>Ga0189290_100093_pt1 | contig 75698 bp, 70 predicted proteins | sample UW140minimetaG_FD_130318 | JGI IMG/M metagenome (GOLD analysis project Ga0189290, IMG submission 130318) | Marine microbial communities from the Costa Rica Dome - UW140 mini metaG | ecosystem: Environmental > Aquatic > Marine > Oceanic > Photic zone | place: Costa Rica: the Eastern Pacific...
GCAAACAAAGCAGCGCTAAACGGCGCGATTTGACGTAGTTCGAGCGCATGTGATTTCAGACCGTTGAAGGACAGGCGCAGCGTGTTGGGGGTGTCGGTCTTTCGCAGTTTGATGCCAAAGCCGAAAGCCCGTTCATACCAGCGCAGCGGCATGACCTGACCGTCCTCTTGGAAACGGCGCCAATAGACCGCCACAGGTGTTTCACTGTTCAGCTTCCCCGTCTGGTCAAAGCGTGTGGTGTAAACCACTGTGTTGGCATTCAGTGAGCGCTGTAAGAAAAAAAGCTGATTGGCATCGGCAGGATGACGAAAGCTCGTATTGGCATATGGCAAAGTAGTGGTTTCACGATGCGAAAGAAATGTCAGTGCCGGCTTGGCCGCCGCATCGTTGGGGATCGCCAAAGGCATTAACCCCAGAAGGAGCCAAACACCCATTATGGTCCGGCATAGGCGCGGTATAGGCCGGAGGACGTGCCCGGTCATGGCGTTATTCCGCGCTAAGCCGTTGTCGGGTGGCAGTGGCGGTTGTGTAGGCCTCGGCAACGGCGGAAATTACGCGATCTATATCTGCCTCGGTGTGCGCGGCGGAAATGAAGAAGCGGATACGTGGCATGTCCTTGGGTATGCCCACATGCACAACCGGCGGCGCATAGATGCCTTGCTGCATCAATGCTTCGGCGACAAAAACACAGTCGTCCGGTGTTTCAAACAGGATTGGCACCACGGCTTCGCCAATGGCCGTGCCGGTATGCAGGCCAGCCGCGGCAGCTTTTTGCATGAAATACTGCGAATTGGCACGGAGTTTTGCAACGCGTTCTGGCTCGTCGCGCAAAAGTCGCAGCGCCATGTGGGCGCTGGCTGTGGTGGCGGGGGGCAGGCCTACGGAATACACAAAGCCCGGCAAGCAAAAACGCATCCATTCGATTACGTCCGCATTGGCCGCAACAAATCCGCCAGAAGAGGCGAAGCTCTTAGAAAGAGTGCCGATGGCGATTTCCACGCGCTGTGGATCTTCGCCAAAATGCTCACAGAGACCGCGGCCGGTTTCGCCCAGCACACCGTAGGAATGCGCTTCGTCTAGCAATAGCCAGGCGTCATAAGAGTCTTTCATGTTCAAAAGGCGCGGCAAATCGGTAATGTCGCCATCCATGGAAAACAGGCCGTCTGTGCAGATCAAAACACGCCCGTAATCGGCCCGGTGTTTGTGGAGCAGGCGCTCTAGATCGTCGAGATCATTGTGGGCGTATGTTTCCATATGAGCTTTTACGCCACGGGCCCCAACCACAATCGAATTATGGGACAGCTCATCCACCAACACCAAATCCCTAGGTCCCAGCAGAAGGCCAATTACCGAGACATTGGTCAGATAGCCAGAGATGATTGAGAGCACGCCTCCTACACCCAGAAAATCCGCCATGTCCTCTTCTAGTGCGCGATGCGCCAGACGTTCGCCCCCCACAAGGCGGGAAGCGCCGACACCGGTGCCCTGTGCATCAATTGCATCTTTCGCAGCGGCAATGGTTTTGGGGTGATGCATCAAGCCCAGATAGTCGTAGTGCGACATGGAAAGATAGCCGCCGGACCATTGATCGGATTGGGCTTCCAACGTGTCAGTGGGGACGAAGTAGGGATGACGATTTTCGATCAAGGCACGACCGCTAAGGCGAAAGCGGCGTTCGGCAAAGGCCAGGAAACTGGAACTTTTCGGTGTCATCTATGTCTCTTAGGTCGTGGCAGGGCCAAAGACCGATCTATCTTATAAAAACAAATATTGGGGCGCCCTGAATGCGCGTACCCTTTCTGGCAGTATGACCGTTAACTGGCATTCGGTCCAGAACATTATAAGTCTGGAATGCCGGGAGGGCGTCCTGACAGGAGTGGTTTATTGGGAACACGCACAATTTGAGGGCAGCAAGGGCCGCTCTTTGACCTAGGTGCTTGCTCTGGCAGATATAATCATGTTGAGTTAACGCAAGACGCTTGGTCACGTGGTGGACAAAAATGAGAGCGTGGCGAGGGAATCTGGTGTGACGGCACTTCTGACTGTTGAAAACCTGAGTATTGGCTTTGGGAACGATGCGCCCGTGGTTGAAGATGTCAGCTTTGCGGTTGAGGCCCGAAAGACTTTGGCGCTGGTGGGCGAAAGTGGCTCGGGCAAGACGTTGAGTTGCCGGTCGGCATTGCGGATTTTGCCAGCAGCGGCGCAGATGCGATCCGGGGCGATTGTGTTGCGTGATCGGGATGGTCAAAATCCCGTGGACTTGATGTCGTTGAGTGAACGGCGAATGCAGGACATTCGCGGCAATCGCGTTTCTATGATTTTTCAAGAGCCGATGCGGTCCCTGTCGCCATTGCATCGGATTGGCAATCAGGTGTCCGAGGCGCTGAAGCTGCATCGGGACTACAATGCTGCAGAGCGCAAAAAGCGCGTGCTGGCGATGTTTGAGCGGGTCGGATTTGTTGATCCGGCTCGGGTGTATGAAAGCTATCCATTTGAGCTGTCAGGCGGGATGCGGCAGCGGGCGATGATAGCTATGGCGATGGTCGGCCGCCCTGACATTTTGATAGCGGATGAGCCGACAACGGCGCTGGACGTGACCACGCAGGCGCAGGTGCTGGGCCTGATCAAAGACTTGCAGGCCGAATACGGCATGGCGGTGGTTTTGGTCACGCATGACCTTGGCGTGGTCGCCAATATGGCCGATGACGTGGTTGTGATGAACCGGGGTCGGGTGATGGAAAGTGGCTCCGCCGAGTTGATCCTTGGCGACCCGCAACACCCCTACACCAAAGATTTGATGGCGGCGGCGCCAGAGATTCCGGCCACACCCGCAGATCGACCTGACGAGTCAGATCGCGATTACATTTTGGAAATGCGCGACGTCAACAAGACCTACATCCTGAAAGGCAGCGCGCCGTGGAAACCCAAGACGGTGGTCAACGCGGTACGCGGTGTGGATTTTGGCGTCGAGCGTGGCAAAACGCTTGCTGTTGTGGGCGAATCTGGTTCTGGCAAAACCACCTGTGCCCGTATGGCGCTGGGCGCTGAGCGGGCGGATGCGGGGGCGTCGATCCTGTTTCGGGAGACCGCCGGGTCTGAGCCGGTGAATCTTCAGGATCTGGACAGCGCTGCCCGGCTGAAGTTCCAGCGCAAGGCGCAGATGGTGTTTCAGGATCCCTACAGCACGCTTAATCCGCGGATGCGGGTGAAAGACGCGCTGTGTGAGCCGCTTGAAATTCACGGTATTGGGTCGCCCAGTGACCGGATTGATCGCGCGGTGGAAATTCTCAACTGGGTTGGGCTGAACGAAAACATGCTCACGCGTTATCCGCATGCGTTTTCCGGTGGTCAGCGGCAGCGATTGTCGATTGCGCGCGCGCTGATGTTGAACCCAATCCTGCTGGTGTGCGACGAGCCGACCTCCGCGCTGGATGTGTCGGTGCAAGAGCAGGTGTTGCAGCTTTTGGAAGACATCCGTGATCGTCTAAACCTGAGCTATCTGTTTATCAGCCACGACCTCGCGGTTGTGGCGCGGATTGCAGATGAGGTGGCGGTGATGCGCTCTGGTCTGGTGGTGGAACAAGGCCCGCCGGAGCAGCTGTTTTACAATCCAAAACATCCCTATACCAAGGCGCTGATCGCGGCGCAGCCTGAGCCGGACATCTCCCGGCCCATCGACCTCAAGATTGTGGCGCAGGGGGCGGGAGAGCCGTCGTCCTGGCCTGAAGAATTCAGATTTGTCGGTGCGGACGCCCCTCCGCTGACCGAGACCGACCCCGGACATAAGGTGCGTGCCCATGTTTAAAACCCCGATCCTTGCGGCGGCTTTTGCCGTATTCGGCCTGAGCGCGGCACAGGCCGAATACCAAGAGAGCGCGTTTTGGCAATCTGATGTGGATGCAGGCAGCTTGCCTCCCGTAGCGGAGCGTGTGCCGGAAGCACCCAAAACTGTCGATCTAAAGCTGCGCAACCGCGAGTTGGGCCAGCAGGGGGGCACCCTGCGAACGATGGTCACGCGCTCCAAAGACGTGCGCCAGATGGTGGTTTACGGCTATGCGCGTCTGGTGGGGTTCAACGAACGCTATGAGCTGGTCGCGGACATTCTCAAGAGCTTTGAGAATGAGGACGACAAGAAATTCACAATGCACCTGCGCCCGGGGCACAAGTGGTCTGATGGGCATCCGTTCACCTCTGAGGATTTTCGCTACTGGTGGGAAGATGTGGCCAACAACGAGCTGTTGTCGCCCTCCGGCCCGGTGGATTTTCTGCGGGTGGAAGGCGAGTTGCCAAAGGTCAGCTTCCCGGATGCACACACAGTCATATATGAGTGGTCTAAGCCCAATCCGCAGTTCTTGCAGATGCTGGCCGAGGCGCGGCCACCGTTTATTTATCGTCCGTCGCATTACCTGAAGGCGTTCCACGCGAATTTCACCGACGAAGAAACCCTGCGAGAGCGGCTATATGAAGCGCGGGTGCGCAGTTGGGCGGCGCTGCACAATCGCCAGGACAACATGTACAAGTTCGACAATCCGGACCTGCCAACATTGCAGCCCTGGATGATGGCGACCAAGGATGGCAAGAGCCGCTTCCTGTTTGTGCGCAACCCTTATTATCACCGCGTTGATGCCAATGGCGTGCAGTTGCCTTACGTCGATGTGATCGAAATGCAGGTTGTGGCGCCAGGTCTTGTGGCGGCGAAAGCCAATGCAGGTGAGGTTGATCTGCAAGCACGCGGGCTGGATTTCAAAGATGCGGCGATCCTGAAAAAGGGTGAAAACTCTGGCGGCTATAAGACTAAGCTGTGGGGCAATGGCACCGCCAGCCAGATCGCGATTTATCCAAACCTTAACTACAACGATGACGGTTGGCGCGCAGTGATGCGCGATGTGCGCTTCCGCCGTGCGCTTTCCCTGGCGATCAACCGCAAGACCATCAACAAAGGTCTGTATTTTGGTTTGGCTAAGCCCGGCGGTATGACGGTTCTGCCGGTCAGCCCGTTTTTCAAAGAAGAGAACCGCGACGCTTGGGCGATCCGCGATTTGGAAATGGCCAACACGCTGCTCGACGAGATGGGCATGGACAAGCGCGACAAAGACGGCTTCCGCCTGCTGCCCGATGGGCGTCCAGCTTGGGTGGTGATTGAAACCGCCGGTGAGCGTCAGGAAGTGGAAAATGCACTGCAGATCATCACCGACAACTGGGCCGAGATCGGTGTGAAGCTGATCATGCGTCCGCTGGAGCGCGATATCCTGCGCAACCGTGTTTATGCCGGGGAGACCATGGCCTCGACCTGGTTTGGCTGGGACAACGGCTTGCCACAGCCATACACCTCTCCGGCTTATTTGGCACCGTGGGATCAGGCGTTCCAAGCGTGGCCAAAGTGGGGGCAGTATCATCAGAACCACGGCGCGGTTGGTGAGCCGCCCGATTTGCCGGCGGCGATCGAGCTCAATGATTTGGCGCATCAATGGACCAAGGCCTATTCTTCGGTGGATCGTGGCCTTATCTGGCAGAAGATGGTGGATATCCACGCGGACAATGTCTTTGCCATTGGCATTTTAAACGGCGCGCCGCAGCCGGTTGTGGTGAGCAACAGCCTGCGCAATGTGCCGGAAAAAGCGATCTGGGCCTGGTCGCCGGGCGCGCATTTCGGGGTGCATCGCCCTGACGAATTTTTCTTCGCGGAATAGGAGCGCAGAATGGCCCTGCTGCGGTTTGCGGTTTTCCGGTTCCTAACCATGCTCGCGACACTTGTTGTGGTGTCGGTGCTGGTGTTTTTGATTATCACCCTGCCGCCGGGGGACTATCTGTCTAACCAGATCAACGAGTTGCGGGCCACTGGTCAATCGGCTGGCATCGCCAAGGCAGAGTTTCTACGGGCCGAGTATTCGCTGGATCAACCGTTGTACAAACAATACCTGATCTGGGCCGGATTTATGCCGGGGCCCCATGGGTTTTCCGGATTGTTGCAAGGTGAATTTGGCTGGTCCTTTGAGTTTGACAAGCCCGTAGCCGATCTGGTTGGTGGGGCGCTTTGGATGACCGTATTGGTCAACCTCGCGGCGGTGCTGTTCATTTACGCGGTGGCCTTGCCCTTGGGCATTCTGGCGGCGGCAAAATCAAAGACCTGGGTGGATTATACCTCGGCGTTCGTGGGCTATTTGGGGCTGGCGACGCCAAACTTCCTGTTGGCATTGATCCTGTTTTATTATGGCAACCGCTATCTAAACTTGCCGATTGGGGGCCTGATGGACCCGCAATACGAAGGGGAACCGATGAGCTTTGGCAAGATGAAGTCGGTGCTCATTCACCTGATCATTCCGACCTTTGTGATTGGTACCTCAGGTGCAGCGGCGATGATGCAGCGGCTTAGGGCGAACCTGCTGGATGAGTTGGGAAAACCCTATGTGGAGACCGCCCGCGCCAAAGGTATGAGCGAACCCCGCATGTTGACCAAATATCCGCTGCGGGTGGCGTTTAACCCGTTTGTGGCCGACATTGGCACACTGCTGCCGTCGTTGATTTCTGGCTCGGTTTTGGTCTCTGTTGTGTTGGGTTTGCAGACCATTGGACCGCTGTTGTTGACCGCGCTGAAATCACAAGATCTGTTCCTGTCGGCCTTTGTGCTGATGTTTGTGGCGCTGCTGACGTTGATTGGCACATTGGTGTCTGACCTGTTGCTGGCGCTGCTCGATCCGCGCATTCGATTTGGAGGGCGGGAGCGATGAGTATGCAACCGGATGGCCGTTACGTCGATCAGGCGCCGTATGATCCCGAAGCCGCCGCAGAGGCGCGCAGTGCCGAGTTGGACATGTCCAATGCGCGGTTGTTGTGGCTGCGTTTTAAGGAACACAAGCTGGGACTGATTTCTGGTGCCTTCCTGCTGTTGGCCTATTTGTCGCTGCCGTTTGCCGGATTCTTTGCGCCCTATTCCCCCAACGAGCGGTTGGAAGATTACATCTACGCCCCACCTCAGATGGTGCATTTTATGCATGAGGGGTCGTTTATTGGTCCACATGTCTACCCAACCGTGGCGGAGATGGATCTGGAGACCTTCAGTTGGAAGTATGTTCAGGACAGAGACACGCCCGCGATGCTGGAGTTCTTCTGTGAAGGCTCAGAATACCGTCTGGCGGGACTGATCCCATCCAACACCCATCTGTTCTGTGCCCCCGAGGGTGCGACGCTGTTCTTGTTTGGTGCCGATCGGCTAGGGCGGGATGTGTTCTCACGTATCTTCTACGGGGCGCAATTGTCGCTGACCGTCGGCCTTGTTGGCATCACTGTGTCCTTTGTGATTGGCATCGTGTTGGGTTCGATTGCGGGCTATTTTGGCGGCTTCCTTGATTGGATCATCAACCGGGTGATCGAAGTGCTGCGCAGCCTGCCTGAATTGCCACTTTGGTTGGCCTTATCCGCCGCTGTGCCATCACATTGGGGGCCGGTGTCGGTGTTTTTCATCATCTCGATTATTCTCGGGATACTCGATTGGCCCGGATTGGCGCGTGCGGTGCGGTCCAAGTTCCTCAGCTTGCGGGAAGAGGAGTTTGTGAAAGCCGCCGAGATGATGGGGGCCAAACCAAGCCGTGTGATCAAAAAACACTTGCTGCCCAACTTCCTCAGTCACCTGATTGCCAGTGCAACCCTGTCGATTCCGGCAATGATTTTGGGGGAAACCGCGCTGTCGTTCCTTGGCCTTGGCCTGCGCGCACCGGCGGTTAGCTGGGGCGTGATGTTGAACGATGCGCAGAACCTGGCATCGATTGAAATCTACCCGTGGACGGCGATCCCGATGCTGCCAATTGTGATTGTGGTGCTGGCGTTCAACTTCTTCGGCGACGGGCTGCGCGACTCAATGGACCCGAACCGGAGTTAATAAGGCTACGGTTCGGCGCTTTCTCTATTACCGTGAGTTAGTGACAGGCAGAGAATTTTGGGTGACGCGCTGCATTGCTCAGTGTTTTGCGGGTGCTTTCAAACGTAGCGCGGGCGGTGTTGATCAACGACTGCTCCGCCTGGTTCCATGTAGCCGTTGTTTGCACGGCCATTTGGCGAGGTTTGGGGTCTTTTCTCTGAGGTGCTGGCTGGACAACTTGTTTGGGCTGCGCAGTTTGCGCCGCTTTCCACGCTTTGGCCGCTTTGCATGCCATTGAGTCGCGCTTCCGGCGCCAAGCCTGACACTCTGCAGTCTGGTGTGCGGTGCGGGTGCGGCGACGGCGGGGCTTTGGTGTGGGCTGCTGCTCATTGTTTGCACGGTGAAGCACCACAGCGTCGTAGGCTGCGTTAATGTCGCTCATGCGGCGAGCAGCCTCTTCAGGATTGGTTTTGGCAAGGTCAGGATGATAGCGCCGCGCCAGTTTGCGCCATGCCGCCCGCATCTCTTTTTCCGAAGCAGCCGGTGTCACCTGTAAGAGGTCGTACGCATATGAAATATCGTGTGCCATGCTGAGAGTGTCGGACTTCTGTCGGCATTCTTCAAGTATTTGGCTAAAATTCTATGTATCTTCTTAAGGGTACGTTTAGGAGTATGCCGCTTTCAGTTAATGCGGCCTCCAAAGAAATAGGGCACGTGCGTGCCACACGTGCCCTTATGTCTGTTTTTAAAAACGATCAGTAGGTCGGTGGTTACCGATCATCCCCGCCTTCGGGGCCACCCTCCATTGCGTCTTCATCTATAGCCGCTTCTACGGCGCCCATAACTGCTTCGCGTTGCTTGGGAGTAAGCTCCTCTGCATTCGCGTCGTCGGCGATGCGCACGGTGACTTCGCGGTGCGCAAATTTGATGCCTTCACGCGCAAACAGCTCGCGGATTTCTTGATAGACTTTTTTGCGCACCAGCCATTGGTCGCCCGGTTTGGTCATGAACTTCACGCGGATGATCATGGCGCTGTCTTGCATCTCCACGACACCCTGCGACTTCAAAGGCTGAATGAAGTTGTGGCCAATCACCGGGTCGTCGAGCAGCTCGATGCCGAGATTCTTCACCAGCTTACGCACCCGTTCCACATCGGTGTCGTAGGTCACGCGCAGTTTGAGCTTCATAATCACCCAGTCACGCGAGTAGTTGGTGAGATATTGGATTTCCCCAAACGGGATGGTGTGCAGCGGGCCAAGGTGGTGGCGTAATTGGAAGGAACGAACGGAGATCTTTTCGACCGTACCTTTGACCGAGCCGATATCGATGTATTCGCCTTTGCGGAAGGCGTCATCAAACAGGAAGAACGCGCCAGAGAAGATGTCGCGCACCAAAGACTGAGCGCCAAAGCCAACGGCCAAGCCAACCACACCAGCACCAGCGAACAGTGGGCTGACATTCACGCCCATTTCCATAAGCACGATCAGGATGATGGTTACGAGGATCACCAAAAGCACAAAGTTGCGGAACAGCGGCAACAAGGTCGCCAGTCGGGACGCACTTGCGCCGCCGCCTTCGTCGCCGAGCTCGGCTTCCTCGCCTGGATCACCTTGTTCTTCGCGAATGCGGTTGTCGATCCAGATGCGGAATGCGTGGAAGCCTATGTACCCAAGGAAGAGAATGACAATCACATCGAGGAAGCGCCCGCCGGGCATATCTTCGTTCATGATGTTGTCGGCGTTGAAGATATAGAGCGCGGCATAGAGACCCGCGACCAGTGCAAGAACACCGGAAATTCGGCGCGCCAGTTCTTCAAAGGTGTTCATCTGACGGTGGTCGATGATGCTTTCGAGCTGGAATAGTTCTTCTTCTTGCTGTTCAGAAAGCTGACCGTCATCATCGGCTTCATCACGAAGAGCATCCGCGGCTTCGTTTATTTCTTTGACCGAGCGGTTGCGTTCGAAATAGCGCTCTATTCCGAAGTTGATGGTGGCATAGACCACCAACACGGCGGTGAGGATCATGTATGCGCCGGCTATCAGCGGGATTTCGGTTTCGTTGCCGATGATCAGATCCCAAGAGAACTGGGCCCAGCCGTAGATCACATAGACAACGAAAATTGGTGCCCAAAGCGTGCTGGCCCAGCGGGTGGCAAGCGGTACGCGGTTGGCCTCACGTCCATTGCGCACGGCGTAGGAAATGGCGCGATAGTTTGCAAAGACCAGAGCAATGTTACCCAGTGCAAACAAGGTCGATAGGACCAGAGTGTTGACGGCGTATACATCGTAGACGAGTCCCAGTTCGCTGAGCCATTCGCCAAAGATCATGGTGCTGACGTCGACAATACCAAGCCCAGTGACCCAATAATGCAATTTCTTGGAGTCATGTGTCGAAAACGCCGGAATGCGGTATTGCGGCAAATAAGGCGACAGGATCATGCGCCAGGTCAGCGCAATCACCCGAGACAATGCGTAGGCCGCAAAAATGGAGGCGGTTGTGAAGCGCACGGCGGTGTCGTCTGATGTGCCAAACAGAAGGATGCCCAAAAGCGCCGCGACGGCCATACCGATAAACACCCCAAGAACGCCAGCAGCAAAGCGGACGACCAAAAACGGGAGCTTCTGAGTATAACCTTCTGGCACTTCGCGGATCAGGGGCACAACAAAGCGTGCCGCCAGTCGCCGCCCGTAGATTTGTCGCTCAAAAATCACCCCCACGCCCAGAAGCAGCAGGGTGATCACCAGCTGTTTGGCAAAGAACAAAATTGTGCCATCCGGGCTGGAGGCCCGCAGGATAAAGAGAACTTCGTTGATCGCGACGGGCAGATGTTGAATGCGGTCCTGAAGCACTTTGTTGAAGCCTTCGAGCTCCCATTGGAGCCGCATGACCGAGGTCATGTTGGTGGTTTCATTGACTTCATCAGCGGGTTCGACCGCGTCCTCCGGTGTCATTGGGTTGCCGTCACCGTCTAGGATGATGACAGTCATGCCACTTTCGCTGGCCTGTTGCACCAGTTGGGAAATCGCGTCAGGCGCTTGAGTGTTCTCCGCGTCCTGCGCATAAGCGGCCGCCAAAGGTAAAAAGAGACATACCGAGAGAACGGCAAGTAGAAGTCGGATCATGAGCTGGTCTTTCCTGTCGTCGTTTCTTGGTCTTACAGGAACAAAGCGTCAGGGCAAAACAGATTACCGGGAGGACGGGGTAAATTGCGGCTCTGTTGCACGGACATACAGCGCTTTGGGGGTGACATTCGTAGGGAAACCCGATAGCGCGGATAGGATAGAAATGACGCGCATTTTCACAAAGGCACAAGAGACGTGAGCCTGACAAAAACAGAAAAAATTGCCGTTTTGGGATTGGGCTATGTTGGCCTGCCGCTGGCCCTTGGTCTTGCGCGGGCGGGCTTTGACGTGGTGGGCTTTGACACCAACACGCGGTTGGTGGAGCGGCTGTTGGACAACGACGATCCCAATAGTGAAGTGTCCTCAGAAACTTTGGCGGCAAGCACAGCGGTGTTTACGCATGACGCAGCAGACCTGGCCGGTCGCACCGCCTTTATTCTGGGCGTACCGACACCGATCACCGATGCCAAAGAACCTGATTTGGGCCCCGTCTTGGGGGCCTGCGCTACCATAGCGCCTTATCTGACGCCCGGCGCTTTGGTGGTTTTGGAAAGCACAGTTTACCCAGGCGTGACCGAAGACGTTTGCGGCCCGGCCTTGGCAGAGGCCAGCGGGCTTGAGGCGGGCAGGGACATCAAACTGGGCTATTCGCCGGAGCGGGTGAACCCCGGTGATGCGGAACACACGCTGGAACATGTGGTCAAGGTGGTTGCGGCGCAGGATGCTGAAACGTTGGACCGGGTGGACGCTATTTATCGCCCGGTGATCAAGGCGGGACTGCATCGAGCCAGCTCGATCAAAACCGCCGAGGCTGCCAAGGTGATTGAGAACACACAACGTGATTTGAACATCGCGCTGGTGAATGAGTTTTCGCTGATCTTCGCCCGTATGGGTCTGGATACACTGGAAGTGTTGGAGGCCGCTGGTACCAAGTGGAACTTTCTACCGTTTACACCGGGTCTGGTGGGGGGGCATTGCATCGGAGTTGACCCTTATTATCTGACGTATCGCGCAGAGCAGCTAGGCTACCGGCCGGAGGTGATCCTCGCAGGGCGTCGGATCAATGATCACATGGGGCGCCACGTGGCGCAGGAGTTGATCAAGGGGCTGCTGGCCAAGGGCACCAATGCCGCTGGCGCGCGGGTGCTGGTCTTGGGCTTGGCGTTTAAGGAAAACTGTGCCGACACCCGCAACTCGCGTGTGGTCGACATTGTCGATGAACTCAAAAGCTATTCCGCCGCAGTCGACATCTGGGACCCGTGGGTTGATGCCGAAGCAGTGGATGCAGAATACGGCTACGCACTGGTCGATCAGCCTAAAAATGGCGCCTATGATGCCGTGGTCGTTGCCGTTGCGCATCGCCAATTCCGCGAGATGGACAGCGCGGCGATAAGAGCCCTCGGAAAGCCGGACGCTTTGCTTTACGATATCAAAGGGGTTTTGCCGAAGTCCGAGTCGGACTGGCGGCTATAGAGCGAGGCGGGTGACGTGTCCGAGGCGATTTCTATGACGGGTGAACTGGCGGCCAATGCGTCGCCGCGCGTGCTGTTTTACAGCCACGACACCTATGGTCTGGGTCATTTGCGCCGTTCGCGCGCGCTGGCCACGGCGATTACGCAGGCCGACAACCGGATTTCCGCGTTGATCCTGACTGGCTCACCGGTGGCGGGGCGTTTTCCGTTCCCGGACAATGTCGACCACATTCGCCTGCCTGGCGTGACCAAAACGCCGGATGGAGACTATGAAAGCGAACGGCTGGGTCTGCACATTGATGAAACCACTGCTTTGCGGGCCGGGTTGATCAAGGCAACGGTAGAGCACTTTGATCCTGACATTGTGATTGTGGACAAGGAGCCAACCGGCTTTCGCGGCGAGCTGCTGCCAGCGTTGGAGTGGCTAAAGGCCAAGCGTAAGGCGCATTTGGTGCTTGGTCTGCGCGATGTGTTGGATGAGCCAAACGTACTGTCGGCGGAATGGGACCGTAAAGGTGCCTTGGAAGCGGCAGAGAAATACTACGATGAGACTTGGGTTTACGGGTTGCGCTCGATCTATGATCCAGTGGCAGGGCTCAATCTTTCCCAGAATTTTCGCTCACGGATGAAGTTCACCGGCTATCTGCATCGCGAAGCCCTCAGCGAAGGTGAGACACCGGAGCAGCCTTATGTTTTGGTCACCCCCGGTGGTGGTGGTGACGGCGCTGGCATGGTGGATTTGGTGTTGTCCGCCTATGAGCAAGACCTAGATTTGTCCCCGCGCGCCATGCTGGTCTACGGACCGTTCCTGAGTGGTGAGGTGCGTGCCGAATTTGAAGCCCGTGTCGCCAAGTTGAATGGCCGGGTGCAGGCAGTGGGCTTTGACAGCCGTATGGAAACCCTGATGAAGGGTGCGATGGGGATTGTCTCCATGGGCGGTTACAACACCTTCTGTGAGGTGCTGTCGTTTGACAAACCGGTGGTGATTGTGCCGCGCACACGTCCGCGCATGGAACAGCACATCCGTGCCAGCCGCGCAGAAAGCCTTGGCCTTGTGCGCATGTTAGATGAACAGCGCGACGGCTTTACGCCCGATGCGATGATCGCTGCAATCCGTGCTCTGCCGGATCAGCCAAAACCAAGCCACGCCTTTGTGCCCGGTCTTCTGGACGGGTTGGACGTGGTCTCCGAACGTACTTTGGCAATGCTTGGCGTTGCCCGATCTCAAGGCGCTGCATGACTTCTGAAAGACCTAAGGTGGCGGTGGTGGTCAAAGGTTGGCCCCGCCTGTCAGAGACATTTATCGCGCAGGAAATTGTGGCCCTGGAAGAGACCGGATACGACCTGTCGATGTGGTCCCTGCGCTTCCCAACCGACAAAAAACGCCACCCGTTACATGAACGGCTGCAGGCACCTGTGCATTATCTGCCCGAGTATCTGCATCAGGAGCCTTTGCGCGTTCTGAAAGGCGTGTTGGCCGGGCTGTTTAAGCCGCGTTTCTGGACCGCTGTTGGTGCTTGGCTCAAAGACCTACGCCGTGATGTGACCCGCAACCGTGTGCGTCGCTTTGGGCAGGCCTGTGTTCTGGCACGTGAACTGCCGGACGATATCGACTTGCTCTATGCGCATTTCATGCACACGCCCGCGTCCGTGACACGCTATGCGGCGATCATGCGCGACATGCCGTGGTCGGTGTCGGCCCATGCCAAAGACATCTGGACCTCGCCGGAGTGGGAAAAGCGCGAGAAGTTGCAAGACAGCACATTTGGCGCGGAATTTCTGGCGACCTGTACTAAAGTGGGTGCGGACCATTTGGCGGTACTGGCCGACAAGCCTGATCGCGTGGAGTTGGTCTATCACGGGCTGGATCTGACCCGTTTTCCTGAGCCGCCAGAAGAGCGGCGCGCCGACAGTGGTGTGCGCTTCCTGTCTGTGGGGCGACTGGTGGAGAAGAAAGGCTTTGATCGTCTGATTTCTGCCTTGGCATTGTTGCCCAAGGATCTGGATTGGCATTGGGAACACATCGGCGGCGGTGGCGACGGCAGCCTGTTGAAGGTCCAGGCGGAAACGCTGGGCATAGCGGATCGCATCACTTGGCGCGGGGCCTGTGATCAGCCCGAAGTGATCGAGGCGATGCGGGTCTCAGATGTGTTTGTGCTGCCGAGCCGGATTGCCGAGGATGGCGACCGCGACGGCTTGCCCAATGTGTTGATGGAAGCGGCCAGCCAAAAGCTGTGCCTGTTGTCCACGCCGGTGTCGGCCATTCCGGAGTTCATCACCGACGGCGAACATGGCATTTTGTCCAGCGACGTCCCTGAAGCTCTTGCTGAGTCTATGGAACGCGTGGCGCGGGATGCGGATCTGCGCGAGCGGCTTACAGAGGCGGCGTATCGTCGGCTCACAGCCCATTTCCTGATGCAGCCGGGTATCGTGCAGTTGGACAAACGGTTGCAAGCGGCCGCAAAAGTGGTCTGATCGGATGGGGCCGATTGCTTTCTACGCCCCTTTGAAATCACCGCACCATCCGGTGCCGTCTGGCGAGCGTCAGATGGCGCGGAACTTGATGCATTTGTTGGCGCGCAATGGCGTCGCGCCAACCTTGGTCTCGGAGCTTCGCAGCTTTGACAAACAGGGTGATACGGCGGTGCAGGCGGACCTGTTGGCCCAGGCACAGGCGGACATCCCAGCGCTGATTGCGCGGGGACGGGTTGAGGGTTGGGCCCTGTGGGTGACCTATCACAGCTACTATAAAGCGCCGGATTTACTGGGGCCAGCGGTCAGCGCGGCATTGGACATTCCTTATGTGTCCTTTGAAGCCACGCGGGCCAACAAACGTCTGGGCGGGCCTTGGGATGCCTTTGAGAAAAAAGCACAAGCGGCCTGTGACGAGGCAGATGTCTTGTTTCATTTCACTCAGCGAGATGCGGTGGCGCTGCGCGATCATCTCAAAGAGGGTCAACAGCTTGTGCATCTGCCGCCGTTTCTAGCGCAGGAGGCGTTGCCAGCACCGGCGCGGTCGGATGCGCCGACCATTCTGGTGGTGGGCATGATGCGTAAGGGCGACAAACTGACGTCATATAGCATCATCGCGGAGACTTTGGCGCATCTTACCGGCGACTGGCAGGTTGAGATTGCCGGGGATGGGCCGTGTCGTTCTGATGTTGAGGCGCTGATGGCGCCTTATGAGGGGCGTGTCCGGTTTCTGGGGCAGTTGGACGCCGCTGGCATGGCTATCGCCTATAATCGCGCGCGGGTGTTTTTGTGGCCCGGTGTGAACGAGGCCTTTGGCATGGTCTATCTTGAGGCGCAGGCCCATGGCGTACCTGTAGTGTCCCAGGATCGTCCCGGTGTGCGCGACGTTGTGGCACCAACAGGACTTGTGGCAGATGAGGCGCCAGAGACGCTTGCCGCGGCGCTGTTGTCGGTGTTGAATGACGGCGAAACCCATCGGCAAAGAGCGCAAGACGCGCGGGATTTGGTGCAGCGGCATCACCTGCTTGCGGCGGCGCGGGGGACCGTATGGGAGGTGTTGAACCCATTGATGAAAGAGACATTATGATCCGATTGGCCATGCTGCGGCACGGACACACCCATTGGAACCGCGCCGGACAAATTCAGGGGCGCACCGACATTCCATTGGACGACGAAGCCCGCGTAGGATTGGCGGAGTTCAAGCTGCCAGCGGGTTGGGAGACAGCCGATTTGGTCGCGAGCCCATTGCTGCGCGCGCAAGAAACCGGTGAGATCGTAACCGGACACAAGCCTGCCGTTATTGATGCTCTGATCGAGATGGATTGGGGCGACTGGGAAGGCAAAAAGGGTGTCGACCTCAAGGCCGATCCCAAAAGCGGATTTCGTGATATTGAGCAGTGGGGCTGGGATTATCAGCCACCCGGCGGGGAAAGCCCGCAGATGGTCTGGGACCGCTTGGCGCCCTGGCTGTTTGGTTTGCAGCGCGATTGCATTGCGGTTTGTCACATCGGTATCATGCGGATGATTTTGGCCAAGGCCTATGGCTGGGGTTTTGACGGGCCAGCCCCGTTTGCGGTGAAGCGCAACCGGCTGTTTGTGGTGGAAATTGAGGGGGATACGGTTAAAGTCGCAGACCCTGATATTGTGCGATTGGAAAGGCGCAGCGCATGAAAGTCTTGATCGCTGTCACCCATCTTCTGGGCACCGGGCACTTGTCCCGTGCCCTCACACTTGCCCGCGCCTTCACACGGGAAGGGCATGAGGCTGTGGTGCTCTCTGGAGGCATGCCTGTACCGCATTTGGACAAAGACGGGGTTGCATTGGTGCAATTGCCGCCGTTGGCCTCGGATGGTGTAGATTTCACCAAGCTGCTGACCGACCTGGGGGTCGAGGCGGATGCGGCTTATCGCGCAAAACGTCAGTCGATGATGGTGAAGGCTGTGGAAGACATGGCACCCGATGTGGTGATCACCGAGCTCTTTCCGTTTGGACGTCGTAGCCTGTCCGCGGAGTTTGAAGCACTCTTGCAAGCGGCACACGCATTGCCGCAGCGTGCATTGGTTTTGGCCTCGGTGCGGGACATCCTTGCGCCTCCCTCGAAAGCCTCTAAAGCCGCCCGTGCACGCGAGGTGATCAAACACTACTACGACGGTGTTTTGGTGCACGCCGATCCAGACCTGACCATGCTCGATCTGAGCTGGCCACTGACCAGCGATGTGACAGCGATGTTGCGCTACACCGGCTATGTGGCGCCAGCTGCGCCACAACAGCATCCTCACAGGGTTGGCGCAGCCGAAATTGTGGTTAGCGCCGGAGGCGGTGCAGTGGGACAGGCGCTTTTTGAATGCGCCACCAAAGCCGCCAAGCGAAGCCCCTTAAGGTGGCGCCTGTTGGTTGGTGGCAGCAATGCCGAGGCGCGGATTGCTGAGCTTAAGACCTTGGCGGATGATCCGACGATCAAGATTGAGCCAGTGCGGTCTGATTTCCGACAAATGTTGTACCATGTGACCGCCTCGGTCAGCATGTGTGGCTACAACACAGCGCTGGATGTGTTGCAAACCGGCGTGCCAGCGGTGTTTGTGCCGTTTGATGACGGCGGCGAGGTGGAACAGACCCTGCGGGCGCGGTCCTTATCTGTGCAACCGGGTATTGAGGTGCTGAGCGCCACCGATCTGACCCCACAAAGCCTGATGGCGGAGATCAAACGCGTGGCTTCCAAGGATCGTCGAAGCCCGTCTGGTCTGCGCATGAATGGTGCTGCAGAGAGTGTACGCATTGCGCAATCCATGCTGGCGGAGCTGCGCGGGTGAGGATTGACTGGGCGCCTTTGCAAGCGGAGCTGGCGCAGTGGCGCACGGCCGGTCTGGAATTGCCCTTTTGGTGGCGCGATGACGACGCGATTGCACCCACCGATGCGCTTGAGATGCTTGCGTCGTTGAGCGAAGCAACGGAAGTTCCGGTGCATTTGGCGATCATACCCAAAGACGCAACAGAGGCTTTGGCGCAGAGTTTAGCGGAGTGTTTTGTACCGGTTGTGCACGGCTGGGCACATGTCAGCCACACGCCTGAGGGTGTGAAAAACGCCGAGTTTGGCGCGGGGCGCCCTGCCAGCGCGGCGCTGCAAGATGCCTCCGATGGCCTTGTGCGACTGAAAAGCCTGTTTGGCGATAGGCTTGCGTCGATGTTTGTGCCGCCGTGGAACCGAATTGCGCCAGAGGTCGTGGCGGGACTGGCTGAGGCTGGGTTTGACGTTGTGTCGACCTACAATCCACGCAAGACCGCGTTTGCCGCGCCCGGTGTTGCGCAGATCAACACCCACATCGATCCGATTTTCTGGCGGGGTCACAGAGGGTTGGTGGATGCAGAGACTTTGCTGTCTCAAGTCGTTTCGTTGTTGCAAGACCGACGCGCAGGCCGCACAGACAGTCAAGAACCCTTGGGATATCTCACGCACCACCTTGTGCATGACGCCGATATCTGGGAGTTTTCGCGGCAGTTTTTGCTGGAAATTTGCGACGGGCCGGTGCGGCTTTATCGCCACGATGGAAAGGGCAACCTATGAGCCGTTTGAACAGCATGATGCGGCGCTTGGCAGCGCAGGCCGATGGGCTGGAGTGGGGCAACACCATGGTAGACAGCCTTGAGGGCGATTTTTTGGACATGGGGCTGGGCAATGGCCGCACCTATGACCACATCCGGGAGATTGCGCCGGATCGCCGGATTTGGGTGATCGACCGTGCATTGAACTGCCATGCGTCTTGTGTGCCACCTGAGGAAGATTTCCTACAGGGCGAAGCTGAAGAGATGCTCAAGAAAATGGCATCTGACGGCACCAAAGTTGCCATGGCGCATTATGATTTTGGTTTTGGCGACAAAGCCAAAGATGTGGCCGAGGCGGCGCGCCTGTCTGCGATGATCAAAGAGATTATGTTGTCCGGTGGTGTGCTGATCTCTAGTCAGCCCTTGGTTGGCTTTGGGCAGGTGCGTGGGCCAACCACAGTGGCGCCGGAACGGTATTACTTCTACAGAACATAAAGACGCGCCCGGTCACTGACCGGGCGTTTTTCTTTGGCTCAGTGCCTTTGGGATCAGTCCAAGCCGATAATGTGCTGCTCGCCGCGTTGGCGCGCCAGGGTCATTTGCTTCTGACGTTCCCGGAACCGCTCTTTGTCGCTTTCTGAATACTCATCAACACATTGGTGACAGCTCACACCGGCCTCGTATTCTGGACGCTCTTGATCCGCAGGCAGGATCGGGCGGCGGCAGGCATGGCACAACAGATGCGGGCCTTCTTTCAGCCCATGACCAACGGACACGCGGCCATCAAACACAAAGCACTCGCCATCCCAAGTGCTCTCTTCCTGCGGCACCTCTTCGAGATACTTCAGGATGCCACCTTTCAGGTGATACACGTCTTCCACACCCTGACTCATTAGAAAGTTGGTGGATTTCTCACAGCGAATGCCGCCGGTACAGAACATCGCCACACGTTTGTTGTGGAACCGCTCTTTGTTTTCTTCCCACCACGCTGGGAACTCACGGAAGGTGGCGGTCTCCGGATCCACAGCCCCCTGAAAGGTGCCAATCGCCACTTCGTAGTCGTTGCGAGTGTCGATGGTCACCACGTCCGGTGACTGGATCAGCTCGTTCCAGTCCTCCGGGTTCACGTAGTTGCCGACATGCAAAGTGGGATCGACATTCGGTTGGCCCAGCGTCACGATCTCTTTTTTGAGTTTCACCTTCATGCGCGGGAACGGCTTTTCAGCGGCGGTGCTCAACTTCCACTCAAAATTGGCGCAGCCCGGTAGCTTTTGGATGTAACCAATCACCGCATCAATGCCAGCCCGCGGACCGGCGATGGTGCCGTTGATCCCCTCGTGGGCCAACAACAATGTGCCGGTGATATCGTGCTTCTGACAAAACTCTAGCAGAGGCGCCCGCAGGGCCTCGTGGTTGTCGAAAGTGGTGAAATGATAGAGAGCGCAGACTGTAAACATAGCGCCCCATTACGCCTATTTTACATGTGTATCAAGACGATCAGCCCTGTGGCGTTTTGTCAGAGGAATGTGCTGATCCCGCCCCACAGCAGGCGCAGCGCAATCAGGATCAGCAACACATTGAGCGCCTTGTGAAATCCGTTGTCAGTCATGCGCCCTAGCACTTGTTTGCCCACCCAAGTGCCAATGGCGCCTGCGAAGATCAACGCGGCTATAAAGGCCGCCCAGTCCGCGAAGGCAAAACCCAATAGGCCAAACATTGCCACTTTGAGACCGTGCTGCACCGTCATCAGGGTGGCATGCGTGGCGGTATGGGCGTGCCGATCAAGCTTGAGCGCCTTGATATAGCCGGCAACAAAGGGTCCCGTCGCGCCAAAGAACATAGTGAGGAAGCTCGAGATGAAGCCGGTGACCAACGGCCAGTGGCTTAACCATTTGGGCGGGCGGGCAAAGACCACCCACAATATGAACAGTCCGACAACGGATTGCACCATCCAGCCCGGTAGGCTGACTACTACGCTGCCGCCGACAGCCACGCCCACAAGTGAGCCGACAACAAATGCGGGCAACGCGCTCCAGATCAAATGACGCAAAAACATCGCCGCGCGTATGGCGTTGGAGCCCAGTTGCACAACGCCATGCACCGGAATGATCGCCACTGGTGGCAACAAGATCGCGCAAGCTCCAAGAAAGGCGACGCCGCCACCAATGCCAAAAGCGGCAGTGATGAAGGAACCAGCAAAGCTCATAGCCAAAAGGCCAAGCGCAGCAGCGTGAGACAGGTCTGGCGGGAGCATTTCAATCATGGCGCCACTATGGGCTGTGGCTCTCCTAGTGCAAGCCTTCTTCCCACCCGGACTTCTTCTTGCTTAAAATATACTGGAGGTGCGGAGGTCGGCCCCCGCTTAAGCTCCCGTCGGCGGAATGCCCAACATCTCCCGCGCTTCTGCCGGGCTGGCAATGGCGCGCCCAGCGTTTGTGGCGCAACGCGCCAAAGCCTCTATCAAATGCCCATTGGATCGCGTCTTGTCGCCATTGGGCAGATAGAACGTGTCCTCCACACCGGTGCGCAACATGCCGCCAAGCTCTGCGGCTTTTTGGTGGGTGTGCCAAATCTTGGCCCGCCCAATCAGCGTGGCTTGCCAGAAACTGCCTTTCAGCAGGTAGGGCATGAGGAACTCCAGAAGTACAGGGTCCACGGGCATGCCCGAGGCCACACCCATGACCAGATTATATTGCGCGCGGGTGGTCATGCCGTTTTGCACATACATCGCCACAGAGCGCACAATGCCGGTGTCAAAACACTCCAACTCCGGAATTGTGTTGGTCTCCGCCATCACATCGAGATGGTCCTGAATTTTGGGCGGCTGGTTTTCAAACAACATCGGCGGCCAAGCCCACTCCCCATTGCTGCGCAGCTTGAGATAGTTGAGCGACCCGGCGTTGCAGGCGGCGATTTCGGGTTTGAGCGCGCGAATACAGTCTAACGCTCCGGAATAATCCGACCCAACCACGCCGGTGGTGGCGTTGATCAGGATGTTGGGGCAGGCATCGCGGATGGCCCCAACGATCTCTGTTGCCACATTGGGGTCCCAGCTGGGCAGGTGGCCCTTGCCCTCTTCCTGCTGTCGGAAATGGATGTGGATCACGGTGGCGCCCGCGCCCATCGCCTCGCGGGCGGAAGCGGCGCACTCCGCGGGCGTGACCGGCACGGGGTGCTGTGTGGGATCGGTCAGAACGCCGTTGAGCGCGCATGTGAGGATCGCCTTGTCCAACTTAGCCGTCCAGCCTGTGGCGACTGCCCGGCGCGGGTGGCGTTTCTAGTGGGCCCGCAAAACATTGGGCGTTGGCCATCCATGTTTGGGCAACCTCGCCACTGGCGGTCAACGCGGTGTCGGCAAAGGCACGGGTCTGGGTGACCACGGCGGCAAAATCTGCGGCAGGGCCGGTGATGCTGTTGTCGCCCTCTTCGCCAAACTCCCACGTGGCACCAGAGGGCGCGGTCAGGGACAGTTTGGGCATCGCGTCCGGCACGCGCAGGCTGTGCACCTGATGGGACCAGCCAAAGGTGTTCACGCCGAGGATCACGATGTTTTTGATGCGGTCGCTGTCCGCGCGGACCTTGCCCAGCAGATCAAATACTTCAAACCCATGCGCCCAGGTTTCCATTTGCCGGGCGGTCATTGATGAGCGGGCCGACATCGATGGACCCACCCACGGCAGGCGCGCCTTAGGGTTCATGTCTCGCCAACGGGCGGCGATGTCCCGCGCAGTGTCGATCCAAAGGGCGCGCAGGTCTGCGCCGCGCTCCGCAATGGTTTCATTCTCATAGGTGCGCAGGGAGCCGATGGCCTTGAGCGAGGCCATAGCGCCCCCCATGCGGGCCATAAAGGCGGTCTCGTCAGAGGCGGAGAGGTCCGCGCCGGTGTTCCAGAAATGCAGGTGCACCAACACGTCTTCGATGGTCCAGCCTTTGAACTGGGTTTGGGTGCGCAGCTCCGAATCCGACAAGCCAGACAAGGCGTCGTGCAGCACTTCGGACTCGGTGAGAAAATCGTCAGCTTGGGTGAGGGTCATGTTGGGTCTTCCATGGTCAGAATCAGCGCGCCTTTGCTCAGCTGTTGTCCCGCCGCCACGTGGAGCGCGGCGACAACGCCGTCGGTGGCAGCGGTCAATTGATGTTGCATTTTCATGGCTTCAAGAACGGCCAGCGTGTCGCCTTTTTTGACGGTGTCCCCCGCGGTAACGTTGAGCGCCACCAATAAGCCGGGCATCGGCGCGGTGAGCGCGCCGGAGGCGGTCGTGTTTGTTTTTTCCCAAGGTTGCGCCCGCAAGACGTGAAGATGGTGATCTGTGGTTTGCAGATAAAGACCGCCGGTTCCGTCAGGCGCGTGATGAGGAGATTGGCGCAGTCCATCGATGCGGAGATCATGGGTGACCTGATGGGCAAACCCTTCGCCGGTGATGGTGATAAGGGGGGTACCGACACCTGTCGCGGTGAGCGAGTAAAGCTGGCTGTTGAGCGATAGATCCAGTGGGATCGGCAGGCCTCCGTCGCTCGAAAAACCCAAAAGCGCGGTGTCCCTAAGGGAGCTATGCGCCGCAAACGCCTCGGTTTCGCCGCGCAGAAAAAGAGCGGCCGCAAGCGCAATGGTCTGCGTTGTGATAGCCGGTTCCGGTGGACCGTCGGGATAGGTTTCGTCCAAGAATGTGGTGGTCGTTGCGCCGTCCCTGACCGTTGGATGCTCGAGCAGGGTGCGCAGAAACGGCAGGTTGGTGGTGACACCGAGAACCGCAGTTTTGTCCAGGGCCTGACGCAACTGCAACAGGGCGTCGTCGCGGGTGTCCCCGAAGGCAATCAGCTTGGCCAGCATCGGGTCATTGTAGGGTGTGATGACGTCGCCGCTGCGCACGCCGGCATCAGCTCGAATAGCGCTATCTACATTGAATTTATGGAGTTTTCCGGTTGATGGCAGGAAGTCGTTGAAGGCGTCTTCGGCGTATATCCGGACTTCGATGGCGTGACCTTCGGGTGAGATGTCATCAAGGTTGATGTCAATTTTTCCATCCCGTGCAAGGATCAGTTGCCATGCGACCAGATCAATCCTTCTGACCAGTTCGGTGACCGGATGTTCGACCTGCAGGCGGGTGTTCATCTCCAGAAAATAGAAGTCCTCGCCGTTTTCATCGAGCAAAAATTCGACGGTGCCGGCCCCGACATATCTGACGGACAGGGCGGCGGCGATGGCGGCTTTTTCCATACGTTAACGTATGGTTTGGCTGAGACCCGGCGCCGGCGCTTCCTCGATCACCTTCTGATGGCGGCGCTGTACCGAACAATCACGTTCACCCAGTGTTAGCGTGTTGCCGTAACGATCCGCGAAGACCTGAATTTCGATGTGTCGGGCATTTTGAACGGCGCGTTCGAGAATGAGGACATCTGAACCAAAGGCCGCCTGTGCTTCGGCGCGGGCCAGCGCAAGATCGTCGGCGAGAGCTTTGTGCCCCGTCACCAAACGCATGCCCTTTCCCCCGCCGCCGGCTGCGGCCTTGACCATAAGTGGAAAGCCGATTTCGCGGGCATGAGACAGAATGGTCGCGTCGCTTTGATCCTCGCCCTGATAGCCTGGAATGCAGGGTACCCCGGCGTCCAGCATATGCGCTTTGGCGATGGCCTTGTCGCCCATGATCTCGATGGAGTCGGCTGAAGGTCCCACAAAGATGAGCCCGGCGCTTTCAACCGCGCGGGCAAAATCCGCGTTCTCGGACAGGAACCCGTAACCGGGGTGGATCGCCCCTGCGCCAGAGGCTTTCGCGGCGGCCAAAATGGCGTCGATGTTAAGGTAGCTTTCTGCGGCAGGGGCGGCGCCGATACGATGTGCCTCATCCGCCATGGACACATGCAACGCATTTGCGTCTGCGTCCGAATACACCGCGACCGTGCGCAGGCCGAGGTTGCGCGCGGTGCGGATGATGCGACAAGCAATTTCGCCACGGTTGGCAATCAGGAGTGTGTCAAACGTGCTCATGCTCACATCCTCGCCACGCCAAAGCTGTTGGGGTTGAGGTCGCGACGACGAGCCTCGGCCACGGTACCAAGGCAGAAGGCAATCACTTTGCGGCTATCGCGCGGGTCAATCACGCCGTGGTCGAGCACCTTGCCGGAGGTGAAGAACGGCGAACTCTGCGCATCAAACAGGCCTTGAATGGCGGCTTCCTGTTGGGCCATGCGGGCCTCATCCACCTCGACGCCTTTGCGGGCGGCGCCTGCGCGGGCGACGAGGCTCATGGTTTTTGCGGCTTGCGCGCCGCCCATGACGCCAGAGCGGGAGGTGGGCCAGGCAAACAAGAAATCCGGCTGGTAGGCGATGCCACACATGCCGTAGTTGCCCGCGCCAAAGCTGGCGCCGCAGTAGAGCGTGATTTTGGGCACACGGGCGTTGGACACGGCCTGGATCATCTTGGAGCCGTGTTTGATCATCCCGGCCTGTTCATAGGCGGTGCCGACCATGTAGCCGGTGGTGTTGTTGAGGAAGACAAGTGGCGTGCCTGCCTGATCACAGGCCTGAATGAAATGCGTGGCCTTGTTGGCGCCTGCCGGATCAATTGGGCCGTTGTTGGCAAGGATGCCGACGGTGTGGCCGTGGATTTGCGCCTGAATGCAAAGGGTCGCGGGGCCAAAATCTGGTTTGAATTCGTCAAAATCAGAACCGTCGACAAGACGCGCGATCAATTCGCGCGCGTCATAGGGTGTGGACCAGTCAGCAGGCACGACGCCTGCGATCTCTTCCACGTTAAAACGTGGTTCGTCAAAGTCGCGCGCTTCTGGTTTGTAGATATCGCGGTTCCAATCCAGCCGCGCCATGACCCGGCGGGCCTGCGCGATGGCATGCACGTCGTCTTCGGCCAGGTATTCCACCAGACCGGAGGTGGTCGCGTGCATTTCCGCGCCGCCAAGGTCAGCGTCTTTGGCCACTTCACCGGTGGCCGCATTGACCAGCGCGGCGCCCGCAAGCGCGGCCATACCGTTTTTCTTCACGCCGATCACATAGTTAGACAGGCCGGGCATGTAGGCGCCGCCCGCAGTAGCGGGGCCGTGCAAAACCGCAATAGTGGGCAAGCCCGCCGCCGAGAGGCGCGCGAGATTTCGGAACACGCCCCCGCCCAAAGCCCAGTCTTCGACGCGGTAGTTCATCAGGTTGGCACCCGCGCTTTCCACCAAATGCACGAAGGGCAGTTTCTGGCGTAGGGGGATGTCTTGGGCGGACAGCATGGCTTGCAACGACATCGGAGACAGCGCGCCAGCATTGATGCCGCTGTCATCCACAATCACCATGCAGCGCACGCCGGAGACAAAGCCTATGCCCATAAGGAAGGTGCTGCCCGGCAGGGATTTCTCTGGGTCATCGCTGTCTTGCAGATAGCCCGCAAGACTGTGCAGGCGCAGGAAGGGCAGGCCGGGGTCCAGCAAGCGGGCGAGCCGCTCGCGCGGGGTGATCTGCCCCCGTGCGGCAAAGCGCTCCCGGCGTTGTTCGGATTTCTCCGCTGTTCGGGTTTCCAGCGCGCGCAGCTCTGCCACAGCAGTCAACATGGCATCGTGATTTTCGCCAAACGCAGGGGCGTTGGGCGTGATCTGTGTTTCAAACGACATGGGGGCTCCTCCTCCTGAGCGGTCCCGATATTTGAGACCACTCTGAGCCGCGGGGGCGGGCGCATCAAGACAGCGTGATTGTGACGCTGCGGCCAAAGCTTGTTGTTGTTGACTGGGCGGCGTAGGATTGGCCCATGCAAACTGTTGATCTGCAAGAAGATATCAATGCGGTCGCCGCCTGTGGCCCGATCAAGGTCTGGTCGGTTGTGTTCACTATTCTTGGCGACCTGCTGCAAAGCGAAGATGCCTGGTTGTCAGGTCCGGTGTTGGATGCGCTGGTCAGTCGACTTGGAATCAACAATCAGGCGTTGCGGGTGGCAGTCCATCGATTGCGCCGCGATGGCTGGATCACCTCGGAGAAACGCGGACGGCTGTCGGCGCATCAATTGACGGCCAAAGGTTGGGCGGAAACGGAGGCTGTGCGGGCACAGATCTACGGTAGGGCGGATACGACGGAGTCGGTGTGGTTGGCGGTTGGTGGCCCTAATCTGACGGCGGCGGAGTTTCTGGAGCTCTTACCGGCGCATGCGGTTGCCTTGTCAGCACGCAGTGCGCTGGGGGCAGGGGCCTTGCGTCCAAGTGAAGACATCTTGCTGAGTACTTTCACGCCCGATCGGGTTCCGGCGTGGGCAGTCAGTGCTTTGGCGCCCCCTGAGCTGGCGGGGGAATATGATGTGCTGTCAGCGGCGGTCGGGCGTGTGCCCGCGCATAGCACGCCGGAAGGCACTTTGGACCGCACCGCGCTGCGTCTGGTGATCTTGCATCATTGGCGGCGGTTGCGGCTGCGCCATGGCACAGTGCAGGATGCGGTTCTGCCGTCCGACTGGCCAGGCGCACGGGCACAGCGGCTGGTGATGCAGGCTCTTACGCGGCTCGAGCGCCCAGAGGTGGCAGAGCTTGAGCAGCAAGTGGCGCTGGGCTAGGGTTATAAAAAAAGAGCACCGCATCAGCGGCCCGAGGAGCAGATTGACTAGGAAGCCTTCCTTTTTGCCTAATCATACTTGGCTGGTCCGATGAAGGAAGCGGCCGCCCCAACGTTGCGTATTGTCTATGAGCCAAGCCATGAAATTGTGGCTATATCCGGTGAGTTGTTGACGGCACGCCTAGCTGTGATTGAAGATGCGTTTTTGCAGGCCGCTCCGACGCGCAACTATGTTGAGATTTCCGTTGAAAACCTGAGTGCGATTGACACGGGCGGGGCTTGGCTAGTATCGCAATTGCGGGCCCGACTTGAGGCAAGTGGCACGTCGATTAGGATCACTGGCGCGCAAGATCATCTGGCATTGATCGAGACGGTGACCAATGCAACGCCAGAGGAAATCCCCCATGAGGTGCCGCAACACGGACGTTGGGAATGGGTGGCGGATATTGGTCGCAAGCTGGTGTCCGGCTGGGGCGACGCACTGTCACTGGTGAGTTTTTTGGGACAAACGCTCGCCGGGTTGGCCGATGTGATTGTCCGCCCGCACAAGGTCCGCTGGCCGAGCCTGTTCACGCATATGCAGGACGTCGGCTTGAATGCGGTGCCGATTGTGGCGCTGATGGGCTTTCTGATCGGTGTGGTGCTCGGCTTTCAGGGGGCCAGCCAGTTGCAGCAGTTTGGCGCAGAGGTCTTTGTGGTCGAATTGATCGGCATTTCGGTGCTGCGCGAGCTGGGCATCCTGCTGACCGCCATCATTGTCGCGGGGCGCTCCGGGTCTGCCTTCACCGCCTCGGTTGGCTCGATGAAAGTGCAGCAGGAAATCGACGCCATGCAGACCTTGGGCCTTGATCCCGTGCGGGTGCTGGTGGTGCCACGGGTGCTGGCACTGTTGATCATGCTGCCGCTCTTGGGGTTTGTCGCCAACCTGTTTGGCCTGTTTGGCGGGGCGCTGATGAGCTGGGTCAGTCTGGACGTGAACCCCGGCATGTTCCTCACCCGCCTGCACGACAACATTGCCGTGAAACACCTGCTGGTCGGCATGGTGAAAGCGCCGTTCTTTGCGTTGGTGATTGGCGTGGTGGCCTGTTGGCAGGCCTTCCAGGTGAAAGGCAGCTCCACCAGCGTGGGCCAACGCACCACCTCCAGCGTTGTCCAAGGCATCTTTCTGGTGATTGCGCTGGATGCGCTGTTCTCGATCTTCTTTGCGCAGTTGGGGGTGTGAATATGACTGACACGCCAGAACGTGACGCCATCATCAAAGTCCGCGGGTTGCGCAATCAGTTTGGGTCACAGGTCGTGCATGACAATCTCGACTTGGATGTGTGGCGCGGTGAGGTGTTGGGTATTGTCGGCGGGTCGGGCACCGGTAAATCGGTGCTGTTGCGCACTATTGTTGGATTAAACAAGCCTGCGGCTGGCACAATTGAGGTGCTGGGCACCAATGTGCTCACCGCGCCTGAAGAGGAACGGCGCAAGGTGGAAACCCGTTGGGGTGTGGCGTTCCAGGACGGGGCGCTGTTCTCCTCGCTCACGGTTTTGCAGAACGTGATGGCGCCAATGCGCGAGCATCTGAAGCTGTCGAGCAATCTGATGACGGACCTGGGCGCGCTCAAGATCAGCCTTGTGGGGCTGCCGCAACTGGCCTGTGACAAGCTGCCCAGCGAGCTGTCGGGTGGGATGCGCAAACGCGCGGCCTTGGCGCGGGCGCTTGCACTGGACCCGCAGATTGTCTTTCTGGACGAGCCGACTGCGGGCCTCGATCCCGTGGGAGCCGCCGCTTACGATGATTTGATTGGTGAGTTACAACGCAGTCTGGGCATCACCGTCTTTATGGTGACACATGATCTGGACAGTCTTTATGCGATTTGTGATCGCATTGCGGTGCTTGCCGAGAAGCGTGTTCTGGTAGAAGGTCCCATAGAAACAATGACCGATGTCGATCATCCGTGGGTGCAGGAATATTTTACCGGCCCACGTGCGCGGGCGGCGCAGGTCAAAGGTATTGGGGGCACTTAGGGCATGGAGACACGGGCAAACTACCTCCTGATTGGGGTGTTCGCGCTGGTCGGCCTGATCGGCTCGTTCCTGTTTGTGCTCTGGCTTGCGAAAATCGATCTGGAAAAGCAATACGCCTATTACGATGTGCTGTTTGAAAACGTTGGTGGCCTCGGAATGGCGGGCAGCGTGCGCTACAATGGCTTGCCGGTGGGGCAGGTTGTGATGCTGGAACTGGATGACGAGAATCCGTCGCTGGTGCGGGTGCGTATTGAGGTGGGCGCCGACACGCCCGTGAAAACTGACACGATTGCGAAACTGCAGGGACAAGGCGTCACCGGTGTGAGCTTTGTGGCGTTATCAGGTGGGACGGCGGATGCGGCGGCCTTGCAGCAATTCGGCGAGATCACGACGGAGAAGAGTGCCCTGCAATCCGTGGTCGAAGGCGCGCCGCAGTTGATGGAAAAGGCCATTGGCCTGCTTGAGAACCTGCAGGATGTGGTCAGCGAAGAAAACACCGAAGCGGTGAACGAGTTGCTGGGTAATCTTGCCAGCGCATCGGGACGACTGGACCGCACTTTGGCTGAGTTTGAGGAGCTGTCCGAGGATGTGGGCAGCGCAGCCCGGGAGATTGCGGCGTTCACCACGCGGTTGGAAGCCCTGTCTGACACCGCAGAGGTGACACTGGTTGAGGCAACCGGCGCGTTGGGCTCCATCAAGGAAGCAGCGGAGCGCACCAAGGGCACGCTGGACAATGCAGAAAGCGCCTTTGCCACGGCTGATAGCCTGATGAAAGAAGACCTCAAGGATTTCATTCAACGGGGTGCAGACGCGGCGGCGGCGCTGGAGAATGTGGTTGAGGTGCTGGAACCTTCGGCGGTTTCTGCGATGCAATCGGCGCAGGCGTTGATCGATGAACGTCTTCCCGCCTTGGTGCAGCAGGTGCAGGACACGGCGGCAGTTATGGAAACCCAGATCGCGCAGGTTGGCACCGATGCATCAAGCCTGATGGCGCGGTATGAGGACGTTGGCACCAGCGTGCAGGCGCGCGTGGAGCAGACCCAGACCGCCATTTCCGCTTTTGAGACAGCCACAAATGCGGCCACTGACACGCTCAACTCGGTGCGCGTGGCTTCAGATACGGCGACCACGGTGATGAACACAGACCTGCAACCCTTGGCGGATGAGGCCACAGCTGCCCTAACCACGGTGCGCGACTTGGCGACCACCAAAGTCTCGCCTCTTATTGATCAAACCAATGCAACGCTGGTGGCGATTGAGACCGGTGTGGAAGAAATTACAGACCAGGGCGCGCTGATGTTGGAAACAGCCACGGCACGGTTGGTTGAGGCGCGGGGCACGCTTGAGAACTTCAATGAAGCGCTGGAGTTGTTTGACGAAATGCTGCGTTCGCTGGATGACACGGCGGATGGGGTGAACACGCTGGTGCGCGGTGGCGCAACCGAGATGGTGGAGGATGCCCGTGAAGCAGCGGCCAGCGCGCGCAGTGCTTTGGATGCCATCCGTGTGGCCGTGGATGAACGCCTGCCGGAGGTGGTGGACAATATCTCTGAAGCGGCGCAGTCGGCCAACACCATGATTGCCAGCATTGACACGTTGGCGGTGGATGCGACTGGCCAATTGGCCACGCTGTCTCCACAGGCCAGCGACGCTTTGCTGACCGCGATCGATACATTTGAGCGCTCCAACCGCACCCTGGAGGCGATCTATCAGGCGATGGAAACCGCCGACGACACGCTATCAACGGCGGGGGAGACCTTTTCCGGTGTAAACCGGATTCTGGAGGAGGATGTGGACCAGATCGTTGCCGACATAGGCGGCGCCGTAGCGGCCGTGTCCGGTGCGGTGGATAGCGTGACCGGGGACATCGAAGTGGCCGCCAGCGACGTGCGCGCCGCCTCGCAATCCGCGGCCAACCTCATTGGCACGGTGGAGGCCGTGGTGGTTCAAAATGAACGCCAAGTTTCGGAGTTCTTGCGGCTTGGGCTGCCGGAAACTGTACGTTTTGTGGAAGAAGCGCGCTTCCTTGTGCGCAATCTGGACCGTTTGGTGGAGCGCATTCGGCGCGATCCAGCGCGGTTCCTTTTAGGTACTCAAGGCTCGGAGTTCAGCCGATGATGCGATGGATGTCTCTTGTTTTGCTTGGTTGCAGTTTGGCCGTGTCCGGCTGTAGTGGGCTTGGCACAATCAGCCGGGCCACCGCGCCCACCGATCTTTACACGCTGACTCCAAAGAGCACGTTTGATACCGGTCTGCCGCGCCTGCGGCAGCAGTTAACGGTTGAGGAACCAACGGCTTCCTCAGCGGTGAATACCGATCAGGTCGCGGTGCAGCCTACGCCTTACCGGTTTGAATACCTGCCCCGCGCACGCTGGGTCGATCGTGCGCCGGTTATGCTGCAGACGCTGCTGATTGAGAGCTATGAGAACAGTGGTAAAGTGGGGGCCGTCGGCCGCTCATCTGTTGGACTGCGCCCGGACTACATGATCGTCAGTGACCTGCGCGAGTTTCAGGCCCGCCTACCCAAAGCGGACAGTGAAAGCGAAACGCTTGAGATTCATGTGATGCTTAACATCAAGATTGTCGATGCGTTTGACGATCACATCATTGGCTCAAAAACCTTTGAGCGGGTGGCCATTTCGCCATCTGATGAAATGGATGACATCGTTTTGGCCTTTGATGAGGCACTGGGCAAAAGCATGCGGCGTGCCGTCGAGTGGAGCGTGAAAACCATTTACAGCCATGGGCAGCGCAACCCGCGCCCCACGCTGCGTTAGTAGACCTTCAGACGGCACAACATCGTGTTGTTGGTTTCCAAGTCTGGGCCCCAGATGAACTCCGCCGCGCGGTCCCATGAAATTTCTGTGTAGCCACCTTTGGGACGCACATCGCGTTTCTGATATTCGGTGGCGTTGGACCAGTCTGAGTCGTCAAAGTAATTGGCGGTCCACCCGCGTGGAGGTGTGGTGGCCTCAAATCCACAGGGGCCTTGGCCAACTCTGGGGTTGCGTTCTTTTGCGCAGGCTTTGTTCAGGGGCGCGTTGTGGATCACCTTACAGCGCCAGTCGCTGTTGGACACCGCTACGCTCTCACCAGCGGCATTTTTGATCTGTAGAATAACCCCACCATCGCCCATCTGCTGTTTGCGCGTGCCGATGTATTCTAACCCGGTGTCGTTCTCTTTGAAATCTTTGGCGATGATCGCCAGTGTGAACGGGCGCTCTGCCTGAAAGGTGAAGCTTTCCGCGTTGAACGATCGTTCTGTGGCAATGGAGATCCGGTCCTCGCCCACCTTTGACCCTTTGGCATAAAGCGCGAACCAGTTATCGGCCCAGACATCCGCTTTGAAGGTTTCTGCGGTTACGGCGGTACTGAGAACCAGCGTGAGGGCGCCCCCGAGGACATGTTTCATGTCGACCTCCAAAACTTGCCTTACCTAGTGGTAGCAGCTTGTCGGCTCTGTCGGAAAACAAATTGCCAAAAGGGTAAAGGCGCCCCTAAGGACGCCTTTACCCTTTTGGCAATTTTGATAAGAAGCGCTTGCGCTTATAGGCTGGCGTCCAGTGCGGCCAACAGGGCATCGCCCATCTCAGAGGTGGACACCGGGGTGCCGCCGTCCGCTTGCATCAGGTCACCGGTGCGCACACCATCGGCCAGTACTTTCTCAACAGCCGCTTCCAGTCGGTCCGCCTCAGCACCTTCGCTGAAGGAATAGCGCAGGGCCATGGCAAAGGAGAGCACACAAGCGCATGGGTTGGCTTTGCCTTCGCCAGCGATGTCTGGCGCGGAGCCATGTACGGGTTCGTAAAGAGCTTTCGGGCGGCCGTTGTCCATTGGCGCGCCAAGGGAGGCCGATGGCAGCATGCCGAGCGAGCCGGTCAGCATCGCGGCACAGTCGGACAGGATGTCGCCAAACAGGTTGTCGGTGTAGATCACGTCAAACTGCTTTGGTGCGCGTACCAACTGCATCGCGCCGTTGTCGGCATACATGTGGGAGACTTCCACCTCTGGGTAGTCTTTGGCCACTTCGTTGACCACTTCACGCCACAGGATACCGCTTTCCATCACGTTGGCTTTTTCCATGGAGCACAGACGCTTGTCGCGCTTCATCGCCAGTTCAAACGCAGAGCGTGCACCGCGTTCGATTTCGGATTCAGTGTAGCGCTGGGTGTTGATACCCACACGCTCGTTGCCTTCTTCGAAGATGCCGCGCGGCTCGCCGAAGTACACGCCAGAAGTCAGCTCGCGCACGATCATGATGTCCAGGCCGGCCACAATGTGAGTTTTCAGCGAGGAAAAATCTGCCAGCGCGTCAAAGCATTGCGCAGGGCGCAGGTTGGCATAAAGATCCATCTCTTTGCGCAGACGCAGCAGGCCGCGCTCTGGTTTTACCGAGAAGTCCAGATCGTCGTATTTTGGACCACCCACAGCGCCGAGCAGAACCGCGTCCACTTCTTGGGCTTTCGCCATGGTGTTGTCGTGCAGCGGTACGCCGTGTTTGTCATAGGCTGCGCCGCCAACAAGGTCTTCGCTCACGTCAAATTTCAGGCCACGCTTGTCGCCAAACCAGCCAATAATACGCTGGACTTGGGCCATGACTTCGGGGCCGATGCCGTCGCCGGCGAGGATGAGAAGCGAAGGGGTGCTCATTGCGGTACGTCCTTGATCAAATAGGTTCGCTACGGGTTACCGATTGGCGGGTGAAAGATCAAGAAACAAAGGGCTTTAATGCGCTCTCCAGCAGGCTCCAGACGCGGGAAATGCGAGGGGTGTGGCGCAGGCTTTCATGGGCGGTGAGCCAGACCGGCAAATGCGGGATTGGAAAGTCGATTTTGATCTCTTCGATTCCCGGTGTCTGTCGCGCAATGTGGCTTTGGCAAAACCCCAATCCGCAACCTGCACGCACCAACTCCCAATAGGTGGTTTGATGGTCGCAGCGCACCGGAAACCAGTCCCGAGTGGCGGGGATGCTCATGGCGCGCATTTCGCGGATAATGTCGTCATTGGCGTCATAGCCTACGATGTCATGGTGCGGCAGGTCGTGGGCCCCAGACGGTCGGCCTTTGCGGGCGATGTAGCTCTCGGCAGCAAACATGCCAAGCGCGATGTCGCCGAGATGTTTGGTGATCATGTCGAGTTGCGCGGGGCGGTACATCCGCACGGCAATATCGGCCTCGCGAAACAGCAGGTTTTGCGATTGATCGGATGGCACCAGCTCGACCTGGATTTGCGGTTCCTGTTGGCGGAGGTCAGCCAGAATGTTGGGCATCACGTGATGCGCCATGAAGACAGAGGTGGAGATGCGCACGGTGCCGGCCAGGTCGGTTTCCCCACCGGCGGCGGCCAGCGACAGGTCGGCCATGGCGGCGGCCATACGTTGCGCGGGTGCGAGCAAGGCTTGACCTGTGTCCGTCAACTCAAAGCCGCGCGCGTGGCGGTGGAAGACCTCAACTTTCAGCGTGTCCTCGAGCGTTTTGATATGGCGTCCCAATGTGGGTTGGGAGGCATTGAGCTGCCGCGCCGCACCAGACAAAGAGCCGGTTTCCGCCACAGCCAGAAAGGACTGGATCAACGACCAGTCAAGGTTTGAGAGCGTTTTGTCCATTCATTTATGAATAACATGGCTGCACATTTCGCCAATACCTAACTGACTTCGAATGCCGCATGTTTGTCTCAGGACGCCAGACAGTAGGAGACAGATCATGGCAAAGACGGTTTTGATACTTGGCGCAAATGGCCGGTTTGGACGCAACGCAGCACAAGCTTTTGCCAAGGCTGGATGGAGCGTACGCCGTTTCGATCGCAGCAAAGACCGGCTGCGCGAGGCTGTGCATGGGGTGCAGGTCATCGTGAACGCCTGGAACCCGCAATATTTTGACTGGGCGACGCAGGTGCCCAAGCTGCACGACGAGGTGATTGCCGCTGCCAAGATGGTGGATGCCACGGTGATTGTGCCGGGCAACGTCTATGTCTATGGCGAACAAGCCCCTAGCCCGTGGGGTGTGACCACCCCGCATCAGGCAGAAAACCCATTGGGCCAAATCCGGCGGGACATGGAACGAGCCTATCGCTTTAGCGAGGTGCGCACGATCATTCTACGGGCTGGTGATTTCATCGACATTGAGGCTTCAGGTAATTGGTTTGACATGATCATGACGCCCAAAATTGGCCGGGGCGTGATGACCTATCCGGGCAAGCGCGACGTGGACCATGCTTGGGCCTATCTGCCGGATCTTTGCCGTGCCACCGTGATGTTGGCGGAGAAGCGCGATCAGCTGAACCGTTTTGAAGACGTGCCGTTTCCGGGTTACACGCTGACATGCAATGACCTGTTGCAGGCTTTGGAGCAGGTTCTGGGGCGCACGTTGAAGGTCAAATCCATGGCGTGGTGGGCCATCCAGCTGGCCTCGCCGGTGTGGAAGCTGGCGCCGCATCTGCTAGAAATGCGCTACCTGTGGAACACGCGGCATCGTCTGGATGGCGCACGGTTTGAAGAGTTGCTGCCGGAGTTTGAACCCACCGAGTTGCACAAGGCATTGGCTATCGCACTGACTGAGACAGCCGTGCCTCAAAAAGCGATGTCGACCCAAACCATATGATGGCGGCTGGCCTTGATGTCTTTCACGGACAACAACTCATGGCCCGGCGCGCCGGGCTTGGGCCAGAAAATCCCGGCATCGATCACCTTCAGATCGGTGCTGGGCAGGACATAATCAACACGTAAATCCCCGGGCGTCGGCTCGCGCCAATCGACGGTTGGGCCGGCCTGTGCCAGCGGGTCTTGCAGGCGCGGATCATTGAGCAGTGTTTGAATGGCTTCGTGCCGACCCTCGCCTTGTGTGGGATCAAGGTTCGCCCCGCCCATCACAACAATTGGCGGCTGTGGCGCGGCGCCAAGCTTGCCATCAAGCAGGTGGCTCCAAAGCCGAATTTCATCCGCATTGCGCAGTCCGTTTTTATCCTCCGGCCCGTCAAACACCGGCGGCCCTGCGGCAAAAAGCATGAGTGTCACCGGGCCATCGAGATGCAGCACCGGCACAAGCCAATGGCCGTTGGATGAAAGGCGCTGGATGGCCTGCGCCTCCTCCGACGGGAACGGCACCCCATCAGCTTCGGGAAGGGTGGCCTCCGGCAACTCACGCCACAGCAGCGCAGAAAAATCCGTTGCGTCCCCAAAGGGCCAGCGTGACAAGACAATCATACCGCTTGCCCCGCGGAACTTGCCATATCCCTGCGCATCCGCAGGTGTGTGCAGCCGCCCGTCGCCGTTCATGTCGAGCCCTGTTGGGATTCCCGTGTTTGGGGGCAGCGCAAAGACATGCGGATAGTCCAGGCCGCCTTTGCCAAAGTGGTCGCGCAACGCTGTGGCACCGAGCAGATCGGCGTCATAGTCCACGCCTTGAAGGAACAGGATGTCGGGGGCGAGATGCGTCACAACTTGCGTGATTGCCACAACCTGCGGATCGTCTCGCGTGATGTCGCGCAGCATGATGCCCGGCCCCTTGCGGGTCAGTTCCACATCATAGGTTGCCACGCGGATGGTTTCCGCGTGGGCAATGCTAACAAATAATAGAAGGCCAATCAGGCGGCCGAGGACACCGGATGCGTGCCGCGCGACGCGGCGTAGGCGCGACGACGGTTCTCGTCGATCATGGTGGCAATGCGGCTCATGGCAATGCCGCGCATGATCATGCTGGCCGGTATGAAAGCCCATGCGCTGATGGTCCAGATCATTGTCATCGGATCGCTTAAGTAGATTGGATCAATCAGGTCCGACATCATCTGAATGATCGCCGGGATTAAGAATGGCATAAGAAATCCTAACGCAATGTTAAGACGGCCATCCCGTTGCAGACGTGGTAGCACATCGCCGCCCGCTGTTGGGTCAAAAAGCGGCAGGTTGATCCAGACGTTAAACGCCCCGTTTCGCGCGGGCCATTCCAGGATGCGCACGAAGAAATAGAAAACAGCCAACGTCATCAGGGAGATCAGATAGCTGAGACCAGACGCGGTGCGCACCTCTTTGATCAGCTCCGGCGTGGCGTTGTCTGGCAGCATGATCACCATCAGCCGCACAGGCGAGTATGGGAAATCAATCGCGTCGCCCACAATGATGCCAAGCGCATGCAAAAAGGCGGTTAAGGCGTTGGGCGCCACTTCGCCACGGGCAATCACCGAAAGTGCAAACACGGTGGAAAAGATCGCCAGAAACCGCAGCCGGTTGAACGGCGGGGCGTGGCGGAATTCGATGAAGGACGGGCTTGTGGTCACATACTCTATGAACACTAGGATTGAGCTAAAGATCGCAAACAGCAGAACAATATGCACCACATCTTCGCTCACGGTGGGCAAGATGATGGCTGGCAATGCAAAGAGCAATGCCACCAGTCCCGCACGCGTTGCCGCGCCAATGATTCTGCCTATCACAGCTCGTGTCCCTTCAAACCGGATGTCGCGTTTTGTGGCTCTTTGGCCGTGCGATCTTGTTCCAACTTGATCCCGCCCTTACGGCGGGGTGCCTCATTTATGCCTTATTGTGGCATTGGATCCCGGCAAGTCTCAAGGTTTTGTTTGGAAACTCTGTCGAAATCCCTACCCGCAAGCACGAACTGGTGCGCGATTGCATCATGTTTGCTTCCCGAAAAAGCGATGTTTTTCAGGATGATGCTAAATATTGTGGTAGGTTTTTGTGCAGACACAAGGATGGTCGTCGGGGTGATCGGCGCCAAAAGGCATGCGCCACATTTCCGCCTTAATTCGCCTCAGTCTTCAGAAAGGCATTTGTCTGGCGCTTTCAGGGACCAGTATTCGCAGTCTTCAAACCGTTGACGGGCCGGGGCCCAAACGGCCTCAACGGCGTCTCGTTTCATCCCGAGTTTTTCGAGTAATGCGAGCGAGGCGGTATTGGCAACCTGCGCGCCAGCCCGGATCAACGTCACGCCCAGCTGTTCAAAGGCAAAAGCAATCGCGCCACGCGACAGCTCCAGCGCAAAGCCTTGGCGCTGATAGGCTTCGCCAATCCAATAACCCAATTCAGCCTGATCGTCGGCAATGTCGAGCTTGCACCAGCCGATGATGTCACCGCTGTCTTTGGACATAACCACGGCGGCAATAACCGCGCCATGTCGCATGGTTTCGATGTTGCTGTGGAGAATGTCTTGAGTGTCTTGCTTCAAAAGCGGGGTCGGCCAGGCCGCCACCCACCGGCTGATTTCGGGCGTCATCAAGGCGGTGAGCGCGTCGGCGTCTTCCATCCGGCAGGGGCGGAGCAGAAAGCGTTCGGTTTCGAAAGATGCCGTTGTTAGATTCATTTGCATCTTCCAAAAGAAAAGCGCGGCCCCCAGAGGGGCCGCGCATGGTGTTTCAAATTTAGGCTTACACCCAAGGACGCGCTGCGCCCGCTTTGGCCTCAAAGGCGTCGATGGAGGCTTCTTTCTCCATGGTCAGGCCAATGTCATCCAGACCGTTCAGCAGGCAGTGCTTTTTAAACGCGTCCACCTCGAATTTGATCACGTCACCATCCGAAGTGGTGATTTCCTGCGCCTCCAGATCCACGGTCATGCGAGCGTTTTCGCCCTTCTCCGCGTCCGCCATCAGCACATCAACCTGCTCTTGCGGCAGCACGATCGGCAGCATGCCGTTCTTGAAGCTGTTGTTGAAGAAGATGTCGGCAAAGGACGTGGACACAATCACCTTGATGCCAAAATCATCCAGTGCCCAAGGGGCGTGCTCCCGCGAAGAGCCACAGCCAAAGTTGTCGCCCGCAATCAGGATCTGCGCGCTGCGGTACTGCGGTTTGTTCAGCACAAAATCAGGGATCTCGGTGCCGTCACGGTTAAACCGCATCTCATCAAACAGATTGGCTCCAAAGCCGGTACGGGCAATGGATTTCAAGAACACCTTTGGGATGATCATGTCGGTGTCGATATTCACCAGCGGCATAGGCGCGGCGATACCGGAGAAGGTTTCGAATTTTTCCATCGTGTTACTCCAATGCGCTCAGGGCGCAACTAAGTCTCGGTGCAGCGGCCTCTGGATTCGTCCGAGGCCGCACATTCTTTCTTTGCGCGATCTGACAAAACAATTGGTCTGAGATGAGAATAGTGGATTTCTCCATCCACCCAATAAGCAGTACGACTCACAAAAACATCTTCACTTCGGTCAAATGCATATTCTTCCGTTTGACCCGCATTTTTTACGAGCTCCCATTCGCCTTGGTTGGAAGCTGCGAGAGCATCGAGAAACACAACGAAATCTTCGCGTTTAGCGTATGCAGTAAACCTGTACTCATTCTTACCGCTACTTCGGCAGTGTGAGACACGAGTTCCTTCGGGCAGAAGTTTTGTGTTTGGGCACGCAAACCAAGCTGGGCCACTCCAAAAAAGCGAGATGATGGACACTGTAGTAAACAGTACCCACCAAAAGCGTTTTTTGAAGAAAGCCAGCATTGTTTTACATCAGCTCGCGAATATCAGTCAGCTTGCCGGTGAGGGCAGCGGCAGCAGCCATGGCTGGGGACACAAGGTGTGTGCGGCCCTTATAACCCTGTCGACCTTCGAAGTTGCGGTTGGAGGTTGCAGCGCACCGCTCACCTTCGCTCAGCTGATCCGGGTTCATCGCCAGACACATGGAGCAGCCCGCCAGTCGCCATTCAAAGCCCGCCTCGCGGAAAATATCCGCCAGACCTTCTTCTTCGGCTTGTGCGCGAACAAGACCAGAGCCTGGGACAATCATCGCCCGCATGCCGTCTTTGATCTTCTTGCCTTTGACAACGTCGGCCACAGCGCGGAAATCTTCGATCCGGCCGTTGGTGCAGGAGCCGATGAACACTGTGTCGATCTCGATGTCGGTCAGTTTCTGACCTGGGGTCAGACCCATGTATTCAATCGAACGCCGCGCGGCTTCAACCTTGCCGCCTTCGAAGTCTTCCGGGTTTGGCACCACACCGGTGATTGGCAGTACGTCCTCGGGTGAGGTGCCCCAGGTCACAACCGGCTGAATGTCTTCGCCTTTCAGAGTCACAACTTTGTCAAAATGCGCCCCTTCGTCGGTGAACAGCGTCTTCCAGTACTCAAGCGCCTGCTCAAAAGCACCCGCTTTTGGCGCGTGTGGACGGCCTTTGACGTAGTTGAACGTTGTCTCATCCGGTGCGATCAAACCGGCGCGCGCGCCGCCTTCAATCGCCATATTGCAGACGGTCATGCGGCCTTCCATCGACAGATCGCGGATCGCTTCCCCGCAATATTCGATGACGTACCCAGTCCCACCACCGGTGCCGGTCTCACCAATCACGGCCAGCGTGATGTCTTTGGCGGTCACACCCGGCTTCAATTTGCCAGTGATCTCCACCTTCATGTTTTTGGACTTCTTCTGGATCAGCGTCTGCGTGGCAAGCACGTGCTCCACCTCAGAGGTGCCGATGCCGTGGGCCAATGCGCCAAACGCACCGTGGGTCGCGGTGTGGCTGTCACCACAGACCACAGTCATGCCCGGCAAAGTCCAGCCCTGCTCAGGGCCAACAATGTGCACAATGCCCTGACGCACGTCAGACACCGGATAGTAATGCACACCAAACTCCTTGGCGTTGGTGTCTAGCGCTTGCACCTGAATGCGCGACTCTTCGGTCATCTGCGCCGGGTCATCGCGACCTTCTGTGGTCGGCACGTTGTGGTCCGGCACAGCAATGGTTTTCTCTGGCGCACGCACCTTGCGGCCCGCCATGCGCAGGCCTTCAAACGCCTGCGCGCTGGTCACTTCGTGGACGAGGTGACGGTCAATATACAAAAGGCAGGTGCCATCGTCGGCTTCATGCGCAACATGGGCATCCCAGATCTTATCATAGAGCGTTTTGGGGGACATAGGTCCTCTCCATTCTGTTTGGATAGCTGAAGTTATGGCTGACTAACGGGCACAGCTTAGCTGCGCCAAAAGCTCATAGCGCGGCGATGACAGACTTGGACTGACCAAAGAATCGCCAAGGCAAAAAGGCGCGGTCAGCAATGTCATAGATGCGTTTCATGCCTCTCCCCTACATTGTCGCGCAGATTCCTTCAAGCAGAAGCACACAATCCGTGACTGCCGCGTTGCCGCAAGGGCATCGGACGTGCAAGGATACCCCTATGGCTGAGGAGAACACCGCAGAGACCCAAGGCATTGGGGACACCCAAGAATCCGAGTTGGACCGCATTGCCGGTGCTGAGCGCGAAGTCGCGTCACAGCCGCCTGCGGAGGACACAACCGAAACCACAGAAATTGCTTTGGGCATATGGGAGCAGCTGGTGGCGTTTGGCGAAAGCTTGCTGCGGCCCTGGGCGTTTTACCAAGTTGTCATCGCGCTGGGTTTGCTCGGGCTTTCTTTTGCCATTGCCGCCTGGCTCAAGCCGCGGTTCTACGCTTGGCTAAAGTCGCGCGAGGGGTGGTCCAAACTGCGCTACCGTTATGCAATGATGATGCATCGGCGTATGCCGTTGTTTGTGTTCAACCTATTGATTTGGTTCACTGTTTGGCTAATGCAGGCAGTGACATGGCCGAGCCGGTCCTACCTGTTGGTGGGCTTGGCCAATTTGGCGTTGGCGTGGCTGGTTGTGGTCGCGGTGCTGCGGGTGGTGCAGAACACGACTTTGCGGGCCTTCCTACGCTATGGTGCCTGGATCTGGGTTACGCTGGTGCTGACCGGGCTGCGCGACGATGCTGTGCAGCTTATGGACAGCATGGCGCTGGTTTTCGGTGAGACCCGCATTTCGCTCTGGATGATTGCACAGGCGGTGCTGCTGCTGGGCCTGACTTTCGCCATTACCCGCCTTCTGTCGCGCCAAGCCGACGCCCGGCTCAAACGCAGCGAAGACATTTCTCCTTCCATGCGGGTGCTGTTTGGCAAACTGTTGCAGGTGTTCCTATACACTGCCGCCTTTTTTGTCGGCCTGCGTATCATTGGCTTTGATCTCAAGGGGCTCGCCTTCCTCACCGGGTTTATTGGCGTTGGCCTCGGTTTTGGATTGCAAAAGGTGGTCTCCAATCTGGTCTCTGGCCTGATCATTGTGATGGATAAATCGATCAAACCCGGCGACGTGATTTCGCTGGGGGAGACCTTTGGCTGGATCAATTCTCTGGGCGCGCGCTACATCTCGGTGGTTACGCGCGATGGCAAAGAGTTCCTCATTCCCAATGAAGACTTGATCACCAATCAGGTGGTGAACTGGTCGCATTCCGACAGCTATGTGCGGCTCGATATCTTCTTCGGCACGGCCTATGGCGATGATCCACATCTGGTGCGCAAAGTGGCGATTGAGGCGGCCAAATCCGTCAAGCGCGTTTTGCACTACCCCAATACCCCCGTCTGTCACATCGTCGGCTTTGGGGACAGTAGCGTGGATTACATCCTGCGCTTCTGGATCGAAGACCCCACCGGCGGGCTGACCAATATTCGCGGCAATGTCTACCTGGCGCTGTGGGACGCCTTCCACGAGCACGGTATTTCCCTGCCGTTCCCGCAGCGTGAGGTGCGTATGCTGGAGGGCGGCGGCGAAGGCACGCCCGCGTAACCACATTCATGGTCCCCAAATATCCCGGGGGTTGGCTTGGCGGAGCCAAGCGAGGGGGCTGGCCCCCTTTCCACCAAAAACCATGCAAATCCGCGCGCCAGGAGGTCAATCTTGGCGAATCCCCCTTGCCTTTCGTTGAGAAAACCGCCAACCGGTGCTATCTTGAATTTATGCTCGGCACCGGGGCTTACGGGTGCGATTTAAGGAGGACAGACTTCTGTCTCTGAACACTGACGTGGCCAATGCTACTGACACGGGTTCGATTGTGACGTCGGACTCTTCGGATACGACAAGCGAGGCACTGCTTGCCCGTATTCTCACCTCTCTGGATGAAGATAAAGCCGAAGATATTGTGCAGATCGATCTGCGCGGTAAGACCTCTATTGGCGATTACATGGTGATCTGCACCGGGCGCTCCTCGCGTCAGGTAACCGCAATTGCCGAAAAGCTGGTAGAGCGGCTGAAAGCTGAGTTTGGGCGCGGCGCCAAAATTGAAGGCAAGGACACAGGCGACTGGGTTCTGGTCGATACCGGCGACGTGATTTTGCACATCTTCCGCCCGGAAGTGCGCGAGTTCTACCAGCTCGAAAAGATGTGGGTGCCAGGCGGCGAAGCATAAGAATTCAGACGGCCTGCACCATGCTGCGGGCCGGAGGGCATGACATGGCACTGAAGGTGCACATCTGCGCCGTGGGAAAGCTGCGGTCTGGTCCTGAGCGCGACCTCCTTGATGACTACCTCACCCGATTTGATCGCACCGGACGGGCCTTGGGCCTTGGTCCGGTGGCTGTGCATGAGGTGGAGGATCGCAAAGGTGGTGGCATGGCGGCTGAGGCTGCCTTGTTGGATGGCGTCATTCCCAAAGGTGCGGTGATCTGTGCGCTGGATGAGCGCGGCAAGCTGATGAGCAGCCCGGAGTTTGCCAATATGCTGGGTGGCTGGCGAGATGACGGACGTGGCGATCTGGCCTTTGTGATTGGCGGGGCTGATGGCATTGATCCGGACTTGCGGGCAAGGGCAGATGCCAAGCTGAGTTTTGGTAAAATGGTTTGGCCACATATGCTGGCGCGCGTCATGCTGAGCGAGCAGATTTATCGCGCGGCCAGCATTTTGGCCGGTGCACCTTACCACCGCGTCTAAATTTCCCTTAACCTTTTAGAAGGTTAACGTGCGGGAGGTTTGCGAAAACACACCTCTGCAAAACAGACGCGATACCGACGCAATACCGACGTGGATTTTGAGGGGTTAATTCAGCGCGGTTCCTGCAATAGCGCCGCACGTGATTGAGAGGCAAACTCACGTCGCCCTAGGACAACGACTGTTACCAAAACCCCAAGGAGCAGCATCACCGGCCCCAAAATCCACGCAGCCGCCGCCAGACCAAAATAGATCGCCCGAATCCCTCTGTTGAAACTGCGCGAGGCAGTGATGTTGATTGTCCCCGCCTTCTTGGCGCGCGACAGAGCGGTCGGGTCTTTGGCGTCATTTGGCACGGCTGCCATCAGCACCGAGCAATAGCCGAAGAGCCTGTGAGACCACACAAATTTCAGAAACGCGTTGCCAATAAACAGCAGCACCAACACCAGTTTGAGCTCCAGAACTGAGGCTGGCTCAGCGGTTTGGGTGAGGTCTTTGGTGACCCCAGCGATTTGGTCTGTATTCCCGATCAATGCCACCAGGCCCCCGATGGCAATCATCGAGGAGGAGGCGAAAAACGCCGTGCTTTGGCGCAGGTTTCCCATAATTTGTGCATCAAAAACCCGCACATTTCGCTCCACATAATGCACCATCCATTCTTGCCGATAAAACGCCATGAGGCGTGACACGGACGGGCGGTTTTTCGGAGGGTTTTCAATAAGATGCGTGGTCATCGCCCAGGCTAACAAAATGGTCAGAACAGCGATTACATCGAGGGAGGAAAACTGGGCGAGGAGCGTGTTTGGAGTCATGTCAGCAGTCTAACCTGAACAGGATACACTTGTCAGTCTGCATTATTGGTTATATTAAATTTCCAATTGAAGCGGAGGTCAGCCATGTACATGCCAACCCCAAATCCCGAGGTGCTCGCGAAAAAGGCGCGCATCGTGGCGCGCTTAGAAGAGGTGCTGCCCTCCGATGCGGTGATCTCAGACGAGGTTGAAGTGCGTGCCTATGAATGTGACGCGCTGACCGCGTACCGCTGCCCACCATTGGCCGCAGTTCTACCCGCGTCCACCGAAGAGGTCGCAGCAGTGTTGAAAGTCTGCCACGCAGAGAGCGTACCCGTTGTGCCGCGTGGTGCGGGTACCTCGCTGGCAGGTGGCTCCATGCCGACAGCGGATTCTATTATCCTCGGTGTTGCCCGCATGACGGAAGTGATTGAAACAGATTACGAAAATCGCTTCATCCGCGTGCAAACTGGCCGTACAAATTTGAGTGTGTCTGGTGCCGTCGAAGAAGAAGGTTTCTTCTATGCACCTGACCCGTCCAGTCAGTTGGCCTGTGCTATTGCGGGTAATATCGCCATGAATTCGGGTGGGGCGCACTGCCTGAAATATGGCGTAACCACAAACAACCTGATGGGCGTGACCATGGTGACCATGGAGGGCGAGGTGGTTGAGATTGGTGGTGCCCATCTGGACACCGGTGGATTAGATTTGTTGGGCGTGATCTGCGGCAGCGAAGGCCAGCTTGGTGTGGTGACAGAAGCGACCTTGCGCATTCTGCACAAGCCGGAGGGCGCACGTCCAGTGCTGATGGGCTTTGACAGTAATGAGGTGGCCGGGCAGTGCGTGTCTGACATCATCAAGGCTGGAATTTTGCCTGTAGCGATTGAGTTTATGGATCGCCCCTGTATCCGAGCAACCGAAGCCTTTGCTGGGGCAGGGTACCCGGATTGCGAGGCGCTTTTGATTGTTGAAGTGGAAGGTTCGGACGGGGAAATCGACGCGCAGTTGGAGCGGATTTTGGCCATCGCACGGACTCACAATCCGGTTGAGCTGCGCGAAAGCACCAGCGCGGACGAAAGCGCGCGGATTTGGTTAGGGCGAAAGTCCGCCTTCGGTGCAATGGGGCAGATCAACGATTACATGTGTTTGGATGGGACCATTCCGGTGAGCCAGTTGCCCTATGTTCTGCGTCGCATTGGAGAATTGAGCACTGATTACGGCTTGGATGTGGGCAATGTGTTTCACGCAGGCGACGGCAATATGCATCCGTTGATCCTGTTTGATGCCAATAAGCCAGGAGACTTGGAAAAATGCGAAGCTTTTGGGGCGGACATTCTTCGACTCTGTGTTGAGGTTGGTGGATGTCTGACCGGGGAGCATGGCGTGGGGATCGAAAAACGGGATCTGATGGTCGATCAATACCTGCCGGAAGATTTGGATATCCAGATGTCCGTGAAAGATGTGTTTGATCCCAAGTGGTTGCTAAACCCAGCCAAGGTGTTTCCCTTGGCGTCCAGTGAAGCGCGCCGGATGGCGGCGGAGTGACGGGCAGGGTGTAGCCTCACCTGGCAGAAAATCTGCCAATACCCCCCGAGACATTTGAAGGCCAAGAGAAAATGATGACACCATCAACAGAAGTTGAACTGGCAGAAGCCGTTGCGGGAGCCCAATCGGCGTTGCGCATTCAGGGTGGCGGCACGCGTGACATCGGTGCGCCGGTGCAAGGTGCGGTGTTGTCGACAACTGGTTTATCTGGTGTGTCGCTTTATGAGCCGGGCGCACTGACCTTGGTGGCAGGTGCGGGAACGCCTCTGGAGGAAATCGAGGCTACGTTGGCGGCGGAAGGACAGCGGTTGGCCTTTGAGCCAATGGATCATCGCGCATTGCTTGGCACGGCAGGCACTTCAACAATCGGCGGCGTTGTTGCGGGCAACATGAGCGGTCCGCGTCGGATTCAGGTAGGTGCGTGTCGGGATAGCCTGCTGGGTGTTCGGTTCGTGGACGGGGCCGGACGCTTGTTGAAAAACGGCGGGCGGGTGATGAAGAATGTCACCGGCTATGATTTGGTTAAGCTCATGGCCGGGAGCTGGGGCACGCTCGGGGTGCTAACCGAGGTGAGCCTGAAAGTGCAGGCGGTGCCCGAGGCGGTGGGGTGTGTTTTGATCAACGGGTTGTCGGATGTAGATGCTGCGGCGGCGATGAGTGCGGCGCTTGGATCACCCTATGATGTGAGCGGCGCGGCGCATGCGCCTTCCGGTGTCGATAGGCATCCGATGACAATGATCCGCATTGAGGGGCTGGAGGCATCCGTGTCCTATCGTGCCGCAAAGTTGGCGGAGGCACTGGCCAAGTTCGGCGGTGAAATGAGCGTTGAACGTGATGCCGACAAGGTCGCGGCTGGTTGGGCCTGGGTGCGTGACGTTGCGGTGATGCAGTGTGGATCCGGTGATGTTTGGCGGATGTCCGTGAAGCCAAGCGATGGGCCGAAATTGGTCGAAAAGCTGCGCGCTTTACATGCAGGACTCCATGTTCTGTACGACTGGGGTGGTGGGCTTGTCTGGGTGCAAGTGCCCGAGGGAACAGACGTGCGATCTTTGAGTTTTGAAGGCCATGCGACCTTGATCCGAGGTTCAAGCAAAACTCGTGCTTCTCTGCCGGTGTTTCAGCCGGAACCTGCGCCTTTAGCGGCTTTGTCGCAAGGCTTGCGGGCCAAGTTTGATCCGCGCGGCATTTTGAATCCGGGATTGATGGGATAAATCGATGCAGACGACTTTCACCGAAGACCAACTGAAAGATCCTGGTATTCAGCGAGCCAACGAGATTTTGCGCGCCTGTGTACATTGCGGGTTTTGCACGGCGACTTGCCCGACCTATCAGGTTCTTGGGGATGAACTCGACAGTCCGCGTGGCCGGATTTATCAGATCAAGGATATGCTGGAAAATGAGCGGGTGCCGGATGCCAAAACGGTCAAGCATATTGACCGCTGTCTGAGCTGTCTTGCCTGTATGACCACCTGTCCAAGTGGCGTGCATTATATGCATCTCGTAGATCATGCGCGGGAGTATATTGAGGAGAATTACAAACGACCTATGGGCGATCGAGTGTTGCGGTGGGTGTTGGCGCAGATCTTGCCATACCCGATGCGATTTCGCTGGGCCTTGATTGGTGCCAAACTTGGACGTCCATTCCGGTTTTTGATGCCGGATGCCCGGTTAAGAGCGATGTTGGACATGGCGCCGAAGTCCATTCCGCCAGTCAGCCGTAACGATGATCCACAGAGTTTTACGCCAACGGCGGAGAAAAAGATGCGGGTGGCTTTGATGACGGGTTGTGCGCAGAAGGCACTGAACACCGACATCAATGATGCCACCATTCGGCTGCTCACGCGATTGGGTTGTGAAGTTGTGGTGGCCGAGGGCGCAGGCTGTTGTGGGGCGTTGACGCATCACATGGGTAAGGCTCGCGAGAGTCACGCAACGGCGGCCAAAAACATCAGAGCCTGGTGTATGGAAATGGATGGCGACGGGTTGGATGCGATAGTGGTAAACACCTCAGGCTGCGGCACAACCGTGAAGGACTACGGACACATGTTCCGCAATGATGCTCTCGCTAACGACGCCGCGCGGGTGAGTGGCATCGCGGTGGATGTGTCGGAAGTTCTGATGAAACTCGATATGCCGGAAAGTGCCGATAAGGAGACTGTGGTAGCTTATCACGCGGCCTGTTCTTTGCAGCACGGACAGCAAATTAAGACATATCCAAAAGACCTGTTGAAGAGGGCTGGATTTAAGGTGGTGGAGCCTGCGGATAGCCATTTATGTTGCGGCTCTGCGGGGACGTATAATCTGATGCAGCCGGAGATTTCTGGGCAACTCAAGGCACGCAAGGTGCGTACCTTGGAGGCCAAAAATCCTGATATCATCGCAGCAGGTAACATTGGGTGCATGATTCAGGTTGGGTCGGGCACAGATGTGCCAATTGTGCACACGGTTGAGTTGCTTGATTGGGCGACGGGTGGGCCGCAACCACCTGCATTGACAGAACCAGGGAAGCGGGTTCCGGAGATCCCTATTCTGCGCTGAAATTCGACTTTTCCTTTTGATCAAGGGCATGACAAGGTCGTGCCCTATTTCCGCCGCAGGACGGCTGTAGATCAAAGGCAACCTGAGCGTGGAGAACTGATGTGGTTCGGTTACTGACAATTCTGGCTATGATGTTTTGGACTAGCCTATGCACGGCGCAGGATTCGGCGTTGCAACGCTTGGACACCGGCGACGACGGGCGCGATTGGGGTGCTGTTGGCCGCCTTGAAATCGATGGGCGAGGGTTTTGTACTGGTGCCTTGATTGCACCCGATTTGGTTTTGACTGCAGCTCATTGCCTTTATGACAAGACCGATGGCGCGGCCTATAACGTAGACAAGATCGAATTTCGCGCTGGTTGGCGCAATGGGCGTGCGGAGGCGTATCGGTCTGTGCGGCGCGCTGTGGTGCATCCGAAATACGCGTACAGCGGTGATGTTACGATTGAGAACGTGCAAAACGACTTGGCGATTCTGGAATTGCATCACCCTATTCACAACACGCGGATCGCGCCGTTTGAGACCACAGGCGGCCTTAGAAAGGGGTCTAAAATTGGCGTGGTTTCTTATGCGGTAGGGCGGGATACTGCGCCGTCCTTTCAGGAGGTGTGCCAAGTGATGGGACGACAGCGCGGCGTATATGTTCTGTCTTGCAACATTGACTTTGGAAGCAGTGGTGCCCCGGTTTTTGTATTTGAAGATGGCACAGTTCGGGTCGTGTCCGTTGTTGCGGCGAAAGCGGAGGTGCGTGGTAGCAAGGTTTCGCTTGGTGCGGCTCTGGATCACACTTTGCCGGAACTGTTCACCGAACATGGGAGCACCTCCGTTTCGTCGGGTGGCTTGAGGTCCCTGCAGGATCGAAACAGCACCGGCGCTAAGTTTGTGCGCCCTTAGTTTTTGGAGAATTGTTATGCGGATTTCAGCTTTTGTTGTTTGGGCGCTTGCCTCTGTTGTCTCGCTACCCGTTACCGCAGGGGAGCGCCTGCAACCTTTGACCAGCCGTGGTGACTTATTGGGATGGGAAGCTTTGGGTCGGCTGGACATGCGCGGGACAGGGTTTTGTTCCGGCGCGCTTATTGCCCCGGATCAAGTATTGACGGCGGCACATTGTGTTTTTGACCAGAACGGAGCGCCAATTCCACCGGAGCAGATTGTGTTTCGCGCGGGATATGTTGCCGGTGACGCGTTGGCTGAACGTCGCGTAAATCGAGTGGTCGTCGACAGTGGGTATCAAGATGCCGGGAGCGGGAAGATCAGTGGCAAAATGATCCCGCATGACGTTGCTTTGTTGCGATTGGAGTCCCCCATTTCGACGGGCGAGGCCAATCCGTTTGCCATTCATGTTGATCCTCAGGAGGGTGAGAAAGTGTCTGTGCTGAGCTACGGGCGGGGCCGTAGCGAGCATCTTTCCTGGCAGCGTGATTGTTCCATTCTGGAGCGTGGTTGGGGGATTTTGACCTTTGATTGTAATGTCACCTTTGGCTCATCAGGTGCGCCAGTGTTTGTGCGTTATGGCAATCGGGTACGGATATTGTCGGTGGTGTCGGCAACCGGCGACAATGGTCAGGGTCAGAATGTGGCTTTTGGGATGGAACTGCCGGAGGTTGTGGCTCAGCTAAAACATCGGATGCGTGTTGGAGACCGGCCAGCGGTTAAAACTGCGACAGGTGTCACGCGCCTAAAGGTGGGAACTCGCAGTGGCGGAGGGGCAAAATTTGTGAAGCCCTAAAGCGCAGGGGTTGAAACCGAATTTCGCCACCATAGGTCTGTATTCGTAAGGCGCCGATGATCGGGCCTTACACATTCATCGCCTGTCCGAATGGAAGGCATTTACATATCGTTGTCGCTCAATGGAGGATAACCCATGCGCACTTTTGATCTGGCTCCGCTGTACCGGTCGACCGTTGGTTTTGATCAGTTGGCAAATATGATGGACCGCGTTCTGTCCAATGACGTCTCTCAGCCGAGCTACCCCCCGTACAACATCGAAAAAACCGCTGAGGATGCCTATCGCATTTCACTGGCTGTGGCTGGTTTTTCGGCCGATGACCTGAGCATCGAGGTGAAACAGAATGCCTTGGTCGTGACCGCCAAGAAAGGCGAAGAGTCTTCGGAGAAGGCATATTTGCATCGCGGCATCGCCACCCGCGCATTTGAACGCCGCTTCCATTTGGCGGACCATGTGCGTGTGATCGGTGCAAGCCATGAAGACGGCATGCTGCACGTTGATTTGGAACGTGAAATCCCCGAGGCGTTGAAGCCTCGCCGGATTGAAATCTCCAGCGGCGCCACCAAGGCGGTGGACCAAGATGTGGTCGACGCCAAAGCCGTCAACTGACCTCCAAATGTAAACTGACAAATTTCCTTCCCTTGTTGTCAGGCCCTATTGGGCGACGCGCGTTCCGTTTGGACCGCGCGTTTTTGATTGGTTGTGTTCTTAACCTGTGAAGGGCATGTTGGCCGGACGTTTTCCAACAATCGGGAGTGGCGCGTGAATCTGGGCGCTTTGAAATCGGGCAATTTCCGTGCCTATGTCTTTGGCGCCGCTTTTGGTCTGCTGGCGATCTGGATGCAGCGGATCACCATTGGTTGGCTGGCCTGGGAAATGACGGAGTCTGCCAGCTTTGTTGGCGCGGTGGCGTTTTTGCTGTTTGCGCCCTCTATTGTGCTGTCACCATTGTTTGGCGTTTGGGTGGACCGTTGGCGGGTGAAACACACCATGTTGGTGCTACAAAGCATCAATGCGGTGTTGAGTGCCGTGCTTTGGGCGGTTGTGGCGCTGGGCTGGGCCACACCGTTTTGGATTGCCTTGATAACACTTCTGATTGGCATGGTGATTGCCGCGAACCACCCTGTACGGATGGCGCTAACACCGCGACTTGTGCGACGTGAGCACTTGGGGTCTGTTGTTACAATTGTTGCCATCAATTTCAACATCGCGCGGATGGTCGGACCTGCCGTCGGTGGCTTCCTGATTGCGGTAATCGGTGTGGCGGAAACGCTGTTTGTGCAGACGCTGTTGTTTGGTCCTTATTTGTTTGTGATTGCGAGGCTGACGCTTCGTCCGCGCCGAGACAGCGGCAGCGCGCAGGAACCCTTTTTCAAGGCATTGGGCGCTGGCGTCCGATACGTGTGGCAGACAGGGGCGGTGCGCGAGGCGATGTTTATCGCCGGCGTTTTGGCACTGGTCGCGAGGGGCGCGCTGGAAGTTTTGCCACCTCTCGCAGACGGGGTGTTTGAGCGTGGTGCGGACGGGCTTGGCATGTTGATGAGCGTGACCGGCGTAGGCGCAATTTTGGGTGGGTTCTTGCAGGCGGCACTGCCGCCGCAAGAGCCGGGAAGATTGCCTTTGACCACGAGGATAGCGATTGTCTTTGGTCTTGTGCTTGTCGCGGTTCTGGGGTTGTCACCAACCTGGGAAGTAGCCTTAGTGGTGGCCGCTGGGATGTCTTTTGTGACCACGGTGACGGCGATTTCGACACAAACAGCCATTCAACTGGATCTGGAAGACGATATGCGCGGGCGTGTCATGAGCCTATGGGCGGTGATTGCTGCGGGTGGCTCGGCCTTGGGCGCAGGCGCGATGGGGATCTTGGCCGATTGGCTGGGATATCAGACCGCGTTGATCTGGACAGGGAGTTTTGCGGCTATAGCTGTGGCGGCCTATCTTTTTCTGGCTCGCCTCAAAGCATAAGCCCCGATGCCAAGCGGCACCGGGGCTTTCTGCCGGTCTGACGGGGAGGGTCAGATCAGTTGGCGGCAGGTTCGATGTTTCCGATGTTCACGAACATCGTCTCGCCGGAGTGATCATCCACACCATCGTTGTCGGTGGAGAAGATAGCTGTGCCGTCTTCAAAGATCGCCAGACCCTCGACTTTATCCAGAACATAACCACCGGTGGCGGTCAGATCGCTCAGCAGGTCGCGGACCAGAGCTTTGGAGACAACCGGCAGCTCGCCACCCAGTGGGGCCGGGACCATTTCGGACGCTGGCACGCGGTAGATCTTCTTGGTTACGGCGCGGTGATCGTGCTGGTTGTCACGCTCCACAATGTAAACCCAATCGCCATGGGCGACGATTTCGGACAGCCCCACCCAGCCGGTGTCCGGCTTGGCTTTCGGATAGTGCACTGCGCCCCATTCCTTGGTTTCAAGGTTGTAGGATACGAGTTTCACGTGATCCGCAGGATCACCCTTCCACTCGCGTTGTACGGCCATCCAAAGGGTGTCGCCGATCTTGGTAATGCCTTCAAAACCGAAGCGCTTTTCAACAGCTGCTAGCTCTGCCGGGATGCCAAATTCGCCTTTCAGGTTCTTGATCGAGCCGTCGGCTTGCACGTGATAGACCGCGTGCGGGATCAGGCGCTCGGTGCGGCCTTCAGAGGCAACGTAGAAGCCGCCTTTGCCGTCCAGCGTGATGCCTTCGAGGTCAAGTTTCTGTGCTGGTGCGCCGTTACGAGTCACGCGGATCACGTCCACGATGCGAGCCGGGGTCTGGTTGGTGTCGATCTTGAAGATCGAAGGTTGGAAGCCGTAGAAGCTGTCATTTACAGCCCAGACGATGCCGTCCTTGTCTGCTACCATGCCGGAGATCGCTCCCCAGCCGATCAGCTCATCCGCGCCTTCAGATGTCAGGTGCGGATAGGTTGCTGGCGCGTCCTGATATTCAAAGAGCATAACGTGCGCACGTGCGCCGCCGTCTTCGATCAGGTCTTTTTCGTTGGCAGAAACCAGCAGGTTTCGCTCTGGAATGGCGACATAGCCTTCTGGACCTACACCAGAGGGCAGCAGCTGCTTTAGAACAGGCGCGGCTGGGTTGGTAACGTCATAGACACCCACCACGGAAGCACGTTCGGCGCCAACAAACACGTAAGGTGTGCCGTTGAAGGTGGCGAAGGTCACGCTTTCAGGCTCGACACCTTTGCTATCGGAGCGCTTGTCCGGGTAGTGACCGATCTGGATGATGGCTTTCTCAAAGTCGGTGCCGCTTTCGTACACGACGGTGCCGTCCTTTTGGAAGATGGTCCAGCCGCGGGAGCCGCCGTCCATATCACCTTCGTTTGCGGTGGCGAAGTGGTTGTCGCCGATCCATGCAACGGCGTCAGGCTCGCGCAGGCGACTTTTCTGGCTTTCAGTGAAGATCAGCGCGCCGCGTTCATCCGTGGCGTCGATGCCTTCCAGATCAACAGCTCCAGCAGAGAAATGCGAGGTGATTTCGCCGTCTTTGGAGACAACCACCATGTGGTTGTTTTCCTGCAGGGTCACAACAGTTTCACCCAGAGCGTTGATGGAGACATACTCTGGCTCCGGATCTTCCGGGGAGACTTCTGCCAGGCCGGTCATGTCGACCATTCGCAGCGTGTCGCAGGCCGGTTCGCCGTTTTTCAGGTCGATCATGGCGAGCATACCTGCTGGCATCTGACCGGTACGGCCGTCGCCGAGGTCTTCGTCACGTTCGTTTTCGATGGCAACGGATACGAAGGAGGCGTCGGGTGCAACTGCGACGCTGTCAGGCTGACCTCCGAGGTGACAGGACGTCGCAACGGAGCCGGTCTTGATATTGATGGCTTGCAGGCTGCCAGAGGGTGCGGTGAAGCTCTCAGACGTGTTGACTCCCACGATGGCAAAGTCATTCAGAATGCCAACTGAGGTTGGCTCGCCGGATAGCGCGATGTTGCCAAGTGGTTTGGGGTTGGATGGATCAGTAATGTCGATGCGGCCCAGAACGCCCAGCGGGCTGTCGGTGTAGACCAAGGTCATACCGTCCGCGGAGGCGGCGATGATCTCTGGGGATGTCTCACGCGTGGTGTCCTCGCCTGCAGCCATGTTTTTGACCACGGGGAAAGAGGCAATCCGGTTGAAGTTCATCTCTGCGGCGGCGTGACCTGCGGTCAGCGCCAGCGCGGAGGTCAGGCAAAGGCTGCGAAGCAACATCTGTGCGTCTCCGTGTTGAATACTACGCGGGACATCGCACGGGCAGGTGACGCATCTGTAACGGAGGAGTGACAGAATTGTTAAAGCCCATAGAGCAGGTGTCACAAAAGGTGTTTGAGGTTTGAAATAGTTTCGCCCAGAGTACTTTTCAGTCTTGGGGAGAGAGCAGATGGATTGGGACGACGCATATTCAAATGGCGCCTATATTGAGGGCGCAGAGACGTATCCGCCGCGCTGGGAGCAGGAGGCCGCTGCGTTTCGCGAAACGAGTGATGCAGAGTTGGATGTCGCTTATAGCGAAGGGGAACGTCACAAGTTTGATCTGTTTCGACCTGAGGGTGCGGCCAAGGGCCTACTTATCTTTGTGCACGGCGGCTATTGGATGGCGTTTGACAAGTCCTACTGGAGCCATTTTGCACGGGGTGCTGTTGAGTGTGGTTGGGCGGTGGCGTTGCCGTCTTATGATCTCGCGCCCGATGTGCGGATTTCTGATATTACCAAGCAGATAGCGGCGGCTGCGACCAAAGCGTGTTCGCTTGTTGAAGGACCTGTTGTCTTGGCCGGGCACTCGGCGGGCGGGCACCTTGTGGCGCGGATGATTTGCGACGGGGTGTTACTGGAGGATGTGGCCGCGCGGGTGTCTCGGGTTGTGCCGATCTCGCCGCTGTCTGATCTGCGGCCGCTGTTGAAGACGGCGATGAATGAGAAGCTGCAACTGGATGCGACAGAAGCGGATGCCGAAAGCCCGATGTGGCAGGAGCCGCGTGCGGGTGTCGATGTGACGGTGCTGGTTGGGGCGGCGGAACGGCCTGTGTTCTTAGATCAGGCGCGCTGGCTGTCTGAAGCCTGGGGCTGTGATCTGGTTGTGGCCGGCGGCAAGCACCACTTTGATGTGATTGACGCCTTTGCAAATCCAGACAGTGATATGGCGCGGATGTTGTTTTCCTAGACGCGGAAGCAGGGAAGTGTGTCACCTTCCTTGGGGGTGGCATGCCACACGCCGCGCGCAATGGCGCGGGCGAGACAGGTGGCGGCTGCGTGGCCGAGCCAGAGCGTGTCTGCGATGTCGTTGTCCAAAGGTTTAGCGTTGGTGCTGACGCCAAAGATCAAATCGCCGTCCATTGGGGTGTGCGACGGCACGAGCGCGCGGGCCATGCCGTCATGCGCGGCGGTCGCCATGCGGGTGCATTGGGCCTGTGTTAGGTCCGCATCAGTGGCGACAATCGCGATGGTGGTGTTGTGACTGGAAAGCTTGGTGTTGGGTAAGTCGCTGGGAGCGGAAGGTAGGAGGCCTTCGCCGCCAAATTCGGTGCCAATTTCCCAAGGCGCGGCCCAGAAGTGTTTGCCATCCGGTGAGGCGTCGCCAAGGGCATTCACAGCAACCAAAGCGCCGACCGTGTGGCCCGATGGGAGCACCATGCTAGCCGAGCCAAGCCCGCCTTTTTGGCTGGCAAGGGTTCCCCCTGTGCCTGCGCCGACAGAGCCAAGCGAGAACGTCTCAGAAGCGGTTTCTAAAGCCGCCGCGCCGAGGGCTTTGTAAGGATTTGAGTTCCAGTTTTTGTCTCCGCCATTCAGCAGATCGAAGAGGATCGCGCCGGGCACAATCGGGACAGTTTGATCACCGACAGGAAAGCCGCGGCCTTGGGTGCGGAGGGCATCTGCCACGCCGGACGGTGCGTCCAGACCAAATGCAGAGCCGCCGGATAGGGTGAGTGCATCGACTTGCTGTACGGTTTTTTCCGGTGCCAGCAGGTCTGTCTCACGGGTGCCAGGCGCACCGCCCATCACAGAGACGCCACAGGTAAAAGGCGTATCGCCAATCAACACGGTGGTGCCGGTTTTGATGTGGTCGTCCTGCGCGTTTCCAACGCGCAAGCCGGCAACGTCTGTGATTAGGTTCTTCGGTCCGGTCTGCATTTTATCGCCTCCTGTTGGGGGCACAGTAGGCGGGTAAATATTGGGCGCAAGGTCGCGGTTGATACATCTGTGTCGGATTCTGCTTGTCCCTGTGTCGGGGGATTTGGCAGAATGTCTTCAGCACTGGCGATGGCGTCGCCACATTCCGGAGCGGAATGCGCACTAATCTTTTCCAGTCCTGAACGCCGGGACCTCTTTGATCGGAGGTCAAAATGACTGCACGTCCAGAATTCTATCGTTTTCACAATGGCGAAAAAGCGCCGTTGCAATTTGCCGAGGCTGAGTATGCCAACCGCGTGGCCGGTCTGCGTGCCATCATGGTTGAGCATGGTGTCAATGCGGCTGTGTTCACATCCATGCACAATGTGTCATATTATTCGGGCTTCACCTACTGCGCCTTTGGGCGGCCTTATGCGGTGGTGGTGACACCCTCCGAATGTGTCACCATTTCTGCAGGCATTGACGCGGGGCAGCCTTGGCGGCGGTGTTATGGCGACAATATCACCTACACTGATTGGCAGCGCGACAATTACTGGCGGGCGATCAAGTCGATTACTGGCGGCGGGGCGGTGATTGGCATAGAGGGCGATCACCTGACTTTGATGCAGCAGGGCAAGTTGGAGAGCCTTCTGTCGCCGTCCAAGGTTGTTGATTTGTATGAACCCACCATGCGCCAGCGGATGCACAAAAGCGCGGCGGAGATCGAGATGATCCGTGCCGGTGCAGCTGTGGCCGATGTGGGGGGCTATGCGATCCGAGATGCCATCAAAGAAGGCGTGCGAGAGATTGATGTGGCTATGGCCGGTCGCGATGCAATGGAGCTGGAGATTGCGAAGCGGTTTCCGGACGCGGAGTATCGCGACACCTGGGTATGGTTCCAGTCGGGCATCAACACCGATGGGGCGCATAACCCTGTGACAGCCCGCAAACTGCAACGTGGCGATATTCTGTCACTCAACACATTTCCGATGATCTCTGGCTACTACACCGCGCTGGAGCGCACGCTGTTTGTCGGTGAAGTGGATGACATGAGCCTGAAGGTCTGGGAGGCCAATGTCGGCGCGCATGAGTTGGGCATTTCTTTGCTGAAACCCGGTGCGAGCTGTGCGGAGGTGACCGAGCAGATCAATGACTTCTTCGCAGAGCGCGACCTGTTGCAATACCGTACCTTTGGCTATGGTCATAGCTTTGGCGTGCTGAGTCACTACTATGGGCGCGAAGCTGGATTAGAGTTGCGCGAAGACATTCCAACGGTTCTGGAACCGGGCATGGTGATTTCTATGGAGCCGATGTTGACCATTGCGGATGGGCAGCCGGGGGCCGGTGGCTACCGAGAGCATGACATTCTGGTGATCAACGACGATGGCAATGAAAACATCACCGGCTACCCCTATGGGCCAGAGTTCAACGTCGTCGGCTAAGGCAATGTGAGAAGTATTGGGTTTTGGCTGCGCGACTTCGTGGCCAAAACCTCGCGAAATGCGGGTGTGCGACAGCAAGCCCTTTCTTTTGCCGTGCACATTTGCAACACTCTGACCAAATTGAATCTGAGATCGATGTAAATGGGCGTAACATTTCCCATATCAGTCTCAACATATTGGAAATAGGGAGTGTTTTATGGCGAATTTTGAAACCCAAGTGCGTGAGTCTCAGGCGCAAGTGGCCGAAGCACAAAGCAAGATTGCCGAGCTGACCGGGCGCATCGATGCGGCACGGGCGAAGATGAAAACCGGCGATGATGTTGCGATTGATATTGAGAACGCGACGCTGGACGATGTGCACGCGCATACGGATGTGATGAACGCCAATATCGCTGAGCTGATCATGGGGCTGGATGACGTGACATCCGCCTTCTCCAAAGACTTCGATCAGATGCGGGATAAGACCGGTTGGGAAGCTTTTGTTGGTGTGTTCAGCCGTGGCAAATCTGACTCCATGCGCGCCGAGCGGATCAAAACCGCAAACATTGATGACAAGCTGCAGGACCTGATTGCCAAATCCGACGTGATCACCAAGCTGTTGGAGGGCCAGCTGACCGTGCTCGAAGAGCAGAAGCTCAAGGTCGAGCAAAACCTGACCGAGACCCTAGATGAGCGCGAGTTCACTGTTGGCGAGCTGGAAAGCCTGCGCGCCGAGATTTTGGGCATGGATCCCAAGATCATCGAGATCGAAAACAAGATTGCGGTGGAGCAGGACGCGGCGGCGCGGACCAAGCTTGAGACTGAGCTGGCGGACCTGAACAAAGCCTACAACGATTTGGTGCAGCAGGAGCAGGTGAAACTGTCCAAGAGCCAGACACTGGAGCGTTATATCGAGAAGGGCAAGACCTGGGTCGACTCGCTGCAGAACCAGGCGGCGACGCAGATGGTGCTGATCAACAAGCTGCAAACAGACACCAAGCAGCGCGTGGTGCTCTATGATGCGCTGACCAAATCGCTCAAGACCGCGCAGCAGCAGGACATCGCCCACCGCATCAACGAGATTGGTGTGGAGACTGACAAAGAGGCGCAAGCGTCTATGGCGGCGATTGGTACGGCGACCAACCAGAAAATGGCGGACATGATGGAAGCCCATGAGGAGCATATGGTGTTTGCGCGCGATGTGTTGGAGGCGAAGGCCAAGGCGGATGAACGCTTTGCGCGGCGGTTCCAGAAGATCGTCGAGAAGCACGACAAGAACCTATATGGGGCGTGATGAAAGCACTTTCTATTTCTAAGCCGGAACTTCGGTCCGGTCTGGCGTTCGGACTGGCGCTTGGCTGCGGATTTGCTTTGTTCAGCGTTCCGATGATTTTCTCCGACAGTGTAAACGTAACGTATTCAAATGGTTTCACAGGAGAAGAGACAAAATACACTGGACCTGGTCGGGCGATGGTATGGCTGCTTCTGTTGTTTCCGGTAGTTGCATCTGTATTCGGTATTCCAATTGGGGTCATGCAACGAAGAACCAGACAGCTTGCCTTGCTTGGCGCGGCCAACCCAAATGCGCCAGCGCATTTACACAACCGATACAAATTGAATTTTGTTGACCGGCTAGTCCATCGCTTGAAGCCTGATGGGACCGATAAATCGGTCGGGCGCCTGAGTGAAAACAATGACTGACACAACAAAAGACCACACGGCTCTGATGGAGACCCGCGCGTCGCGGCGGTATTTTCAAAAGTTCGAGCGGATCACCGAGCATCTGACACAGGTTGCGGCGGCGCGGACGGCTGAGGGGGCGATTGGCGAGAATGAGGTGGAAATTCTTACGCGCTACCTCGCGTCGATTGGCTACACCTTCAAAGCGCTGAGCATGAAGTATCTGCTGGTTGGTCGGCAAACCGGGCAATTCTTTGGCAGCCTAGCGATGGACGCGGTGGAGAGTGGCTTTCCGGTGTTCAACGAACTGCTGGTTATGGCCAATGACGCGCAGCAGGCCGAAAGCCATTTGCGCAATATGCCAAGTGCGGAGCAGCTCAAGGACGACATGCTGCGCGGCATTATTGGCGATCAGGAGATCCCAACCAAGCTGCAGTTCGCGCTGAGTCAGCGGCTCTACTATGAGGAGTTGCTCAAGGGTGAGCTGTTCTGGGCGCAGAACCATCCGGAAGTGCGCTGGCAGGGCAATCTGTCGGAGCGGCGGCGCAAGTATTTGGTGCATTGGGCGGTCTATGACAGTCAGGTGAACCTGCCGACGATCTACCTGATGGACCTAGAGGACACTGGGCGACGCGCTTTGCCCAAAGACGAGCGTCGCTGGCCGGAGGTGCAGGCCCATTTGATGGCGCAGGCGGTGGGTGGCTTGAAGCTCGTGACCATTGCCAAAGGCTTTGATGAGAGCTTTGACGACCTGCACCCCAAACGGCTGCGACGCATTCATGTGGGGCCGATGTATTCGAGTGCCTTTACACGGCAGTCGGGGCCGATCCGCGAGGTGTTGGAGGCCGCACGGGCGCCGGAAGGTGAAGACTGGACCTTGGCCTGGACCACGGAGGATTTGGTGAGTGAGCGCGTCACCGATGAGCGCTCTGGCTGGTTTGGCACGGTGGAGCGGCAGGTCTTTGCTCTGGACCCGTTTGCGGGCCACGGCGCGGACACAGGAGCCACCAGCATGGAGCGCTCGATCATCCTGCCACAGCGGCCGTTTCAGGCGCTGGAAGAGCTCAACCCGCCGGGATTTGGCAGCGTGACCAAATATGTGGTGAGCCCGCAGGGACGGGTGTTGCGGTATTGAGTTGGTCTAAGTGGATAACAGGCCTGTCTGTTTTTGCAGTTGCTGTCGGTGGTATGGCTTTTTGGTCTGGTAAAAAAGTTCAAAGGCTGCGGCTGGATGTGGTTTTCGCTTTCGCTAACACATACTCACCGACGGAATTTGAGAGCTGGGCGGTGGAGAACGAATTTGAACCCGCAAATGAACTCTATGACCAAGCGCAAGCAGGTTGGCGTCTGCCCTGTTCGATGGAACCCATTGACTGGATGCTCGAAAAGCCTGACCGAGTTGATTGTTTCGAGCGCGCTGTTGGTACTGGATCGCGCAACATGGGCGAGGTGCTTTTGGTCTGCCTGTCCCGTTCAGAGCAGCGATATGACAACTTCGCAATTGCGCATATGGATAAAGACTGGCCCGCCGGAACGTGGGAAGGCACCTTGTTGCCTGAAGACTATAGTGAACAGCAGTGGTGCGTTTTTGAGACCACGAAGCAGAGTTAAATGGCCAAAAGGCGGAGCCTGCGGCGCGTATTTTGGCAAGAAAGAAGTTTGGGTGGAGATTTAGATGAGCGTGACAAGTGATCAGATGGAGCTGCGCGAAGAGGATATTAGCAAGCATTATGACGCGGCTGTGGGGATGCTGGATGGCTTTGATCACACGCCGCGGATTGCCAAGGGCAAAGACCCTGTGGCCGCGTCGGAGCGGTCCAGCGGTATTGGCACGCGGCGGCGGTTTCGCAGCACCACGCCGGGGTTGGTGACGCGTTCAACCGCACGGCCGGAGGGCGTACATCTGGTGGAGCGTATTGAGGGCGCGGGCGGAGAAGATCCGTTGGTGTCACCGGTGCAGGCCAATGTGTTGCATGGGCTGCGGCGGGCTTTGGCGATTGCTTTGGCGGTCGGTGAGAACTTTGCCGAAGCCTCCGGTTTGCCAGATTTGAAGCGGGACAATCTCGCAGGCGCTTTGGGCGCGGACAAGAAGACCGCGTTTTCCGAGCTCTTGGCGGCGGAGGCTTTGGCAGTCTCTTATGTCTTTGCCAATGCGACGTCGTTCTTGTTGGCGCCATTGCTCGGCGAGACGCAAGTTGAAGTTGGCGAGGTTGAAGAGGTTTTGACCGACAATGCGCAGTTGGCGTTGCATGGTGCGTTGTGGGAGCTGGATCAGGATATTGCCGCACTGGTCAGTGATGAGGACCGGCTGGTCGCCTGTGTCTGTGCCTTTGCCGAGCAGTTGATGGAGAAGGTGGCCTTGCGGGCGCAGAATGCACCGCAGTTGGCGGCTTTTGTAGGCGCGAGTTGGAAGGTTGAGGCCGATGATCTGACCATCAACGGATTTACACCAGCGCGGGCTGCGAAGGGCTCGACGCTGACCATGACCTTCAAGAAACCCAATGAAGTGGTGGGCAACCACATTGCCAAATATCAGGCGATGAAACTGGCCAAAATGCTGATGGCCTATGACTTTGATCGGCGGCTCAATCCGTTTGCGGAGCTGGGCGGGTTTATCTTCACCTTCATGGGCGATGGCGCGCCGGGAACCGGGAAAACAACGCTCATTCAGATGATGGCCGGGCTGATCAACGATTATTGTCAGGTCGCAGGCTATGCCTTCCGCTATCAGAATTTTGGCATCGACAACATCGACAGCTATCAGGGCAAGTCGGGGCAGAATGCCAAGGCTTTTGTGCAGAATGTGCTCGACCCGCAGGTGATTGGGTTTGGCACAATCGATGACATCGATCAGATCGCTGGCAAGCGCGGGGATCGGCAGAGTTCGGCCGGGCAGCAGGAGGTCACGGCGGTGTTTATGGAGGCCTTTGCGGGCGCCAACACCGTGGTGCGCGGCAACTGTACCTTTGGCATGTTCTCCAACTATCCGGAGAATGTGGACGACGCGCTGCGTCAGCGGGCCGGGGCGCGGTTCCTGGTGGATGGGCCGCAGACGCGGGAGGACTACATCGACATCCTCGCGCTCTTGATGGGCAAGAACCACGACATCGCGCTGGGCGATCATGAGCTTTTTGAGGCTCAGGCGATTCAGAAAGCCGTGGCGGCGAGTTTTGAGAGCCATTCCCGTCCACATGAGCCGGGGCTTCTGAGCGTGTTTGACAAGGTGCATGGGCAGGTTGGCGAGTTGGACACAATTGCCAAGATGGGCACCTACTTGAAGGCGATTCAGGAAGCGGATGAACGCTTCACTGGCCGGGCGATCAAGAACATCACGGACGCGGTGAAAGTCCGCGCGATGGACTTTGAATTGCCGGACGCTTGGATGGAGAACCCGGAGCTGTTCTTGGCCAAAGACTACGATACCAAAAAGGCGATGATCGGCGAGCTGCGGGTGCCGATCACCACCGACATGGTGGTGCAAGAGATCAACCGCTATGCGGACAGTGAGTTCCGCTACGCCGACAAATCCGATGAGGTCGCGATTTCCAACATGGTGCGCGACATGCAGCGGTCCGAGGCGGCAAAGCGGCGGTATCTGGAGGGCAAAACCTCGTGATCGTGCTCGACAGCATTGGGTTTGTGAACACGGGACTGCCGTTGATTGTGCTTGGTGTACTTGCCGTGCTGATCCCGCGGTTTGTGGTGGACGGAGATACCCGCTTCCATAGCAAGGTTGCGCTGGGCTTTGGAGTGACGGCAGTGATCTTGTTTGGCGTTGGCTATGCGATGTCGGTTGTGTTGACCCACACACGGGGGGTGCATGCCTTGGCGCTTGGGTCCTCGCCGGAGCTTGGCACAGCCTTTTGGATGCACCTGCGGCTGTCGCTGATGGCGGCGATTGTCTGGGCGCCGATTTTGGGATTGGTGTGGTTTGGCCATGCGCAGGGCGTGGAAGCGCGGCGCGGGCAGGAGATTGCGGCGGGGGAGCGGTGATGATGGCGATGAGGACCGCGCCCGACCTGGTGGGCGCTTTGGGATGGATTGGAATTGGCGGTTTGGTGCCAAGAGCGCAAATGTTGGTGTGTGTGGCTGACGGTGCAAACGCGCCCTCCGGGGGGACGTCGGGCGCGGCCCGGCTTAAGGTCGGGCGAGTTGCCATGGTGGAGCGGATTTCATGAGCGACGTGTTTTTGAGTATATCGAACTGGATCCAGGCGCATCAACCGCTTGTAGTTGCGGTTGGGGTGCCCTTTCTAACCGCATTAGCGGCGGGCACAGTGTCATTTTTTACCACCCGAATGAATCTGAGAGCTCAGGAGTTAGATCGCGAACTTCAAAAGAAGTTATGGGTATTGGAAGAGCACAAGAAAGAACTGCTACGGTTATCGGAATTCTTTGAGGAGTTTTTGGTCATAACGTTGAAGCTGGGCAGCCGTGAGGTAAACAAAAGCCGTGAACGCAAGAAGTACAACGAGTACGAGCAAAGTCAGTTCGAGCGAATGCACGAACTAGTTGGAAAATCTCAATTTATTACTAACCTAAGAGATCCGGAAATGCCCAAAGCGGTAAAGGCAATGTGGCATGAGTTAGAGCTGTTGGGCGCCAAACAAAGCGGCGAAGAGGTTGAACCTGTCCCGCCGCATGAGAGGCTTGCGGCGGTGTCGCAAAGAATAGTGCATCGTTTGCGTGACCAACTCTACCAGGAAGCTGTGCAATGAAACGTTTAATCCAACGCGGCTTGATGTTTGGCAACCTGATCGAGGTGGCTTCACCGGTTTTGGTGGAGCGCTATAATCGTGCGCTCAAACATCTGACGGGCAAGACCACCAATCTCACCGATTTTCATATCGATATCTCGGGCTATTCGCCGGAGATCGGCGATGAGCTGGACGATCATCTCTACCTCAACCACGGGGGGTGCAACCGGCAGTTTATCCTGCTGACCACGGATCAGAAATCCGCGCCGCTTTTGAACATCAAGTTCTCCACCAGCCGCGATATCTTGCGGCATTTCATTGAGGAAAACGAGCCGCAGCTGTTTGCCCTGACCGCGCGGGATGCCGTCGCAGGCGAGTTGGTGAACTCGGTGTTTTCTGTGAGCCAGCCCAGCAAGCTGATGGACATTCGTAAGGTCACGATTGAGGCGGACACGACTGAAGGCACGCTGCGCGACGCGGAGAAGCTGGGCGAACTGGCGGATCGGTTCAAGCAGGAGGAAGACGGCTGGTTTGATGATGTGCTTATCGCGGACATGATCACGCTCGCGAAACGCACTGGCGACGTGACGCGCAATCCGGTGACGCTCAAACACATGGCGTTTGATCAGCAGGATTACTGGACCGCGCATTTTGGCGGGGTCTACTTGTTCCGAGGATTGGCGCATCCAGCGGTGATCACGGCGGGCGACAAGGCCGAGCTGGGCAAGCTGCCGATCAAATACACGTTTGATTTCAAAGACCGAAATCAGATTGCGAAGTTTCTGGACTACAATGATCTGGCCGAGCCAATTGTGAAGGCGCGGGGCGTGGATGGCGCGGCCATTCTGCGCCAAAAGATGGATTTCATTGTGGTTGATGCGGCGCAGGAAGCGGGGGTGGACCTAACGGGCGCGACGCGCAGTGACATTCGCCGATTGGCGCGTAATCATGCAGAGCAATTGCCACCAGAATACCATGAGCTGCGCAAGATGGTGGTTTGGGCGGAAAGCGATGGCAAATGGCCGAAGATCACCAGCGATCATCCGGCGTATTTCTATACGCTGCGGGCCACGGACACGGATCAGCGCGATCTGGTGAATATGCTGCTGTCAGAGCTGGCGCCAAAGGATATTCGACAGCTGTTTATTTGCCATAAGGAAGTGTTTTATCGCCTCTATCAAGGCTGGTCGGAGACCAAGAAGAGCTTTGTGGCGGATTTCTTGGAGCGAGAGTATCAGGTCGACAAAGTGGGCGCGCGCGAGGCGTTGTTTGGCTTTGATGCGCCGCTGGAGATGCCCCGTGTGACGCGACGGGCGTCTGAGGATATGATATCGCGGGTTGGTCCGTGGGGCGCAGTCAAATCGGGACGGTGAGGAGGTAGAGCATGTTTGCATTGGCGAGATTGTCGGTTGTGGGCTTTGTTGTGCTCACCATCATCTATGTCTGTCTGTCACTTTATTCGCGCTCCAAACGGCGCGACAAGTTAGAGGCAGAGTGGGACAGTGAAGGCATGAGCGGTGATCGGGATGCCTTTATTGAGCAAGGGCTGCAAGACTATGATGGCTCTTTGCGTCGCAAATTGATCTGGGGTGTCTATATCATTCCCGTGACCATCGTGATCGCTTTGATCTACTTTATGAATTTCCACTAGGGGGACCAAGGAATGGTCTATGTGAAATGGGGTTTCTGGACGCTGTTCTGGCTATTTGTGGCGGCGTTCTTTCACTACACGCTGCCGCAACATGATGTGGTGCGTGTGACCGATACCTATGAGAAGCGGATTGATTTTGGCGAGAACTCGATTTTCTGGGCCAAATCGGATGCGGGCAATGCCGAGACAACTGTCAATCGTGACGTGTTTTTTATCGAGACAAAGATGCCCAACGATCGGGTTATGGTCTATCGCAATGAGGACACCAGCGCTGGTTGGCCACCATATTTCAAGTTTGATACTGCCAACCTTCAGGCTGAAGCAGGCGACCTGAAATCTAGTTCGGATGCGCCGAAATGGGTGGCGGTGAAGCACTATGGCTGGCGCAACGAGTTCCTGTCGATTTATCCTAACGCGGTGGGTGTGAAGACCGTGGATGGTCCGGATGTGACGTTCATTCCTTGGCTGAACATCCTGATCCTGGCGGTGTTTTTCGCAATGGTTTGGGCAATTTACGTGCGCTGGCGTCGGTTCCGTCAGGCGCGGATTGATCCGGTGCTTGAAGATATGGGCGACAGCTTTGAAGCAGCTGGAGACAATCTGGCAGAGAAGCGGGGGCGGTTCCGCGCCTGGCTCGACACCTGGCGCGGGAAGGCGCGTTAACGCATGCCGTAGTAGAGGCCGACCACGTGTTCGGCCTCTGCAAAAAACAGCCAGCGCGAGGTTGCGACACCCGCGACGTGGCTGAGGACTGCGAGGATTGCCAAAACGTGGCTGAAGGGCAGTAGCAGGCAGATGATGGGCAGCACAAAGGTGAGCCCAAAGGCGATACGGCGCAGTTTTTGTGCGTGTTTTCGGCCAATTACGTAGATGAACTCTTTCACTAGATAGTTCGGCGCGGTGTGGGGATGTGCCATGGAACGCACAGTGCCGCGCTCGCCCAGACCTGTGGCTGTGCCGAGGTCTGTGCCGCTATCCGAGAGGGCTGCGTCGCCGCGTTGCCACCAGATGAACTGGCAAATGGCGGCTATCACCAGCAGTAGGATGGCCATGTTCACTCGACCAGAAAGAAGTGCCCCGCCTGCCAGGGAGAAGCTCAGGTAAAGCGCTGGTGTCAAAGGAGTTTTCCAGCGAGGTACAGTGTCGAGTTGGGCGTAAATCATTGAGGTTGTGAAGACAGTGAACAGGGCCAGAGCGGCACCGATCAGGCCCAAAGCGGTGGCGTTCATTTCAAGGAAGATTAGCGATATCGCGTATAGCCCCATAAAAAGAAGGGCGAGGACGGCGCTGACGCCTTCGCGTGATAGCCAGCTGCTGCGCCACTGGGAGAGGGCGCGCCAGGCGCGTTCCGGGTGGCCGAGGTGAAAGGTTGAGGAAAGCAATCCCCCGACAGAAAGGGTGTAAGCCACTGCAAAGAATATAAAAGCTGACAATCCGGTTGGTGGCGTGGGATCAATCCCAAGCCAGAACAGGAGACCGAAGCCGAGGCCAGAGAGCGTTGAGAAGACGATAACGGATGGGGCTGGATGCATCAGGCGGTCCCTCCGGGCAGTTTGTCTAGGGCTTTGTCGAGCCAGCCAAGGAAGCCTTGTGGTTCTTCGGCGACCGGTTCCAGAAGTGGCGCCAAAAGGCTTTGATCGTCCCAGGAATCTTTGAGGCGCGGCGGCAAATATTTGTTGACGGGCAAGGTGCCCATTTCCGGCATGAGGTCAAATCCGCCTCTGGATTCAACAAGTTGGCTGACATCAGAGTTTGGATCTGAGAGGTCTCCAAAGTGTCTTGCACCCGCTGGGCAGGTGCGGACGCAGGAGGGGATTTGGTCTTCTTCCGGTAGGTTTTCGTTGTAGATGCGGTCCACGCAGAGAGTACACTTTTTCATCACGCCTTCTGCTTGGTCCAGCTCACGGGCGCCGTACGGGCAGGCCCAGGCGCAGAGACCACAGCCAATGCAGTGGTCTTCGTTGACCAGCACGATGCCGTCCTCGACGCGCTTGTAGCTTGCCCCGGTGGGGCAAACGGTGACACAGGGGGCATTTTCGCAATGTAGACAAGACTTTGGGAAGTGCACAGTTTGCGCATTACCTTGTTCAGGCTGGACCTCATAGCTGTGCACACGGTTTAGAAACGTGCCCATGGGTTCGGTGCCATAGGGGCGCTGGTCACTCAGCGGGGCGCCATAGTTTTCGGTGTTCCAGCCTTTGCAAGAAATCACACAGGCATGGCAGCCGACGCAGGTGTCTAGATCGATCACAAGGCCGAGGGTGCGGTCGGTTTTGGTGGGTAAATCGGTCATTTTTTCACGTCGGTATTGCGTCGGTATTGCGACTGTATTGCGGAGGTGCGAATTTTGAGGCATTGATGTCTCATTTGTCCACCTTCCATTCCAAATGATCCGGGCCTTGGGGGACCGGTGACTTGATGGGATCAAGGGCCGGCTGACTTTCGCTTTGGGCCTCAGCCTTTGCGATTTTCACACGTAGATCAAACCAAGCGGCTTGACCGGTGATGGGGTCTGAGTTGGCCCACCGCAAGCCATCGCCTTTGGGCGGTAGGAGCTCGTGGATCAGGTGATTGAGTAAGAAACCTTTGTTGGCTTCCGGCGCGTCCTCGGAGAGCGCCCAGGCTCCTTTGCGTTTGCCAATCGCGTTCCAGGTCCAGACGGTGTTTTCGTTAAGTGCGGCCTGATGCGCCACAGGCACTGTGATCTCGCCATGAACTGACGTCACGCGGGCCCAGTCACCCTCCGAAAATCCGTGTTTCTCCCAAAGCTTGGTTGGGAGATAAAGCGGATTGTCACCGTGCAGTTGACGCAGCCAAGCGTTTTGGGTGCCCCAGCTATGATACATCGCCATGGGGCGTTGGGTGAGGGCGTGCACGTCAAATTCGTCAGGATCGACGCTGCTGTCTTCCAGCGGTGCATACCAGATTGGTAGCGGGTCCATGACCTCTTTGAGGCGGTCGCGCATGTGATCTGGTGGCTGGATGTCGCCGTGGCCTTCGGCGGCACGTTGGAATTTACGCATTGGTTCTACGTAGAGCTGGAACAGGTAAGGTTGGGGGGCATCAAACAGGCCGATTTTCACCGCCCAATCCTGATAATCTTGATTCCAGGGTTTCATGTAGCGGGCGGCATCTGGCACGTGTTCAATCGCAAAGCCGCCGTTTTCGATGTATTTGTCGAGTTGCTCGGGATTGACAGTACCGCGACCAAACTGATCACCATCTTCGCCGCGGAATCCTGCGAGGGGGCCAACGCCTGGGCGGCGTTCGTGGTTTACGATGTAGTCGGCGTAGTCCTTCCATTTTGGTGTGCCGTCCTCATTGAGGAAGTGTGGCAAGCCGATGCGGGCACCAAGCTCAATAAGCACGGATTGAAAGCCGCGCACGTCCCGATCCGGCTTCACCACCGGCCAACGGATCGCGTCGGCGGCGCCGTCAGCTTCGCAAATGGGGCGGTCCAAGAGTGAGATGCAGTCGTGTCGTTCCAGATAGGTGGTGTCGGGCAGGATCAGGTCGGCATAGGCGACCATCTCAGAGCTGTAGGCATCGGAATAGATGATGCGAGGGATGCGGTAGCCGCCGTCGTCATTGCGGTCGGTGAGCATCTTGATCACGCCGGAGGTGTTCATGCTGGAGTTCCACGACATGTTGGCCATGTACATGAACAGCGTGTCGATTGGGTAGGGATCCTGTGCGTGGGCGTTCGAGATCACCATATGCATCAAGCCATGCACGGACATGGGGTTTTCCCATGTGAAGGCTTTGTCGATGCGGCAGGCGGAGCCGTCTTCGTTGATTTGCAGGTCTTCTGGACCGCGTGGGAAGCCGAGGTGGGGCCCGGCGAGCGGTTTGCCGGGACGGCCGTAGCCGTGCGGTGTTGGGTGGGCCTCTACCGGCTTTGGATAGGGCGGTTTAAAGCGGAAGCCGCCAGGGACTTCGACGGTGCCGAGGAGGATTTGAAGCACATGCAGGGCGCGGCAGGTTTGGAAGCCGTTGGAATGGGCCGAAATGCCACGCATGGCGTGGAAGCTGACCGGGCGGCCCGTCATGGTCTTGTGAGTTTCGCCCCGGAAATCGGTCCATTCCTGTTCCAGTTCAAAGGCCTCGTCAAAGGCGACACGCGCCAATTCGGCAGCGATGGTTTTGATCTTTTGGGCGGCGATGCCGGTTTTCTCGGCGACGTTTTCCGGCGCGTACTGCGGGTCGAGATACTTTTCGGCCATCAAGTGCATCACCGTGCGATGGGTGACACCGGCTTGGCGATAGGTGGCGGAGAGATCAGGGCGTACGCCCTTTTGGTCAAACGGTGTCGGTTTGCCAGTGGTGCGGTCAATCACCAACTGTTTGCCATCCTCATCGCGCATCAACAGGCCAGTTTCGGCGTCCACCAGCACGGCGGCGTTGGTGTATTGCGCTAGGTAGTGCAGGTCGATCTTGCCAGCTTTCATCAGTTCGTGCACGAGGCTGAGAATGAAGAGACCGTCGGTGCCGGGGGTAATCCCAACCCATTCATCTGCCACAGCGTTGTAGCCGGAGCGTACAGGGTTCACGCCAATGACTTTCGCACCACGCGCTTTGATTTTACCGATGCCGGCTTTGATCGGGTTGCTGTCGTGGTCTTCGGCGACGCCAAAGATCATGAAGAGTTTAGTGTGGTCCCAATCCGGCTGGCCAAATTCCCAGAAGGCGCCGCCCATGGTGTAGATGCCCGCCGCAGCCATATTGACCGAGCAAAAGCCGCCGTGTGCCGCGTAGTTGGGTGTACCGAAGTGTTGTGCCCAAAAGCTGGTGAAGCTTTGGGATTGGTCACGACCAGTGAAGAACGCCAATTTGTGTGGCGCGGTTTCGTGCAACTCCGTGAGCCAGCCAACGGCGGTGCTCATGGCCTCTTCCCAGCTTATTTCCTCATATTCACCGGAACCACGGGGGCCGACCCGTTTGAGTGGCTTTTTGAGGCGAGAAGGCGCGTTCACCTGCATGATCCCGGCGGAGCCTTTGGCGCAGAGCACGCCTTTGTTCACTGGGTGATCGCGGTTGCCTTCGATATAGGCAACTTTACCGTCTTTCATGTGCACGTTGATGCCACAGCGGCAGGCGCACATGTAACAGGTCGTCTGACGTATCTCGTCAGAGACTTTTGGACTGGTGTTGAGGTCGGGTTGCTGGAACGTCATCTGGCCTCCCTTGGGCGCGTTTATCCGGTGAGCAAGTAAATCCCCGCGAGAATGAAGCCTGCGATGAAGAGGGTTTCGACGAAAATAAGCGCGATGGCTGCGCCGCCGACGCCGAGTACCTGTTTGAGGTTTGTTTTCATGCCCACGGCAGCGACGGCGGTAAGCAGGAGATAACGGGAGGTTTCGCCCAGCAGGTCAGAGAGGAATGCTGGAATGAAGCCAAGTGAATTGAGTGCTGCAAGGGCTAGAAAGCCTATCACGAAGCCAGGCAGGACCGGGGGGCGCTCGCCGGTTTCCGGGGCCTCGGCAAAGTTGCGGATCAGCATGGAGGTGATCAGAACCACGGGGGCCAGCATGGCGACGCGGATCAACTTAACCAGCACAGCGGTGTCGCCTGCCTCCTGGCTGATAGAGAAGCCTGCGCCAGCAACCTGAGCCACATCATGGATGGTGCCTCCGAGGAAGACACCCGCCATTTGGTCGTTGAGCCCAAAGACATCTACCAGCGGTGGATAAGCGATCATCGCGACGGTGGACATAACGGTGACGCCCATGACGGTGAAGAGCAAGCGCTCTTCAGAGCGGGCGTCTTTGGGCAAAATTGCCGCAATGGCCATGGCGGCAGAGGCGCCGCAGATGGCAACGGAGCTGGCCGTGAGTGTCGAAAAGCGCCACTTGTGGCCGAACAGTGGCGCCACGAGCAAGCCAAAGAGGATGGTTGAAACCACGCCGAGGATGATCAGCAGGAGTAGTTGCCAGCCCAGTTCCATGACCATCATTGCGGAAACACGAGCGCCAAGCAGGGCCACGCCCAGGCGGAGGACTGTTTTAGCCGCAAAGCCGACGCCCTCGACGGTGCGGCCTTCTTCGCCAAGGAAATTGAGCGCAATGCCAAACAAGAGCGCAAGCAACATAGCGGGTGCGCCGTGGTGCTCTGACAGAAGCTGTGCGGTTGCGGCCACCGTGACCGCGACGGCTACGCCAGGAAAATACCGGGCAAAATCTTCCCGAAGACGCCATTTGGTCTGCGCAGTGCGGCTAATTTGGGAGTTGGTTCTGTCTGCTTGGGTCACGCGTGGAAATCCTTCTTCTCCGAAGCTGTGGCAGATTGGGTGTCTAGGTCAAGAGCGCGTTGTGTGCATGCCGTTGAGTTAGCAAGATCAGTCATGCGCCAATCCCTTGCCGAAGGATGCCTATTGTCGCCAACGTGATCAGCAGGCAGAGGCAAAACGGTTTATAGTATGGTTCCCAGTTGGGGCGGAACAGTGTCTTGCCGGCCATAACACCAAGCGCGGAGGCAGGGGCGAGCGCAAGGCCGCGAAGGGCGGATTGGGTATTCATGGCACCAAAGTAGGTCAGGGTTGCCAGAGAAATGACCGAGGATGCAAAGAGGAACATCACCAGAGACGCGCGCATTTCGCGGGCGGGGGCATTTGAGGCCAGCACGTAGAGCGCAACAACCATGCCACCGACGCCAGCCAAACCGGTGACTATGCCAGCCAGTATTCCGGATCCCCAGAGGCCGGGGCGTGTGGCCAAGACTGGCAAGCGTAATTTGGCGAGCTGCGTGGCGGCAAGCACAACAATCACGCTTAAGGCGACCAGTTTGGAGGTTTCAACTGGCAAAGCCTGGGTCAGGCTAAGACCAAGGGGCAGGCCGAATGCAGAGCCCAGAACCAGTCCGGTCACCACGCGGCGGTTGGCGTCTTTGATACCGCCGCGCACCATTAGCAGCGACGCGGTCATTTCCTGAAACCAAAGAATCGGAATGAGCGCGATGGGAGCGAGGAACATCACTGCGATTGCCATAACAACTGCCGACAAAGCAAAACCTGAGAAGCCGCGCACCATCCCTGCGGCAAAGCAAATCAGGATGAGCCAGAAAAAGTGGTCAGCGGGCAATGCGAGGGTGTCGAGCATTAACGGTCTTTCATGGGCGTGTAGGGACGCATGTCGGGGCCGTTATAAAGCGTGAGAGGGCGGATGAGGATATTGCTTTCTTGTTGGTCGACGCATTGAATGATCCAGCCCGGCATGCGGCCAATGGCGAAGATCGGCACGTAGAGGTCCATCGGGATACCGTGCAGTTGATAGATCACACCGGAATAAAAATCGACATTCACGTTCAGGCCATGGCGGGCGTAGGGTTTCATCGCTTTCACCACGCCTTGCAGGATTTCATACCATTCTGGGGCGCCCATCTCTTCGCCGAGTTTTTTAACACCGTCGCGCATGTGGCGGGCGCGGGGGTCTTCGGCGCGATAGACGCGGTGACCGAAGCCGGTGACCGCCTCGCGGTTTTTGCGCTTGGCTTTGACGTAGGCGGCGGCGTTGTCCGGCGTGCCAATTTCTTGCACCATTTTCATCACGTCTTCGGCTGCACCGCCGTGTGCGGGACCGGCCAGCGTGGAAAGCGCGGTTACGATGCCGCCGTGTAGATTAGTGTCGGTGCCGATCGTGACGCGCGCGGCAAAGGAAGATGCGTTGGCGCCGTGTTCCGCGTGCAGGATGAAGTCAACGTCGGCCAGTTTGGCAGCGTCTTCCGAAGGTTTTTCGCCCTTGAGCATCCAGAGCCAGTTGGCGGCGTGCGACAGGGTTTTGTCCGCAGGAACCGGATCGCGGCCGTTGCGGATGTTTTCATGCGCGGCGATGATCATTGGCACCTGGGAAGTCAGGCGCAGTCCGTTGGCAACGAAGGCGTCTCGGCCAACGTTTTGACTGTTGGCTTCCAGCGCCGCGAGGGCCGAGACAGCGGTGCGCAGCACGTCCATTGGGTGGCCGTCTTTGGTTGCGCGGATGATCTCGTGGACTTGTTCCGGCAGTTCGCGGGCGGCTTTTAGCGTGGCGTCGAATTCTGCCAGTTCCACCTCGGTGGGAAGTTCTCCGTGAATCAGCAGATAGCAGACTTCCTCAAAGGTGGATTGTGTGGCCAGATCGTGGATGGAGTAGCCGCGATAGGACAGCTCTCCTTTGGCGCCATCGATGTGGGAAACGCCGGAGCGTTCGAAATAAATGCCTTTGAGGCCGCGGTTGATCTTGACGTTTTCGGTCACGGATGGCTCCTGTTGCGTATGCGGAGGTATACATGAAGTTTATGGATGCGCTGTCGGTCAAAGTGGCGGAAAAAAATGCGCGTGTGGTGTTTCCTGAACATAGGGAACCGCGCACGGCTGAGGCCATGCGGGCTTTGGATCGGGAAGGCCTGTGTCGGCCTGTGACACTTGGTGAAAACACAGACCGCTATGTGCAGGCGCTGGTGAATACGCGCGGCATGAAAGAGAAGATCGCTCGGCGACTGGTGGAGAAACCTCTTTACCGAGCGGCTGCCATGGTCGCAGCGGGGGAGGCCGATGCCATGACCGCTGGAGCAGAGGCGCCGACGCGTCGTGTAATCGAGGCGGCATCCATGGCAATAGGCTTGGCTGATGGGGTCACTGTTCCATCGAGCTTCTTCTTGATGAACTTCCCGGATGGCCGGTCGCTGATTTTTGCTGATTGTGGTTTTACGGTGGACCCTGACGCCGAAGGTTTGGCGGCAATTGCTACGGCGTCGGCGCGCAGCGGTGAGATGCTGCTTGGCGACGCGCGAGTGGCGCTGCTGTCGTTCTCCACGGGCACCAGCGGCGCGGGCGCACGTGTCGACAAGGTGCGCGAGGCCGCCGAAATCAGCGGTTTTGCGGGGCCGTTGCAGGGCGACGCTGCATTGATCCCCGAAGTGGCTGCACGCAAGGATGCGGGGGCGGGAGACGCGAATGTTCTGGTGTTTCCCGATCTTGATGCGGGCAATATCGCCTACAAACTGGCGGTTGCTTTGGGCGGCGCACAGGCCTTGGGGCCAATCCTTCAAGGCTTCCGTAAACCGGTTTGCGACCTGAGTCGTGGCGCGAGCGCGCAAGACATTGTCGCGGCGACCATTGTGACGCTGGCTTTGGGATAGTGATGCAGAGGGGATCATGCGGCCCCCTCCGGCGCATTTTGTGCCTGATCCAACGCGTCGGATTGCGCGACAGTGATAGCAACCATGTGCAGGATGTCTTCAGCGGTACACCCGCGCGATAGATCGTTCGCGGGTTTGGCCAAACCCTGCAGGACCGGGCCGATGGCCGTTGCGCCGCCAACACGCTGGGCGATTTTGTAGCCCAAGTTACCGGCGTTCAGGCTGGGGAAGACAAAAACGTTGGCTGCGCCGCCAAGGGACGATTTTTCAGCCTTGGAGGCCGCGACTTCGGGGACAAACGCAGCGTCGAATTGCAGCTCGCCGTCGATAATCAGGCCGGGATCTGCCACTTTGGCCAAATGCGTCGCGGCCACCACTTTGGATACTTTTGGGTGATCAGCACTTCCTGCGGTGGAGAAGGACAACATCGCAACGCGCGGTGTCTCGCCGGTCAGCGCGCGGTATGACGCGGCAGAGGCGCGGGCGATTTCGGCCATTTCATTGGCGTCGGGGTCCACCACAAGGCCACAATCAGCGAAGATATGTGCCCCTTTTACCGTGTGGTGTTCTTTGCAGTAGAGCATAAAGAAGAAGGATGAGACTAGCGCGGCATCAGGTGCTTTTCCGATGATTTGCAGCGCTGTGCGTACTGTATCAGACGTGGTTTCGGCCGCGCCGCCGACTGTGCCGTGGGCGCGATCCGTTTGCACCAAAAGTGCTGCATAGGTCAGGCGATGGCGAACCTGTTTGGC
>Ga0189290_100094_pt1 | contig 75352 bp, 66 predicted proteins | sample UW140minimetaG_FD_130318 | JGI IMG/M metagenome (GOLD analysis project Ga0189290, IMG submission 130318) | Marine microbial communities from the Costa Rica Dome - UW140 mini metaG | ecosystem: Environmental > Aquatic > Marine > Oceanic > Photic zone | place: Costa Rica: the Eastern Pacific...
CGCCACCGCCGTCGTCGATGAACGCGATATAGGCCACCCCATCCGCTCCTGTCAACGACCGCAGTCGCAAAAACTTCGCAAAAAAGCATTTCGTCGATCGCGGCCCCTGGCGGGCCCCGTACGGCCCTGGGAATGCAGGCATCGCGCAGCGCGGTCGGCCCGAGCGTCCTCTAGGGCCGAGCCGCCCCACATCCTTCGCCTTTACGGGCTTGGCCTGTCCGGGCCGCCAAGGGCACGGAGGGAGAACCGCTCCCTGCCGGGCAGCGTCATTCGATCGCCCCGCCCCCTGCGCTCACTCCAAGGCGACCAGGCGACATCTGCATAAGGCGGGCGGAGGGCGAAAGCCGGGGCACGCGCTGGCGCCTGCCGAGCCTGTGCACAGCTCATACGGACATGCGCAGCTTCGCATCCGCCGGGGGATGCAGATGCCAGCCGGGGCGGGTTTTGCAACGAATGCACGCGCGCGTTACGCGCTCGCGCGCGAGACGAGGGGTCGCGATGGCTTGAGGCGCCGGACGCGGCCCTGTATGCGCTATGGGGTGCCATCGCGCCCGAGTGTCGCGATGGTCGATATTTCGCCACCTTGTACGCCGAAGGCGGGACGGGGATGTCGAAAGGCGAAGACGAAGGGGATGGTGCGCTTGCCGCAACACACGCCGGCATTCGGGGACGAGCCGCCGCTGATCAGCGATCGTCGGCGCAAGCCCGACCGTCGCCAGGTCTCAGCGCGCTGGCTGGCCGGTACGCTGCTGACCGGCCTGACCTCGACGGCGTTGATGGGGATTGCCCTCTCCGCGGCTCTCGACGGTCATCGGGGTGCCGCGCGCCCGGCAGGCCTGGCTGCCGCCTTCACCCCCAGCGATGATCTCAACAGGAAAGGCGAGCGTGTCGTTGCCACCGCCCTGCCCGTCGCCCGCAGTCGTCAGGTGGTCGAACTGTCGACCATGACCCGCGAAGGCGACCGTGAGGTGATCCGCACCTTGCCCTTCGGCTATGTCAACATGCTGCTCGGTGCCCGCCACCAGACCACCGTGGACTACCCCGCCTTCGATCCCCTCAACATCTTCGCCGATCCGACGTCCGACGATGCGGATTCCGCCGACGATGGCGAGGCCGCGCAGCTCTACGGCGCCCGGGTCGAGGCCGAGGTTCGCCTGAAGGTCGAGCCGTTCGAGTTCGACGTCGACGCCTATGAGCGCAGCGACGAGATCGGCAGCAACGAGGCCGAACGGCTCGTCAGGCAGGTCTCGCCTTCACTGTCCTACGCACCGGTTCAGGTCGCAGCTCTGAACACCATCGATCCGCTGCGTTTCAACATGACCAGCGACGCCGCCGAGTACGAGCCGGGTTCAGCCTTCCGGGTGATCGAGGAAAACGTGTCCCTGGCGCCGCCCGATATGGGCGTTGACCGACCGGACTTCCACGAAGAGGTCATCCCGCTGCGCGAAGCGGCCAAGATCGCCGCCGCACTCGATGCCAACGGATACGGCGAGAATGCCAGCGGACAAGCCGTGACGGCGCTGACCGGGCGGCTGAAGACCGATACGCTGAAGCCGGGTGACGCGCTGCGGGTCGGTGTCGAAACCATCGGCGAGGCCGCCACGGTCGTGCGGCTCTCCGCCTATCGCGGCACCCGGCATCTGGGCACCGTCGCCGAGACCGAGGATGGTCCGTTCGAGCCGGCACAGGCGCCCGAAATGGGCGGTTCCGTCGCCGCCGCCTTCGACTCCAGCGAGAGCGAGGCACCGCTGCGCGCCAAGATGCCGACGGTCTATGACGGCCTCTACCAGGCGGCGCTCGCCTACGGCCTGAACGACCGCCTCTGCCAGCAGCTGGTGCAGATGCTCGCGACGGAGGTCGACTTGCAGTCCCGCCTCAGCCCATCCGACCGCATCGCGGTGTTCTATTCCATGGAAGAGGGCAAGGAGGAGGCCACCGACGAATCCGAGATGCTGTTCGTCGAGGTCCGTTTCGGGGAGACCACCAAACGCTTCTACCGGTTCCGACCGAAGGACGCCGAAAGTGCCGATTATTTCGATGCCGACGGTCGTAGCGCCCAGCAATTCCTGCTGCGCAAGCCCCTCCCGCGAGGCCGCTTCAGTTCGGCCTTCTCGACGGGCCGCAAGCATCCCGTGCTCGGCTATGTCCGGCCGCATTGGGGTGTCGACTGGGCAGCCCCCGGCGGTACGCCGATCATGGCATCGGGCGATGGTGTCGTGAAGAAGGCCGGCTGGGTGAGCGGCTACGGGCGCCAGACCATCCTGCGCCACGCCAATGGCTACGAGACCTCCTATGCGCATCAGAGCGGCATCGCCAAGGGCATCAAGGCCGGGACGCGCGTGCGCCAGGGACAGGTGATCGGCTATGTCGGATCAACCGGCCTGTCGACCGGCAATCATCTGCATTACGAGGTGTCGGTGAACGGTCAGAAGGTCGACCCGATGCGCATCAAGCTGCCCTCGGGACAGACGCTGGAGGGCGACGAACTCGCGACGTTCCAACGCGAACGCGATCGCATCGACGAATTGCTGCGCGAGCGGGTCGCCACGCCACTCATGGCGGCCCGCTGAGGCAGCTCTCGCATGAATGCGATCGGCAATCACCGCCGCCCGCGAGGGACGACGGCGGCTGGCCTGACTATTCGAAGGTGTTCAGGGAGCGCACGAACCGGCTTTCCTCAACCATGCGCCAGCGCAGGCTCTGGGAGAGCGGAACGATCTCGTTCGGGCGGCCCGACGTGCCGATATCGGCACGGATATGGGAGTCGAGGCCGGACATGGACCGCTCCAGCCGCTCAGCCGACTTCATCGACGGACCGGCACGCTGCGCACGCTTTGCGATCTTCAAACCGAACATTTCGCCACCCTTTCGGCGGATAATCATCAATCTCTGCGATGTGCGATAGTCGCGCTGGCAATTCCAGCGATAAGATTTAAACTGATCGGTGAGTTGCACTCATCGGTCCCGCGCATGTCCCGGCACAGCCAGCTTCCCCTGATCGAAACCGATCTCGCGCGCACCTTCGTCGCCATCTGCGACACGGGGAGTTTCTCGCGCGCCGCCGACCGCGTCGCCCGCACGCCCTCTGCGGTCAGCCTGCAGATGAAGAAGCTGGAAGAGATCCTGCGCCGCGAATTGTTCGTGCGCGAGGGCCGCACCGTGCGCCTGACCAGCGATGGCGAGGCGTTTCTGGGTTACGCCCGGCGTCTGATGGATCTCAACGAAGAGACCGTGTCGCGCTTCCTGACGCAAGGGATCGAGGGCCGCGTCGTCTTCGGCGCCCCCGACGACATCGGCTACATCGCCGTGCCGCAGATCCTCAAGCGTTTCGCCTCGACCCATCCGCAGGTCGAGGTCGACGTGAAGCTGCGCTCGAGTGACGATCTGCGCCGGCTCTGCGATGCCGGCGATCTCGATCTGGCGGTGCTGGCCTGCGGCGAATACGGCCAGCGCAAGGTCACCATCGTGCACACGGAAAACCTCGTCTGGGCCGGGCTGAAGCATGGCGGCGCCATTGCGCGCGAGCCGCTGCCGCTGGCGCTTGCCAGCCGCGGCTGTGCCTGGCGGGCCATCGCACTCGATGCGCTCGATGCCGCCAATGTGCGCTATCGCATCGCCTATTCCAGCGGCCATTCCCAGGGCCAGATCGCCGCGGTGCTGGCCGACCTCGCCATCGCCCCCCTGCCGGAAAGCCATGTCACGGCGCCGCTGCAGAAGCTCGGGGCGGCGGAAGGCTTGCCGCCCCTGCGGCAATACGAGGTGGCGCTGATGAAGCGGCGCGGCTGCAGCGCCGTCGCCGAGGCGCTGGCCGAGCATGTCGTGGCGAGTTTCGCCGACCTGCAGCCGACCCCGACGCTGGCCTTCGCCTGACAGCGCTCCGGCTGCTGGAGAACCTTCAGCCCCACCCCGCGGCGCGGTCCGCCTGGCCTCACTTGCAATAGGTCGCCCCGTTGCGACGGGCGGCAATGTCCAGATGGAAATGCGTTGCATGGTCGGCGTCGGTGCCCGGACCGAGCACCGTCTTGAACGGCCCGCAGGCGCCCTCGCGGATCTTGCGCTGGAACGCCTGCTCGGGCGAGCCATCCGCCTGCTTCTCGACGCCCAGCCGGCGCCCGCTGACGAAGCCGAAATCGGCGACGTCGACGGCGCTGCCGCGGGCATGTTCGGAGATGCGGCTGCCGGATGAGCGGCTGCGGCAGACATAGGTGGAGGCGTGGCGAAACGCGGTGACCGCATCGCCGGGAAACTGCGCCTGTGCCGCGGGTACCACGCTGCTCGCCACCCAGATATCCAGCGCCAAGGCCGAGCGGCAGAGGAGCTGCGTCGGCTGGGCAATCGTCACGCCGGACGACAGCTGGTCGAGTTCGATCGGACGCAGGACCCCGCAATCGCCTTCGCTGATGCTGTCGCCGACCGTGAAGGTGACGCCGCGCCGGGTGAGTTCGGCCTCGCAGATCCTGGCGTCGGCGATGGCTGCCGCTGCCGCGACGGCGGCTTCCGGCGTAATGGCCGGCTCCCGGTCGCGCAGTTCCGCCGGCGTCGCCCGGTCGCTCTGATTGTTGGATGCGTCTGCCGCGGACGATGCGGCTTTACGACCGGCGGGACGCCGCTCCGGCAAAGGAATCGCGGTTACCGGGCGTTCGGCGGCTTCGTCGCCGGACAGCGGCGCGTTGGCTGGCTTGTCGGCCACCGCGGTCGCCGCGCCGGTCTCCCCGCCGTGCGGGCGTTGTGCGGTCGCCGGGGCAACCGCCATCAGCAGCATCGCGATCAGGGCCGGCGCGACCACGCAACGCCGTGGCAACGGGAAGAGACGGCTCTGGAAGTTCCCGGTACTCGACATGACGGGTCGCCTTCGATTCGTCGCCAGCGCGATGCCGTCGCACCGCTGCTGGCCTGACGACCGCAGCTAGTGGCACAGCCAACGCCCGCCAGTATCCGTAGGGGAAGCGCGTCGAACCCCGCGCGGCCCTCTTCAGCGCACCGCGCGTCGCGCCTCTTGCACCGCACCGCGGGTTCGCGACACTGTGCGCCGCGAATGCCGGGCCCTCATCGGACCCGGAGGGCGAGAGGAACAGGATGAGCGTTCTCGTGACCGGCGGCGCCGGCTATATCGGCAGCCACATGACCCTCGGGCTGCTCGCCCGTGGCGAAGACATCGTGGTCGTGGACGATCTGAGCACCGGCTTCGACTGGGCTGTTCCCGAAGGGGTAACATTCGCGAAGGGCGACATCGGCGACGCCGCCTTCCTCGAGGCCGTGTTTGCGGAGCACAGGCCGGAGACCGTGCTGCATCTCGCCGGCTCGCTTCTCGTCGAGGAATCGGTGGCCGATCCGCTGGGCTACTACGCCAACAACACGGTCGCCTCGCATCTCCTCATCGCCACGGCCGTCCGCCACGGCGTCGCGCATTTCGTGTTCTCGTCCAGCGCCGCCGTCTACGGCATGCCCGGCAGCGAACCGGTGCGCGAGACCGCCGCACTGCAGCCGGTTTCGCCCTATGGGCGGTCCAAGCTGATGACCGAGATGATGCTGGAGGATGTGGCCCATGCCCATCCAATGCGTTACGCCGCCCTGCGCTATTTCAACGTCGCCGGCGCCGATCCCGAGGGCCGGGCCGGGGAATCCACCCATTCGTCGACGCACCTGGTGAAGGTCGCCTGCGAGACCGCCTTCGGCCTGCGCGATCATGTCAGCATTTTCGGCAGCGATTACCCGACGCCGGACGGCACGGCGGTGCGAGACTACATCCACGTGACCGACCTTGCGGCCGCCCATCTCGACGCCATCGCCTATCTGCGCCGGGGCGGCGAAAGCCTTGTCAGCAATGTCGGCTATGGCCGCGGCTTTTCGGTTCGCGAGGTGCTCGAGACCGTGCGCCAGGTGCATGGCCAGGATTTCGATATCCGCTCGGCCGGGCGCCGGGCCGGCGATCCGGCGATGATCGTCGCCGACGGCAGCACTGCCCGCGAGACGCTGGGCTGGTCCCCTAAATACGACGATCTGCCCACAATCGTGGCGCATGCCCTGCGCTGGGAGGACCAGCTGCGCTTTCGCAATCGTCGTTAGGGCATGCGGGGCCGGGGCCGCTGGCGGGCCGCCCCCGACTTACCGCAGCCGAATATTGCGGAAATACAGCCGTCGTGGCGCAACCTTCGCCCGGCCATCCTGTTGCGGCCGTTGGATGCGAAGGACGAAACCGGGCATGTGTCCGTGAATGGTTGAGATGAGTTGCAGCGACCCCGAGATTCCGCAGGCCATGCCCACGGCGCCCGTCCCGGCCGGGCCGTCAGAGTGGCAGATCTTCCATTTCAACGAAACGATCTGGCCGGCGGTGCTGGAGCTGTGCGACAGCGCCCGCACGAGCCTTGCGATCGAGCAGTACATCTTCGGAGCGGACACGATCGGCACCCGGCTGATGGATGTCCTGACCAAGGCCGCCCGGCGCGGCGTCCATGTCCGCCTGCTCGTCGATGCCTTCGGCAGCGCCGAGCTGGCCCGGAGCCCGGCGGGCGACGCGTTTCGACAGGCCGGTGGCGAACTCGTCCGCTACAATCCGCTGCGCCGGCTGTTGCGCAATCCGATCAGCGGCATGCACCGCCTGCACCGCAAGTCGGTCATCGCCGACGGGCGCCGGATGATGGCCGGCGGCGCCTGCTATTCCGACCGCATGGCGGACTGGCGCGACACGATGGTGCGCATCGAAGGCCCGATCGTGCCGGCGGCTCTTGCCGCCTTCGAGACCGCCTGGGCCTATGCCAACGGCATTTCGGCTCGCCGGAGCCGGAGCCAGTCGGCGGAAGCGACCTGCGGCGCCGGCCACTGGAACTATCTGACCAGCGATCCGGTGCGGCCGGCCCGCCAGCAGATCTACCAGGCATTGCTGAGCCGGCTGCGCGACGCCGAAACGTCCATCGATCTGGCAACGCCCTATCTGTTCCCGGACCGGAAGATCTGGTCGGCGCTCACCGGCGCAAGGCAGCGCGGCGTGCGCGTTCGCCTGCTGCTGCCGGCCGTCAGCGATCACCCGGCCATCGATCTCGTCTCGCAGCGTTTCGCCGCCGCGCTCGCCCGCCGCGGGGTCGAGGTCCATGGCTATCTGCCGGGCATGATGCACGCCAAGCTGGCGATCATCGACGACTGGAGCATGGTCAGCAGCTTCAATCTCGACATGCTGAGCATCGGCCTGAATGTCGAGAACGGCCTCGCCATGACGTCGCCGGCCTTTCGCGCTGTCCTCGCCGATCAGTACGAATGTGACATCGCCACGTCGCGCCGCTTCTGATCGCCCTCGGCGCCGTTCAGCGACAGATCCGCCCAGACCGGCAGGTGATCCGAAGCCAGCCGCGCCCGCTCTGAGCTGTGCACCGCGGCCGCATCTACATGGATGTCGAGGCTGGTGATGATCCGGTCGAAGGAGACAAAGGGCATCTGCGAATGGAAACTCAACCCGGGCGCGATCACGTGATGATCCTCGGCGAAATGGGCGAGACATCCACCCTCGGTGTTCCACTGGTTGAGATCGCCCATCATCACCGTCGGCAGCGGTTCTTCCAGACTGGCCAGCTGGTCGAGCACCGCGCGAGCCTGCCGCTTGCGCCACAGCCCGACAAGGCCGAGATGCATGCCGACGACCCGGATCTTCAGATCGCCGATCTGCAGATCGGCGAGCGCCGCCCCGCGCGGCTCCAGCGCCGGCAGCACCAGCCGCTTGCGGCGCAGCAATTCGACGTCCTTGCGCACCAGGATCGTGTTGCCGTGCCAGCCGAGACTGCCCGGCCGCACGCCGAAGCGGATCGGCCGGAAATGCGTCATCTCCGCGATCAGGCCGGGCGACAGGGACGACAGCCGGTCGCCGAGCCGACGATCCACCTCCTGCAGCGCGACGATATCGGCATCGAGTTCGGTGAGGACGTCGAGAATCTGTTTCGGCCGCCGGCGCCAGTCAGTGCCGACGCTCTTGCGGATATTGTAGGACGCGACACGAAACATGAGACCTCGTTCCCAAGCCGGAGCCGGGATCATTGCCCCTGTCCGCGCTCTCCGCAATGACCGCCCTTCACGGAACGCGCCGGGATGCGGGATCGTCCGGCCGCGGCAACGCCGCTGTCACGACCGGGAGAATGAACCAGCGGCGCGTTCGATCCATCGGCCGCGGGCCTTCCTGCCCGTCGCGACGCGCAATGCGTCTCATGCGGTAACCGGCAGGATCACCAGTTCGAAGGTCACGCAGACCGGATTGTCGCCATGGACGAGCCGGCCTTCGAAGATCGTGCCGTCCATTGCCACGACGCTGACGTCGAGCCACGGCCGCAATGCGCCCACTTCGATCCGGCCGTCGCGGATCAGCAGTTCCGATGCATAGGAATCCATCGCCGGGCCGTCGGCGAAACGGGCGCCGTTGAGGCTGCCGATGCCAAAGAGGCGCGCCTCGGTAATCCCGTGTTCCGCGCAGATCGCCGCGATGGCGGTGCCCACGTCCTGATTGGGCCGCAGCGTGACGGCCAGCGCGCGGGGACCGTCGCCGGGACCGAATTCGGGCTCGCCATCGCGCAGCATCGTTTCGGCGGCGAACAGGGTGAAATTGGTCTCGTCGTCGTGCCGCGCGACGAAGCTGGCACCGACGAGTCCTGTGCCGCGGACATGCAGCGGCTCGGCCGTGCGGGTGTCCAGCGGCAGCATGTGCCCCATCGCCCGCGCGCCGGCCGGATCGGTCCAGATGCCGTGGCAGTGGAGGAAGGGTTCGCCGTCGCGCCAGCCGACGATGGCGCCGGCCGCCTCGACGGTGACGATGCCCTCCGGCGCGAAGGTTTCGCTGTACCAGGCCGCGTGGCTCGGCCCGGGCGAGCCCGCGGGCATCACATAGCGAAACGGCGCGAAGCGACCGCCGGACAAATCGACCCAGGCGCCGTCGCAGCCTGCCGCCGCGAGACCGTCGGCGATTCCGGCATTGACGATCTCGCCGGCCGGCACGGTGAAATCGAGCGGCACCGCGCGCGCCGGCGCGACGCAGGATCGCTGGGCCGCCTCCGGGCCCGGATGAACGATCCGCCGGGGCGCCGTCACGACGGCTCCGTTCGCAAGGTCATTGACGGGCGGATGACTGGCCCGATGCTCACGCCGCGCGCTCGCCATCCAGAAGCCCGCGCTCTTCCAGCGCCTGGCGCACCAGCTTCTTGGTGATCTTGCCATAGGCCGATTTCGGCATTTCGTCGACGAAGACGAAGCGCTTGGGTAGCTTGTAGCGCGACATCTTGCCGTCGAGAAATGCCCCGAGCTCGGCCTCGCCGACACTTTCGCCGGCGACAGTCACGCAGACCGCGATGCCGACCTCGCCCCAGACAGGATCGGGCACGCCGAGGACCGCGACCTCGCTGATCTTCGGATGGGTGAGGATCTTCTCCTCGATCTCGCGCGGATAGACGTTGGAGCCGCCTGAGATGTACATGTCCGAGGCGCGGCCGGTGATCGACAGATAGCCCTCGACATCGAGGTGGCCGAGATCGCCGGTGCGGAACCAGCCCTTGCGAAACGCCTTCGCATTGGCATCCGGATTGTCGTAATAGCCCGCAAAGACCGCTGGGCCGGTGACGCAGATCTCGCCGGTCTCGTTCGGTCCGAGTTCGGCACCGGCCTCGTCCTGGATCGAAATTGCCATGCCAGTGCGCTCGTAGCCGCAGCTGCCGATGCGCGCCACCGCGTCCTCGGCCGAATGCTCATGGGCCGGCAGGACGGTGATGTTGCCGGTCACCTCGCCCAGTCCGAAATACTGCACGATGACCGGGCCGAGCGTCTCCAGCGCCCGCTTCTGGTCGGCGCGGTACATGGGCGCGCCGGCATAGATCACATGGCGCAGCGAGGAATGGTCGTATTCGGCGGCCGCGGGATGCTCGACCAGCATTTTCAGGATGGTCGGCACGGTGAACATGTTCGTCACGCGCCATTGCTGGACGAGGCGCCAGGCGGCGGCGATGTCGAAGCGCTCGGTCGGCATCAGGATGGTCTTCGCCCCCGCCGCGACCTGCGTCAGCTGATGGACGCCCGCGCCGTGCGACAGCGGCGCGACCACCAGCGAGGCATCGCGCGGCCCGGTGCCGGGCATCAGATCGCAGAGATGGTTGGTCGCCACGAAGGACATCTGGCCGTGGGTCAGCACCGCCGCCTTCGGACGGCCCGTGGTGCCGGAGGTAAAGAAGAACCAGCAGGGATCGTCGCGGTCGACCGTCGCATTCGCCACCGCGCCCCCGCGATGGGCGGCGACAAGCGTGTCGTAATCCTCGCCGAATGCGGCCGCACCGATGGCCACCACGAAGCCGAGATCGGGACAGGCCGCCCGGCAGGCTTCGGCATGATCGGGAAAGGCGGCGTTGCAGATCATCCCCGTCGCGCCGCTGGCCCTGGCGAGATAGGCGACCTCGTCGGGCGTCTGGCGGAAATTCGTCGGCACCCAGACCGCCCCGAGGCGGAAGCAGGCGAACATGGATTCGAACATCTGGTTGCAGTTCTGCGACTGCACCAGGATCCGGTCGCCCTTGGACACGCCGTAGCGATCGCGCAGCGCCGCCGCCATTGCCGAGGCCCGCGCGTCGATCTCCGCCCAGCTCCATTCCGCCTCGCCCCAGACGAGGCCGACCTCGCCGCCGAGGCGGCGGGCGGCCCGGGTCAGGAAATGCGCGAGGTTGGCGACCCGCGTCGATTGCGGCGCGACGCCGCCCTTCGGGTCGCCGGTCAGAACGCCTGTCGTCACTTGGCACGCTCCAGGATGGAGACGTAATTGGCGACAGCGGCACCGCCCATGTTGAAGACACCGGCCATCTTGGCTTCCGGCACCTGCATGTCACCGGCCTCGCCCATCAGCTGCATCGCCGCCATTACATGCATCGAGACGCCGGTCGCACCGATCGGATGGCCCTTCGACTTCAGCCCGCCGGACGGGTTTACCGGCAGCCGGCCGTCCTTGGCCGACACGCCGTCGCGGATCACCCGGTAACCCTGGCCGGGCTCGGCGAGGCCCATCGCCTCGTATTCGATCATCTCGGCGATGGTGAAGCAGTCATGGGTCTCGACGAAGTCGAGATCGTCCAGCGATACGCCGCCATCCTCCAGCGCATGGGACCAGGCACGGCGCGCCCCGGCGAACTCGGTCACGTCGCGGCGGCTGAGCGCCAGGACGTCGTTCATGTGGCGGCGCGAGCGGAAGGCGATCGCCCGCTCGAGGCCGGCCGCCGTCTCCTCGTCGGCCAGAACGATCGCTGCCGCGCCGTCGGAGATCAGCGAACAGTCGGTGCGCCGCAGCGGCGCGGCGACATAGGGGTTCTTGTCGGAGATCGTGTTGCAGAACTCGAAACCGAAATCCTTGCGCATGTGGGCGTAGGGATTGGCCATGCCGTTCCGGTGGTTCTTGGCGGCGATCATCGCCAGTTCCTCGGAACGGTCGCCGTATTTCTGGAAATATTGCTGGGCGATCCGCCCGAACAGGCCGGCAAAGCCCCCTTCTACCTCGGCCTCCTCCTCGCGGTAGCTCGCCCCCAGTAGGATGTCGCCGGTCTGGACCGTCGGGATCGCCGTCATCTTCTCGGCGCCGACCACCAGCGCGATCCGCCCGCGGCCCGATTCGATGAAGTCGATCGCGCTGTAAAGCGCCGCCGAACCGGTGGCGCAGGCGTTTTCCATCCGCACCGCCGGCACCATGCCGAGCCCCTCATGGGCCATGCCGACGAGGGCGCCCTGGAAGTCCTGCTTGGAGAAGCCGTTGTTCATGACGCCGACGAAGACGCCGTCGACACTCTCGGCGCCGATCCCGGCATGCTCCAGCGCCGGGGCGACGACCTCGCCCATCAGCGCCTGGGTCGTCGGCGCCTCGGACTTGCCGAAATGGCTGTGCGACCAGCCGACCATCTGTGCCTTGCTCATTGCCTGATCCTTTCGAGTTCGAACCGTGAAGCGGCCTGCCCGCTTGCGGGGCCGGTTGATGCGGCACGCTTGTCCGCCGGTATCGTCGTCTGCGGTCTCGTGTTGTCCTGTCGCGGGCCGTCGGGGACGAACATCTGCTGCAGCCGGGCCTCCACCGCCTTGACCTCGTCGCCGATGAGAGACGCCAACTCGCCTTGCCGGGTCTCGCCCATGCGGCTGTCGATCGCCGAGAGGCTGAGCGCGCCGGCGACCCGGCCGTCGGGATAATGCACCACCTTCGCGATCGCCCAGGAGTTCGGCAGCACCAGCCCCGGATTGACCGCGAAGCCGCGCACTCGGGTCAGCGCCACATGCTCGCGGATGATCTCCGGCGAATAGAGCGGATAGTCCGCCGCCATGATCCCGCCATTGGCCGCCAGCACCCGCTCGATCTCCGCGTCGGGGAGCGTCGCGAGGATCGCCAGCGAACCACCGCCGACGCCGAGCGGATGCCGGTCGCCGACCTCCAGCGCATGGGTGCGGATCGGATAGGCGCCCTCCTCGCGGTGCAGGCAGACCGCGAAGGCGTCGCGCCGCACCGACAGGAAACTCGTGTCGCCGCTGCGGGCCGACAGGGCGATAAGGCTTTCCATCGCGACATCGAGCAGTCCGTGGCGGCGCGAGGCCAGAACGCCGAGAACGAACGCCTCCTCGCCGAGATGGTAGCGCCGGCTGACCGGCTCCTGCTCGACCAGGCGCGAGCGCATCAGCGCCAGGAGAAGCCGCCGCGCCGTGGCGCGGTTGAGACCGCTTTCCTCGACCACGGTGGAGAGCGACACGCCGCCGGCGTGCCGGCTGATCAGCGACAGGAGCGCCAGCGCCCGGTCGACGCTCTGGGCTCCGCCGATCTCGCGTGCGACGGGTTGATCTCCACCCAATCGCGCCTCCCCGATGTCCACATTATGGATACTAATCCTCAAGGCACATTGTCGAGCAAAGGATATCCGGTTGCAAGCCGTCCGGCATGCTGGCAATGTTTGCCCCGCTTACAAGGTCGATGGTCCACCATGTGGATGCTCGGGAGGTTGAGCCGGCCTTTGACTTCATTCGATCGGGGAGGACCGACCTTGAAATTCGCCAGACTCGTGGCCGCAACGGCCATCGCCACCACGCTTGCCGCCCTGCAGCTGACGCCGGCCTTCGCCGAGACGTTGCGCCTGTCGCACAACACCAACGACACCACGACCTGGCAGAAGGGCGCCGAGAAATTCAACGAACTGCTCCAGGAAAAGAGCGGCGGCGACCTCGACATCCGCATCTTCCCGAACGCCCAGCTGACCGGCGGCGACCAGATGAAGCAGGCCGAGATGGTCGGCCGCGGCGCCCTCGACTTCGTCGTCACCTCGGCGATCAATGTCACCCCGCTGGTGCCCGAGATGGCGGTATTCTCGCTGCCCTATCTCTACACCGACTATGACGACGTCGACGCCACCACGTCGGGCGCGCCCGGCGACCGCATGGAAGAGATCATGGCCGGCCACGGCATCGTCGTCCTCGCCTGGGGCGAGAACGGCTTCCGCGAGGTGACCAACAACGTCCATCCGATCAGGACGCCGGACGACCTCAAGGGCCTGAAGATGCGCGTCGCGGGCCCGATGTATATCGACGTGATGAACGCGCTGGGCGCCAACCCGCAGCAGATGCAGTGGACCGAGACCTTCTCGGCCCTGCAGCAGGGCGTCGTCGACGGCCAGGAGAACCCGATCGGGGCGGTGATCATCCCGCAGCGCGTCTACGAGGTGCAGAAGTACATCACCCCCTGGCACTATTCCTACGATCCGATCTTCGTCGGCGTCAGCCAGAAGCTCTGGGACAGCTGGGATGCCGAGCGCCAGGAGATGGTCCGCGCCGCCGCCGAGGAGGCGATGGCCTACCAGAAGAAGATCACCCGTGAGGACACCGCCTCGGGTATCGAGTTCCTGAAGGAAAAGGGCATGGAGGTCTACGAGGCGAACGCCGAGGAGATCGACGCCTTCCGCCAGGCGACCAAGTCGGCCTACGACACCTGGGCCGCCAAGGTCGGCCCGGAGCTGGTGGCGCTGTTCGAAGACACCGTCGCGAATTCCGGCGACGCCGCCAAGCCCGCGAACTGATCACCCGAAGGGGCGGCGTTCTCCGGATCGCCGCCCGTCCCACCCTGCCCGGCCAGCTGGATATGTCGATGCGCGCAGTTCTGGAGGATGCGGAAAAGATCGTCTGCGCGGTGATCTTCCTGGTGATGACCGGGATCGGCTTTCTCAACGTGGTCGTGCGCTATCTGACCAGCTATTCCTTCGCCGCCACCCAGGAGATCCTCCTCAACGGATTTCTTCTGCTGACCATCTTCGGGGCCGCCATCGCCGCCCGCCGCGGCGAGCATCTGGCCGTCACCCTGTTCGCCGACCTTTTGCCGCCCGCCGGGCGCCGCATCGGCCTTTGGCTCTCCACCAGCCTCTCGGTCTTTCTGCTCTGCCTCTCGGCATGGTACTGCTACGGCCTCGTCGCGCATCAATATGCCAGCGGCGTCACCTCGCCGGGCCTGCAGGTCCCCGCCTGGTACTACACGCTCGGCCTGCCGCTGGGCTTCCTGCTGATCGCCCTGCGCCTCGTCCAGCATACGCTGGGCTTCGACCGCGCCCTGCCCGCCGGGGACGAGCGGCATGCCTGATCTCGATCCGGGCACCCAGATGGTGCTCCTGTTCTTCGTCCTTTTGTTCCTGCGCGTGCCCGTCGCCTTCGCGCTCGGCCTGTCCTCGCTCTACGCCATGTGGGCGATCGGCTTCGGCCTCGATCTCGTCGGCGATCTCCTGGCCAGCGGCATCTCGAAATTCTCGCTGCTGGCGATCCCCTTCTTTATCCTCGCCGGCACGCTGATGGGCACGGTCGGCATCGCCGAGCGGATGATCCGCTTCTTCCGCGTGCTGGTCGGCGCGCTGCCGGGCGGCATGGGCATCGTCGGCACGGTGGTCTGCCTGTTCTGGGGCGCCGTCAGCGGCTCCGGCCCCGCCTCGGTCGCCGCCATCGGCCCGCTGATCATCAAGGGCATGGCCGAGGACGGCTATCCGCGGCCCTTCGCGGCGGCGCTGGTGTGTACCGGCGCGGCCCTGTCGATCGTCATCCCGCCCTCGATCGGCCTCGTCATCTATGGCGTCATCGCCGAAACCTCGATCGCCGAGCTCTTCATCGCGGCGATCGTCCCGGGCATGGTCATGGGCGCGCTGATGCTGCTGACCCTGCCCTTCGCCGACCGCGCCCGCACGGCCGCGCGGTCCGGTGCCGGCCTCGCCTCGCTGGTCCCGCCGCCCTATGCCGACCGTCCCTATGGCGAGCGGCTGGCGCGCTCCTTCGTCGATGCCTTCTGGGGCCTGCTGACGCCGGTGGTTATTCTCGGCGGCATCTATGCCGGCATCTTCACCCCGACCGAGGCGGCGATCGTCGCCACGGTCTATGCGCTTCTCGTCGGCCTGTTCGTCTATCGCACCCTGACCTGGCGCACCCTCTACGCGGCGCTCGTCGAGGCCAGTTCCTCCTCGGCCGTGGTCATGCTGGTCGTCGCCTTCGCCAGCCTGTTCGGCTGGGTGGTCACCGTCGACGACCTCGTCGGCAAGTATTCCGCGGTACTGCTGGGCCTCAGCGACAACCAGTGGGTGATCCTCTTCGTCATCATGGCGGTGGTGCTGGTCGCCGGCATGTTCATGGATGCCATCACCATCATGTTCATCACCCTGCCGATCTTCCTGCCGGTGGTGCGCGAGCTCGGCTGGGACCCGGTGTGGTTCGGCGTCCTGCTAATGGTCAATCTGGCGATCGGCCTGTTCACGCCGCCCGTCGGCATCAATCTCTTCGTCGCCGCCAACATCACCCGCCTGTCGCTGGAAAAGATTGCCGTGGGGGCGATCCCCTTCCTGTTGACCAGCCTGGTCGGCCTCGCCCTCGTCGCCGCCTTCCCCGGCCTGGCCCGAATCCTCACGGCCTTCATGGGCTGAGCGCCGGTCGGCGCCGGAACGGTGCGGCGGCCCATGCCGATGACGGCCGCAGCGAAGATCGCTATCGTCACGCGCGACGGTGCCTGCCTCCCAGCCGGTGCCCCTGAAGAGGAGAGTCCCTTGGCCGAGACCAACGCCCTGCACACGACGCCGCTCGACGCCCTGCATGTGGCGCTCGGCGCTCGGATGGTGCCCTTCGCCGGCTATTCCATGCCCGTGCAATATCCCGCCGGCGTCATGAAGGAGCATCTCCACACCCGCGCCGCCGCCGGCCTGTTCGACGTCTCGCATATGGGTCAGGTCGCGATCCGGCCGAAATCCGGCGATCTCGCCGATGCCGCGCTGGCCCTCGAAACGCTGGTGCCCGTCGATGTCGCCGGGCTGAAGGACGGCCGCCAGCGCTATGCCGTCTTCACCGATGCTCGAGGCGGCATTCTCGACGATCTGATGATTGCCAATCGCGGCGACCATCTCTTCCTGGTGGTCAACGCCGCCTGCAAGGAGCAGGACATCGCCCATCTGCGCACCGGGCTTGAAGATATATGCGAGGTCGAGCCCATCACCGACCGCGCGCTTCTGGCGCTGCAGGGACCGGCCGCCGAGGCCGCCCTTGCCACGCTGAATTCGGCCGTCGCCGAGATGCGCTTCATGGACGTGCGGGCACTCGACCTTCTCGGCGCGGCCTGCATCGTCTCGCGCTCGGGCTATACCGGCGAGGACGGTTTCGAGATCTCGGTTCCGGCCGATGCCGCCGAGCCGCTGGCGAAAGCCCTGCTGGCGCTGGAGACGGTGGAGCCGATCGGCCTCGGCGCCCGCGATTCGCTGCGCCTCGAAGCCGGGCTCTGCCTCTATGGCAACGACATCGACACGACGACGACCCCGGTCGAGGGCGCGCTGGAATGGTCGATGCAGAAGGTCCGCAAGGCCGGCGGCGACCGCGAGGGCGGCTTTCCCGGCGCCGACATCATTCTGAAGCAACTCGCCGAGGGTGCGACGCGGGGCCGCGTTGGCCTGTCGCCCGAAAGCCGCGCCCCCGTCCGCGGCGGCACGAGCCTGTTTGCGAACGCCGAGGGCGGCGAGCCGGTCGGCACGGTCACCTCTGGTGGTTTCGGGCCAACACTGGAGGCGCCGGTCGCCATGGGTTACGTTCCGGCCGAACTGGCCGGATCGGGCACCCGGCTTTTTGCGGAAGTCCGTGGCAAGCGGCTGGCCGTGACCGTCACCCCCCTGCCCTTCGTCACACCCGGCTACAAGCGCCGCTGAAGCGAGAGGACGTTTACATGTTGAAGTTCACCGAGGAACACGAGTGGCTGCAGATCGACGGTGACACCGCGACGGTCGGCATCACCGAGCACGCCACCACCCAACTCGGCGACCTCGTCTTCGTCGAATTGCCAGCGGTCGGCGCCAGCTTCGCCAAGGGAGACGACGCCGCCGTGGTCGAGTCCGTCAAGGCGGCCTCCGAGATCTACGCGCCGCTCGACGGCGAGATTACCGAGGTCAATCAGGCGATCGCCGACGACCCCTCGATCGTCAACAATGATCCTCAGAAGGCCGGCTGGTTCTTCAAGATGAAACTGTCCGATCCGTCCGCCGCTGACGCGCTGATGGATGAGGCCGCCTACAAGGCGATGGTCGGGTAAGGAACGGAAAGCATGGGCACCGAATTCACCGACTACGATCCGTATGACTTCGCCAATCGGCGCCATATCGGCCCGTCTCCCGCCGAGATGGACGAGATGCTCGCCCTGCTCGGCGTCGACAGCCTCGATGCGCTGATCGACGAGACGGTGCCAGCCTCGATCCGCCAGGCCGAACCGCTCGACTGGGGCCCGGCGATGACCGAGCGCCAGGCGCTGGACGCGCTACGCGAGACCGCGGACCGCAACGTCAAGCTCGTTTCGCTGATCGGCCAGGGCTATTACGGCACGATCACGCCGCCGGTGATCCAGCGCAACATTCTTGAGAACCCCGCCTGGTACACGGCCTACACGCCCTACCAGCCAGAGATCAGCCAGGGCCGGCTTGAGGCGCTGCTGAACTTCCAGACGATGATCTGCGACCTCACCGGTCTCGACATCGCCAGCAGCTCGCTGCTCGACGAGGCGACGGCGGCGGCCGAGGCGATGGCCATGGCCCATCGGGTCTCCAAGTCGAAGCGCGACGTCTTCTTCGTCGATGCCGACTGCCATCCCCAGACCATCGGCGTCATCCGCACCCGCACCGAGCCGCTTGGCCTGTCGGTGGTGGTCGGCGACCCGCTGAAAGATCTGGTTGCCTCGGACGTCTTCGGCGCCATCGTCCAGTATCCGGGCACCTACGGCCACGTCCACGACTTCACCGCGACCTTTTCCGCGCTCCATGCCGAGAACGCGCTGGCCATCGTCGCTGCCGATCCGCTGGCGCTGGCCCTCCTCAAGACACCAGGCGACATGGGCGCCGACATCGCCGTCGGCTCGATGCAGCGCTTCGGCGTGCCGATGGGCTATGGCGGCCCCCATGCGGCCTACATGGCGGTCAAGGACGCCCACAAGCGCGCCATGCCCGGCCGCATCGTCGGCGTGTCGGTGGATTCGCGCGGCAATCGCGCCTACCGGCTGGCCCTGCAGACCCGCGAGCAGCACATCCGCCGCGAGAAGGCGACGTCGAACATCTGCACCGCCCAGGTGCTGCTGGCCGTCATGGCCTCCATGTACGGCGTCTTCCACGGCCCGACCGGTATCAAGGCGATCGCGCAGCGGGTGCATCAGCGCGCTGCGCTTCTCGCCACCGGCCTGGAGGAACTCGGTTACACCATCGAGCCGGATGCCTTCTTCGACACGATGACGGTCGAGGTCGGGCGGCTGCAGCGCGTGATCCTCGATGCGGCGGTGGCCGGCGGCGTGAACCTGCGCAAGATCGGCGACGACCGCATCGGCATCAGCATCGACGAGCGCACCCGCCCGGGTAATCTCGAGGCGGTCTGGCGGGCCTTCGGCGGCGATTTCGCAGCCGATGATTTCGAGCTGGGCTACCGGCTGCCCGACGGCATGCTGCGCACCAGCGACTACATGACCCATCCGGTCTTCCACATGAACCGAGCCGAGAGCGAGATGACCCGCTACATGCGCCGGCTCTCCGACCGGGATCTGGCGCTGGACCGCTCGATGATCCCGCTCGGCTCCTGCACGATGAAGCTCAACGCCACGGCGGAGATGCTGCCCATCACCTGGCCGGAATTCGCCGAGCTGCATCCTTTCGTGCCGCGGGACCAGGCGCTGGGCTACAAGGCGCTGATCGACGACCTATCGGCCAAGCTCTGCGTCATCACCGGCTTCGACGCCGTGTCGATGCAGCCCAATTCCGGTGCCCAGGGCGAATATGCCGGGCTCCTGACCATCCGCGCCTATCATCACGGGCGCGGCGACACCCACCGCGACATCTGCCTGATCCCGACCTCGGCCCACGGCACCAATCCGGCCTCGGCGCAGATGGCCGGCATGAAGGTCGTGCCGGTGCGTTCGGCGGAGGACGGCGACATCGACGTCGAGGATTTCCGCGCCAAGGCGGAAAAGCATGCGGACAATCTCGCCGCCTGCATGATCACCTATCCCTCGACCCACGGCGTGTTCGAGGCGAGCGTCGCCGAGCTCTGCGACATCGTCCATGCCCATGGCGGCCAGGTCTATCTCGACGGCGCCAACATGAACGCCCTGGTCGGCCTCGCCCGGCCCGGCGACATCGGCGCCGACGTCTGCCATCTCAACCTGCACAAGACCTTCTGCATCCCCCATGGCGGCGGCGGTCCGGGCATGGGGCCGATCGCGGTCAAGTCGCATCTGGCGCCGCACCTGCCGGGTCATCCGCAGACCGGCGGCGAGGCCGGCCCGGTCTCGGCGGCGCCCTTCGGCTCGCCTTCCATCCTGCCGATCTCCTGGAGCTACTGCCTGATGATGGGCGGTGCCGGCCTGACCCAGGCGACCAAGGTGGCGATCCTCAACGCCAACTACATCGCCCGTCGCCTGCAGGACGCCTATCCGGTGCTCTACAAGGCGAAGAACGGCCGCGTGGCGCATGAGTGCATCATCGACACGCGCATCCTGCAGGACAGCGCCGGGGTCACCGTCGACGACGTCGCCAAGCGACTGGTCGATTGCGGCTTCCACGCCCCGACCATGAGCTGGCCGGTGTCCGGCACGCTGATGATCGAGCCGACCGAGTCCGAGCCCAAGGCCGAGCTCGACCGCTTCTGCGACGCCATGCTGGCAATCCGTGAGGAGGCGCGGGCCATCGAGGAAGGCCGGATCGACCGCGACAACAACCCGCTGAAGAACGCCCCGCACACGGTGGAGGATCTGGTCGGCGACTGGGACCGTCCCTACAGCCGCGAGCAGGCCTGCTTCCCCCCCGGGGCGTTCCGGGTCGACAAGTACTGGGCGCCGGTCAACCGCGTCGACAACGTCTATGGCGACCGCAACCTCGTCTGCTCCTGCCCGCCCATGGAGGCCTATCAGGAAGCCGCCGAATAGCGCGGGAGCAGCCGGCACAGGGGCGTAACGTATACATTGACATGGCGCGGTGCGGCACCGATAGTCGCAGCCGGAGTTGAGGCGTCGCCGCAAGGCGGCGCTTCGAGAAGGGGAGACGAGGCAGACATCCTGCCTCTGGCGGGCAGCCATCCGGTACTGCCGCGCAACTGATCTGGGAGGATCCATGTACAGACGCACCTTGATGACCCTCGCCGCGGCACTGATGGGCACGACGCTCCTCGGCGCCGGCGCCGCGACCGCACAGGAATATCCAGACCGGCCGATCCAGATGATCGTTCCCTGGGGCGCCGGCGGCGGCACCGATGCGGTGGGCCGCATCTTCGCCTCGCTGCTGCAGGAAGAGCTGGGCGTTCCGGTCAATGTCGTGAACCGTACAGGCGGTTCGGGCGTCGTCGGCCACAGCGCCATCGCCAATGCCGAGCCCGATGGCTACACGCTGGGCATCATGACGATCGAGATCGACATGATGCACTGGCAGGGCCTGACCGAGCTGACCTATGAGGACTTCGACATCCTCGCCATGGTCAATGCCGATCCGGGTGGCGTCATGGTCTCGGCCGAATCCGACTATGATTCCCTCGAGAAGCTGCTCGAGGCGCTGAAGTCGGAGCCGAAGGGCACCTTCAAGGGCTCGGGCACCGGCCAGGGCGGCATCTGGCATCTCGGCCTTGCCGGCTGGCTCTTGTCGGAAGACCTCGCACCCGATCAGGTGACCTGGGTTCCGAGCCAGGGCGCGGCACCGGGCATCACCGACATGGTCGCCGGCGGCGTGGACATCGTGCCCTCGTCGCTGGCCGAAGGCCGCTCGATGATCGACGCCGAGCGCGTGCGTCCGCTGGCCACCATGTCGGCCGAGCGCCAGGAAGCCTTCCCGGACGTGCCGACCCTGAAGGAAGCCACCGGCTCGGACTGGACCCTCGCGGTCTGGCGCACGGTCGTCGGCCCCGACGGCATGCCCGACGACGTCAAGTCCAAGCTGACGGCCGCCATCGAGAAGGCCTACAACAGCGACGAGTACCAGACCTTCATGAACGACCGCGGCTTCGGCATGCGCTGGGCCGCCGGCGAGGAAGCGACGAAGATCGTCGCCGACGACGACGCCAGCCTCGGCGAAGTCATGAAGAAAGCCGGTCTGGCCAAGTAGCAGGACGACAGCGGCGGCGCCTTCGGGCGTCGCCGTTGCCTTTTCGGGCACCCGTGACCGGCAGACGCGTCGGCTCCACGGGCGGCCCACGCCCAGCGGTCGTCCAGCCGCGCCGCTCCGCATGCTGCCCTCTGCCCTGCCCCTTGCGGCGGGAGACGCTCTTCGAACCGGCGCCAGGCGCCGTCCGATTTCCCGAACGGCCCTGAGGCGAGGATGTCACCGCGTCCATGAAACTGAACGATCTTTCCCTCGGCATTCTCGCGCTTCTGTGCGGCGGCGGGATCTACCTCTCCGCGCTGCAGTTCTCGCCCATTCCGGGGCAGGCCTACGGGGCCGAAACCATGCCCACCACCATCGCCCTCGTCGCGATGGGCCTCGGCCTGTTCATGATCGGCAAGGCGGTGATCGCAGGGACCGACCAGCCGGCTTTCGCGCTGGCCGAATGGGCCCGTTCGCCGGTGGCGCTGATCGGCCTGTCGGTCGCGCTGGGCCTCATCCTCTTCTACATCCTGTTTTCCAAGGCGCTCGGCTTCGTGCCCACCGCCTTCGTGGTGATCCTCACTTTGATGCTCACCCTGCGCACCCGGCCGGTGACCGCGATCGTCGTGTCGCTCCTGGCGACCATCGTCATTCAGCAGGCATTCGGCCGCCTGCTGCTCGTTCCGCTTCCGCGCAGCGCCCTCGGATTTCTCTGGTAGTCGATCATGTCCGTTATCGTGGAAGCCCTCGGGCTTGTCTTCCAGCCCTATGTCCTCCTGGTCATCCTGGGGTCCGCCTGCTTCGGCATGTTCGTCGGCGCCATCCCCGGCCTGACCGCGACCATGGCGACGGCGCTGCTGGTGCCGATCACCTTCTTCATGGATCCGGTGCCCGCCATCGCGGCGATCGTCACCGCCACGGCGATGGCAATCTTCGCCGGTGACATTCCCGGCGCCATGCTGCGCATGCCCGGCACGCCCGCCAGCGCCGCCTATGTGGAGGACGCCTACCGCATGACGCGGTCCGGCCGATCCGAGGAAGCCCTCGGCGCGGCCCTGGTGTTCTCCTCGATCGGCGGCATCTTCGGCACCATCGTCCTCGTCACCGCCTCGCCGGCGCTGGCGGAAGTCGCGCTGAAATTCTCCTCCTTCGAGTATTTCTGGCTGGTCGTCCTCGGCCTGTCCTGCGCGATCTTCGTGTCGCCGGGCTCGGTGACCCGTGGCATCATCTCGCTGCTGATCGGCCTGTTCGCCGCCACTGTCGGCATCGACAATCCGGCCGGGGAGCCGCGCTATACCTTCGGCAATGTCGAGCTTCTGGCCGGCGTCCAGTTCATTCCCGCGATGATCGGCCTTTTCGCCGTCTCCGAGGTGCTGCGCTCGGTCGTGGCGCGCGTCGCCCGGCCGGCCATCGCCCGGTCCAGTGGCGACGGCGTGTTCCTCAGCCAGTGGAAGAACTTCAAGCGCTATCCGGTCCAGGTGTTTCGCGGCAGCGCGTTCGGCACGGCGATCGGCGCGCTTCCGGGCGCCGGCGCCGACATCGCCGCATGGATTTCCTACGCCGTCAGCAAGCGCTTCTCCAAGACGCCCGAGAAATTCGGCACCGGCCATGTGGAAGGCCTCGTGGAGTCCGGCGCCTCCAACAACGGCGCCGTCAGCGGCGCCTGGATCCCGGCGCTGGTTTTCGGCATTCCCGGCGATTCCATCACCGCGATCGTCATCGGCGTCCTCTACATCAAGGGCATCAATCCGGGACCGACGGTCTTCATCAACGACCCGCAGCTCATCTACGCGGTGTTCATCGTCTTCTTTCTGGCCAACATCATCATGCTGCCGCTGGGCTGGGTGGCGATCAAATCGGCCGGCACCATCCTGTCGATCCCCGAACGGGTGCTGATGCCGATCATCCTGATGTTCTGCATCGTCGGTTCCTTCGCCATCAACAACTCGATCTTCGGCGTCATCCTGATGCTGATCTTCGGCATTCTCGGCTTCCTGATGGACGAGAACGACATCCCGATCGCCCCGGCGATCCTCGGCCTCGTTCTCGGGCCCATGCTGGAGCAGAACTTCATCACCTCGATGATCAAGGCCGATGGCAGCTTCCTGGCCTTCTTCGAGCGGCCCATCGCCGCCGGCCTCGGCCTGTTCACCATCGCGATCTGGTGCCTGCCGCTGATCATGATGATGGTCATGCGACGCAAACGGGGACCTGCGCGGCAGGAGCCGGCAGGCGGCGACTGACCCGCGCCCGTCGCGTGCCGGCGGGTCGAAGCCCTCCATCATAAGGCTTGCGTAAAAACGCCTGCGATGAATTCAGACGATTCATCGCCGGCAAACAACTATACGTGCAGTGCAGCAGAAGCTATGAGAACGATCATTCGCTCTCAGACTCGGATGCTGCTCTTGTCCGCTACCCCGCCCCTGCCCGAAGGCCCCGCGATGACGGCCCAGGACCAGCGCCGCGTTCAGGTGCTGGCCGCCGCGCGTGCCTGTTTTGCCCGGGCCGGCTTTCATGGCGCGTCGATGCAGCAGATCTGCGCCGAAGCGAAGATGAGCCCTGGGGCGCTCTACCGGTATTTTCCGTCCAAGGACGCGATCATCGAGGCGATCGCCGAGGAGGAGCGGGGCAACGCCGCCAATTGCATGGCGCTGCTCGGCGGCCCCGGCAGTATCTTCGACCGCATCGTTGCCGTGGCGATGGATTACCTGCGCCAGACCCTCGCCCCTGACACCGGCGGGTTGATGGTCGAGATCTGCTCCGAGAGCATCCGCAACACCACCATCGGCAAGCGCTTCCACGAGATCGAGAAGGAAGTGCGCCGGGCCTTTCACGAGGCGCTGCAGCAAGCCCATGAGCGTGGTGAGATCGCTGCTGAGATCGATCTGGACGTCGTCCTGACCGTGCTGCTGTCCGTTGGCGACGGGCTGGTCATGCGCCTGCAGATCGAGCGCGATTTCGACATCGAAACCATCGAGCCGTATCTGCGGCGGATCGTGGAAGGCCTGCTGGCCCCCCGACCACCCGCGACAGCCTAGTCACAGCGCCGCCCTCCGGCGCTCTCCGAACCCGGCACGGTCGGCGACGGACGTTCCATCAGGCGGGCCCCGGCCCGCGAGAGATCGAGGCCTCCCATGTCCCTGCGTCCCGTCGCCCTTCTTCTGGCAACCGCCGTGGCAGCCTTGCCCGTCGGCGCCATGGCCCAGGATGCACCGGCCGCGACCGCCGCGCCGCAGGCCCCCAGCGTGTCCGTCGTCGAGGCGAAGCGTCGCGAGATCGTCTCCACCGTGACCGTCACCGGCACGTTGCGTCCGCGCGAGACAGTGATCGTCGGCAGCGACGTGGAAGGCCTGCGGATCGAGGCCCTGCTGGCCGACGAGGGAGACATCGTTTCAGCCGGCGACGTCCTCGCCCGGCTGGACACGGAGATGATCGAGATCGGCCTTGCCCGCAGCGAGTCCCAGACGGCCCGCGCCGATGCCGCCATTGCCCAGGCGAAGAGCCGCATTGCCGAAGCCGAGTCCATCGCGACCGAGGCCCAGTCTGCCCTCGCCCGCACAAGGCCGCTGGCGAAGAAAGGCATCGTCGGCCAGGACGTTCTCGACCAGCGCGTATCGGCCGCCGCATCCGCCGACGCCGCACTTGCCAGCGCCCGTCAGGGTGTGGCCGTCGCCGAAGCCGATCGGGCGCTGACCCTTGCCGAACGGCGCGAACTGGAACTGCGCAAGGCGAAGGCCGAGATCAAGGCGCCGACAGACGGCCTGATCCTGTCACGGGCCGCCCGCCTCGGCAGCGTCGTCTCGGCTGCCAGCGGCGCGTTGTTCGAGATCGCCCGCGACGGCCTGATCGAACTGGACGCCGAAGTCGGCGAGACCATGCTGCGGAGCCTCGCCGAAGGCCAGATGGTGACGGTCACCCTGCCAGGGGGCGGCGAGCCGATCATCGGCAAGATCCGCCTTGTCTCGCCGACCGTCGACGCGACCACCCGCCTTGGGCGCATCAGCGTGGCCTTGCCCACCTCGCCGGACCTTCGCACCGGCAGTTTCGCCCGCGGCGTCGTCGAGATCGCCCGGTCCAGCGGCATCGTCGTGCCCCGCACCGCCATCATCGCGGACACCACCAAGGCTGTCGTGCAGGTCGTGACAGGCGGCACCATCGAGACCCGCGAGGTCACGCTCGGCCTCACCACCGGCAGCGACGCCGAAATCCTGAACGGGCTGGAGGCCGGCGACAAGGTCGTGGCGCTGGCGGGCACCTTCGTGCGCGACGGCGACGCGGTGACGGCCGTCGCTCTGAAGAGCGCGGAGGGCGAAGGATGAACTGGAACTTTTCCGCCTGGGCGATCCGCAACCCGGTCCCACCGATCCTCCTGTTCTTCGTGCTGGTGGCGCTGGGCATCTCCAGCTTCATCAGCCTGCCGATCACGCGCTTTCCCAATATCGACGTGCCGGTCGTCGCCGTCACCATCACCGAATCCGGTGCTGCACCGTCGGAGCTCGAGACGCAGGTCACCAAGAAGGTCGAGGATGCCATCGCCGGCATCTCCGGCGTCAAGCATGTCACCTCCACCATCACCGACGGCTCCTCGGTGACGGCGGCCGAATTCCGGCTGGAAATCGACACCGACCGCGCCACCAACGACGTCAAGGATGCGGTCGCCAATATCCGCTCCGACCTGCCGCGCACGATCGATGAACCGGTCATCCAGCGCATCGAGGTCGAGAACCAGTCGATCGTCACCTATGCGGCGGCCTCGCCCGGCAAGACGCCGGAGCAATTGTCCTGGTTCGTCGACGACGTGGTCATCCGCGCCTTGCAGGGCCTCAACGGCGTCGGCCGGGTCGAGCGCATGGGCGGTGTCGAGCGCGAGATCCAGGTGCGGCTCGATCCCGACCGGCTGGCCGCCCTCGGCGTGACCGCCGGCGAGGTCAACCGGCAGCTGCGCTCGACCAATGTCGACCTGTCGGGCGGTCGCGGCGAATTCGGCGGCCAGGAACAGGCGATCCGGACGCTTTCCTCCGCCGACACGGTGCAGGGGCTCGCCGAGACGCGCATCTACCTGCGCGGCGGTCGGCAGGTGCGCCTCGCCGAACTCGGCGAGGTCGTCGACAATTGGGAAAAGCCGCGCTCCTTCGCCCGGCTCGACGGCCGGCCGGTCGTCGCCTTCTCGATCTACCGCTCCAAGGGCGCCAGCGACACGACGGTCGCCGACCGCGCCGCTGAGGCCGTGGCCAAGCTCGCCGCCACCAACCCGGACGTCACCTTCTCCAAGATCGACGACAGCGTCACCTACACCTACGGCAATTTCGAATCCGCCATGGAGACCCTCGCCGAGGGCGCGCTCCTGGCGGTCATCGTGGTGCTGCTGTTCCTGCGCGACTGGCGCGCCACGGCCGTCGCGGCGATCACCCTGCCGCTCGCGGCCATCCCCACCTTCTGGGCGATGGATTTGATGGGCTTCTCGCTCAATCTGGTCAGCCTTCTCGCCATCACCCTGGTCACCGGCATTCTCGTCGACGACGCCATCGTCGAGATCGAGAACATCGAGCGCCATATCGGTATGGGCAAGAAGCCCTACCGCGCCGCCATGGAAGCGGCTGACGAGATCGGCCTCGCCGTCATCGCCATCACCATGACGATCATCGCCGTGTTCTCCCCGGTGAGCTTCATGGGTGGCATCGCCGGCCAGTACTTCAAGCAATTCGGCCTGACGGTCGCGGTGGCGGTGTTCTTCTCGCTGCTCGTCGCCCGGCTCATCACCCCGATGCTGGCCGCCTATTTCTTCCACGCCCATGCAGTCGGCGGGCCGAGCTTCGGGCGGCTGCTGCGCCGCCGGCTGATGCTGCTGGCACCGCTGGCGGGCCTCGCCATCGGCGTGCTCTTCGCCATCGCGCTTCTGCCAGAGGCCGGGCCGGGGCATCCGGTGGTCGAGGCTCTCGGCCCCTATGTCGCCATGGTGCCGGCGCTGAGTTTCGATCAGGCGACGGAGCTGTCGCTCTTCGTCATGGCCGGCGCCGTGGGGCTGGCAATCCTCCTCGCTTATCTCGGCATGCCGCACCCGACCGAGCAGAGCGACGGCCTGTTGATGCGGGCCTATACGCGCTTCCTGCGTGTGACCGTGCGCTGGCGCTGGATCACGCTGGCGGTCGGCATCGGCCTCTTCGCCCTGTCGATCGATGCGGTGAAGTATCTGCCGACCGGCTTCATTCCCAAGGAAGACGCCTCGCGCATCGTCGTGTCGCTGGAACTGCCGCCCGGCTCGACGCTGGAAACCACCCGCGCCGTGACCGACGACGCCGTCGCCTCGATCCGCGAGCTGCCGGAGGTACGCAGCGTCCTGGTGATCGGCGGCTCCAGCCCCACCGGCACGCTGGAAGTGCGCCGCGCCGCGCTAACCATCAATCTGACGCGCAAGTTCGAGCGTACCCGCAGCCAGGCCCAGCTGGAGCCGATCATCGACGCCAAGCTGGCGGCGATTCCCGACATCCGGTCCTATTACGTCAACGACCGCGGCGAGCGCGAACTCTCCGTCGGCATTCTCGGCGACGACGGCGCGAAGGTCTCCGCCGCCGCGGCCGACCTCGAAGCCCAGATGCGGCGCGATCCGATCTTCGCCAATCCTTCGGCCATGGCGTCCTTCGCCCGGCCCGAGATCCGCATCGTGCCGCGGCTCGACAAGGCCGCCGATCTCGCCATCGCACCCGACGCCATCTCCGAGACGGTGCGCGTCGCCACCATCGGCGACGTCGGCGCCAATCTCGCCAAGTTCAATGTCGGCACGCGGCAGGTGCCGATCCGGGTGGAACTGCGCGAAAGCGCCCGCCAGGACTTGTCGACCATCCGCAATCTGCGGGTGACGACCGGCACCGGCGCCTCGGTGCCGCTCGACAGCGTCGCCGATATCGGCTTCGGCCAGGGCCCCTCGACCATCGACCGCTACGACCGCGAGCGGCTGGTGAAGGTCGGCACCTCGATGGCGCCCGGCTTCGAGATCGGCCAGGGCAGCGAGCGGATCATGTCGCTGCCGGCTGTGAAGAACCTTCCGCCCGGCGTCCGCATCCAGGAAGTCGGCGACGCCGAAATCCAGGGCGAGGTCTTCGCCGGCTTCGCCTCGGCCATGAGCGCCGGCATCATGATGGTGCTGGTCGTGCTGATCCTCCTGTTCGGCAGCGTCTTCCTGCCGCTGACCATTCTGGCCTCGCTGCCGCTGTCGGTCGGCGGCGTGGTCGGGGCCCTGCTCCTCACCCACACGGCGATCTCCATGCCGGTGGTGATTGGCATCCTGATGCTGATGGGCATCGTCACCAAGAACTCGATCATGCTGGTTGATTTCGCCGTCGAGCAGGAAAAGCACGGCATGCCCCAGACCGAGGCGATCATCGACGCCGGCCGCAAGCGGGCCCGTCCGATCATCATGACCACGCTGGCCATGGCGGCGGGCATGGTGCCGGCGGCCATGGCGACCGGCGAAGGCGGCGAATTCCGCGCACCCATGGCGATCGCGGTGATCGGCGGCCTTCTGGTCTCCACCGTCCTGTCGCTGATCTTCATCCCGTCGCTCTATACGCTGATGGACGATCTCAGCCACACGGTCGGCCGACTGTTCCGCTGGCTCGTGCGGCCGAATGCCAGTGACGACGGCGACGCCGCCGGCGAGGTCCCGGCTTCCCCCGCCCATGCCGTCGCGATGGACGAGACGCGGGATGAGCCGGACGCGCCGTCCTGGCGCCGGGTGACGGAATTTCCCCAGCGCGCCAAGGACGAACTGCCGGGACCGAAGATGCAGCCCGCCGCCGAATAGTCCCGGCGGCGGCCGGCGATCGGTATCAGCCGGCCTTGCCGTCCGAACCAGTGAGGCCGAATTCGGCGAAGACCGCGTCGGTGTCCTCGCCGAGCGCCGGCACGCGGCCGAACTCCGGCAGCTTTCCATCGACGAGGAAGCCCGGCGCCAGCATCGTCACCGGTCCGGTCGGCGTCTCCACCGTCACCGTGCGGTTCTGGGCGTGGTGCTTGACGTCCTCCATGGTCGACAGGCGTCCATAGGCGATCTTCGCCGCTTCGAGCTTTTCGGCCATGGCGTCGCGGTCGAAGCGCGAAATCACCTCCTGGATGATCGCCTCCAGCGCCGGCCGGTTGGCGACCCGCGCATTGTTCGAGGCGAAGCGTTCGTCGGTGGCAAGATCCGGCAGCTCCAGTGCGCTGGCACAGAGATTGGCCCATTCCCGCTCGTTCTGGATCGAGAACAGGATGGCCCGTTTATCGGCGCATTCGAAGACGCCGTAGGGCGCGATGGTCGGATGCGAGAGGCCGTTGCGCGGCGGTGTCTTTCCGCCATAGACATATTGCAGAAACGGCACGTTCATCCAGTCCGACAAAGCGTGGAACAGCGACAGCGAGATGTGCCGGCCCTTGCCGGTGCGCTCACGCACGAACAGCGCCTGCATGATCGACGACAGCGCCGTCATGCCGGCGGCGATGTCGCAGACCGAGACGCCGACCCGGGCCGGGCCGTCCGCATTGCCGGTCACCGAGGACAGGCCGGTCTCGGCCTGCACCAGAAGGTCGTAGGCCTTCAGATGCGCGAAGGGGCCGTCGTCGCCATAGCCGGAAATCGCGCAGGTGATCAGCCGGGGAAAGCGTTCGCGCAGTTCCGCCATGTCGAAGCCCAGGCGCGAGATAACGCCGGGGGCGAGGTTCTGGATGAACACGTCGGCCTCGCCGATCAGCACCGCCAGGCGCTCCCGGTCGGCCGGGTCCTTCAGGTCCAGCCGGACAGATTCCTTGCCGCGGTTCAGCCAGACGAAATAGGCGCTCTCGCCATGGACGAGACTGTCATAGCCACGGGCGAAGTCGCCCTCCGGGCGCTCGATCTTCAGGACCCGCGCCCCGGCATCCGCCAGCCGCCCCGACACGTAGGGCGCGGCAACCGCCTGCTCGACGGAGACGACCAGGATGCCGGCAAGATCATCGTTCATGGGGCTCTCCGCAGGTTTTCGAGCGGCAGACAGGATGCGCTCGGATCAGGACATGGGCCGCCTGGCGCGACCGGTTCCCCCGGCGGTGACATCGTAAGGCAGGAAATGCAATAACCGGCCGGCCCGTCATCGATGCGACGCGACCCGGCCATAGGAGCCGGGTATGGGCGGGGACCGGCCGGGAGAGAACCGACATGCACACAGCGCCGATTGCCGAAGCCGACTTCATCCGCTCCGTCGCCGACGCGCTGCAATACATCTCGGTCTATCATCCGCCGGACTTCGTCGCCCATCTGGCCCGGGCCTATGAGCGCGAGGAAAGCCCGACCGCGCGCAACGCCATGGCGCAGATCCTGGTCAATTCCCGCATGTCGGCGCTCGGCAAGCGGCCGATGTGCCAGGACACCGGCACCGTCAACGTCTTCGTCAAGATCGGCATGCAGGCGCGCATCGACAGCCGCCGCCCGCTGGCCGAGCTCGTCGACGAGGCCGTCGCCCTCGCCTACACCGATCCCGCCAATCCGCTGCGCGCCTCGATCGTCGCTGACCCGATCTTCGAGCGCCGCAACACCCGCAACAACGCGCCGGCCGTGACCCATGTCGAGATGGTCGCCGGGGACAGCGTGAAAGTGACCGTCGCGGCCAAGGGCGGCGGCTCGGAGAACAAGGCGCGGTTCGCCGCGCTCAATCCCGGCGCCTCGATCGTCGACTGGGTGCTCGAAACGGTGGAAGGGCTCGGGGCCGGCTGGTGTCCGCCGGGCCTTCTCGGCATCGGCGTCGGGGGCACGGCCGAAAAGGCGATGATCCTCGCCAAGGAATCGCTGCTCGCCCCGATCGACATGACCGACCTTCTCGCCCGCGGACCCGCCTCGAAGCTCGAGGAGCTGCGGATCGAGATATATGAAGCCGTGAACGCCCTCGGCATCGGCGCCCAGGGCCTCGGCGGCCTGACCACGGTGCTCGACGTCAAGATCGGCACCCATCCGACCCATGCCGCCTCGAAGCCGGTCGGGCTGATCCCGCAATGCGTCGCCGACCGGCACATGAGCTTCGTCCTCGACGGCTCCGGCCCCGCGACCTTCGTCCCGCCGTCGATCGATCTGTGGCCGCAGATCGGGCTGGCCGGTGCCGGGGAGACTCGCCGCGTCGATCTCGACCGGATCACCCCGCAGGAGGTGGCAGGCTGGAAGGCGGGAGAGACGCTGCTCCTGTCGGGCCGGCTCCTGACCGGCCGCGACGCCGCCCACAAGCGCATGGCGGCGATGCTGGACCGCGGCGAACCGCTGCCGGTCGATCTGAAGGGGCGGGCCATCTACTATGTCGGCCCGGTCGATCCGATCGGCGACGAGGTGGTGGGCCCGGCCGGCCCCACCACTTCCACACGTATGGACCCGTTCACGGACCAGATTCTCGCCGCGACGGGGCTTCTGGTGATGATCGGCAAGGCCGAGCGCGGTCCCGCCGCCATCGACGCCATCCGCCGGCACGGCGCCGCCTATCTGATTGCCGTCGGCGGCGCGGCCTATCTGGTGTCTAAGGCCATCCGCTCGTCCCGCGTCCTGGCCTTCGAGGATCTCGGCATGGAGGCGATCCGCGAATTCACCGTCGAGGACATGCCGGTGACCGTCGCGGTCGACGCGACCGGCACCTCGGTCCACAGCACGGGCCCGGCCGAATGGCGCCGTCCGCAGATCCGCGTCGGCGGTACGCCGGTCTCCGCCTGATCCGCAAGTTCCCGTTCACGCAATGGCGATTGCAGCCCTGGCCGAACTGGCGATAACGTCGCGCGGACAGGAATGAGGGAGACCGCCGCATGAGTGACGCATCGACCGACGAGCCGCGCTGGAAGCACGACGGCGTGCGGGTCATCAAGGGCGACCGGCTGGATTCCAACACGGCGCAGACGCCGGGCATGTTCCGCCAGGCGGCGATCAACCATGCCCGCGTCGGGGCGCAGAAGATCTGGGCCGGAACGGTGACCATAGAGCCGGACGCCAAGACCGGCGTGCATCACCACGGCGCGCTGGAAAGCGTCATCTTCGTCCTGCGCGGCAAGGCGCGGATGCGCTGGGGCGAGCGACTGGAATATGTCGCCGAGGCCGAGGCGGGCGACTTCATCTTCGTGCCGCCCTATGTGCCGCACCAAGAGATCAACGCCGATCCCGACGCACCGCTCGAATGCGTCCTGGTGCGCTCCGACAACGAGGCGGTGGTGGTCAACATCGCCGATGTCGAGCCGGTCGAGCGCCCCGAAGAAGTCTATTGGGTCGATCCGATCCACAGCCATCCCGACGCCGAGAGGGACCCGTCTTGAGCCGGTGCCGCGGATCGGCGACAAGCACGATCAGATGACGGCTGACCTGGCCGCAGACCGGCAGCCCGAGCCCCGCAGAGGAGACCCCACCGATGGCCGACACTGACGACACGACGCCGGCCGACGTCCTGGTCTTCGGCTCGCTGAATGTCGATCTCGTCTGCCGGGTGGCGAGCATCGCCCGGCCCGGCGAAACCGTGCTGGCGCCACGCTACGAGCAGCTGTTCGGCGGCAAGGGCGCCAACCAGGCGGTCGCGGCGGCGCGCATGATCGGCGGCGGCAACAGGGTCGCCATGGTCGGCGCGGTGGGCGACGACGTTCTTGGCCAGGCGGTAGCCGACAATCTGCGCGGCGAGGGCATCGATGTCGGCGGGCTGCAGACCGCACCCGAGCGCACCGGCTGCGCCTTCATCTCGATCGACGCGGCGGGCGAGAACGCCATCACCGTCGCCAGCGGCGCCAATGGCTGCGTGACCGCCGGGGCGCTGGCGCCCGGCCGGCTCGGCCCGCAGAGCATCCTCGTCCTGCAGATGGAAATTCCGCTGGCCGAATGCGTTGCGGCAGCAAGAGCCGCGCGGGATGCCGGTGCCCGCACGGTGGTCAATCTCGCACCCGTGCCGCCGGATCTCGACGAGGCAGGCATGTTGCAGCTGATGGAACTGGCCGACGTGCTGGTCGTCAACGAGAGCGAATTGCGCTCGGCCGCCACGATCTGCGCGGTCGAGAGCGGCAACGCCTCCGAGCGGGCGCGCACCCTGTCCGAACGCCTGGACCTCGCCGTCATCGCCACACGGGGGTCTCGTGGCCTGATCATCGCCGACCGGAACCGGCCGGTGCGCTCCATCCCGGCGATGAGCGTCGAGATCGTCGACACCACCGGCGCCGGCGACACCTTTGTCGGCGTCTTCGCCGTGGGCCTGTCCGAAGGGCGCGCGCCGGACGACGCCGCCGAACGCGCCGCGGTCGCCGCCTCCCTCGCCTGCCGCAAGCTCGGCGCCCAGTCGGCCATGCCGACCGCAGCGGAGGTCGAGCGCGCACTGGCGGAGATCAAGCCATAGAACCGCGCAGCCACGGGCGGCGGCCGAGCGGCCCGGCCAGCGGCCCCATCCGCCTGATCCAGACAGCAAGGCGCCGCATCATCGGCGTCTCGGCCATTCTCCTGACGCTGGCCGCAATGCTGTCGCCAGCTTTTGCGGCCTCGACGCGGGTGGCCGTGGCTGCGAACTTCACCGAGGCCGCGCAGGAGATCGCCGCCGCCTTCACGGCCGCGACCGGCGATACCGCCGAACTCAGCTTCGGCTCGACCGGCGCGCTCTACACACAGATCTCGCAGGGTGCGCCCTATGAGGTGTTCCTGGCGGCCGATGCCGAGCGACCGGCGAAAGCCGTCGCCGAGGGGCTCGCCGTTGCCGGCAGCCGCTTCACCTACGCCATCGGCCGCCTCGTCCTCTACAGCGCCGAGCCGTCCCGCGTGACCGGCGAGACAACGCTGACCGAAGGCGCCTTCGACCGGCTAGCCATCGCCAATCCCGCCACCGCTCCCTATGGCGCGGCGGCCGTCGCCACGCTGCAGGCGCTCGGAATCTACGAGGCGGTTCGGCCGAAGCTCGTGCAGGGCACCAGCATTGCCCAGGCCTACCAGTTCGTCGCGACCGGCAATGCCGAGCTTGGGCTCCTCGCCCTGTCGCAGGTGGCCGGCAAGCCGGGCGGCTCGCACTGGCAGGTTCCGGCAGAACTGCATGCCCCGATCGACCAAGATGCCGTGCTCCTTCAGACCGGCCGGGACAGCGCCGCGGCCAATGCCTTTCTGGACTTCCTGAAGAGCCCGGAAGCGGGCGCCATCATCCGCCGCTACGGCTACGAGACCGGAGCCTGACGGCCGATGTTCGATGGCGGCGACATCTGGACCCCGATCCTCCTGACCATCCAGCTCGCCGCGGCGACAACGCTGATCCTGCTCGTCGTCGGCACGCCGCTGGCCTGGTGGCTGGCGCGTTCGACGGCGCGGTGGAAGGAGATCGTCGGCACCCTCGTCGCCCTGCCGCTGGTGCTGCCGCCGACCGTCCTCGGCTTCTATCTGCTGATCGCGCTGGGGCCGGAGGGGCTCGGCGGCCTTCTCGGCCTGCGCACCCTCGCCTTCAGTTTCGAGGGGCTGGTGATCGGGTCGGTGATCTATTCCATGCCCTTCGTCGTCCAGCCGATCCGCAACGCCTTCGAGGCGATCGGCGACCGCCCGCTGGAGGTCGCGGCCACCCTCAGGGCCTCGCCCCTTGATCGTTTCTGTACCATCGCCCTGCCCCTGGCGCTGCCCGGCTTTCTTACCGGCGCGGTGCTGGGCTTTGCCCATACGGTCGGCGAGTTCGGCGTCGTCCTGATGATCGGCGGCAGCATTCCGGGCGAGACCAAGGTGCTGTCGGTGGCGATCTACGACTATGTCGAGACCTTGCGCTGGGCCGAAGCCCATGTCCTGGCCGGCGGCATGCTGGTCTTCTCCTTCCTCGTCATCCTGGCGATGACCCTGTTCGGCCGCCGCATCGGCCAGCCCCAGCCGTGAGCGTCGAGGCCGAAACAGGTCCGGCCGGCCTCTCCGTCGCCCTGGCGGGACGTCTCGGCGCCTTCGCGCTCGACATCGCCTTCGCGGCGCCGGCGAGTGGCGTGACGGCGCTGTTCGGCCCGTCCGGCTCCGGCAAGACCTCGGTGCTGCGCGGCGTCGCCGGGCTCGCCGCCTTCGACGGCCGCGTCACCGTCGGAGACGAGATCTGGCAGGACGCCGCGAGCTTTCGCCCGCCCCACCGGCGGGCCGTCGGCTATGTCTTCCAGGAAGCCAGCCTGTTTCCGCATCTCACCGTGGCGAAGAACCTTATCTATGGCGCCCGCCGCAGCCCCGGCGGCGTCGATGCCGCCCAGCACGCCGAGATCGTCGAGCTTCTCGGCCTCGCACCGCTGCTCGCCCGCGCGCCGGCCGGCCTATCGGGCGGCGAGCGCCAGCGGGTCGCGCTCGGCCGCGCCATCCTGTCCCGCCCGAAGCTGCTGTTGATGGACGAGCCGCTCTCGGCCCTCGACCGCTTCGCCAAGGACGAGATCCTCCCCTATTTCGAGGCGCTGCAGGCCGAGCTCGCCATCCCCGTCCTCTATGTAAGCCACGACATCGCCGAGGTGGAACGGCTGGCCGACCGGATCGTGGTGATCGAAAGGGGCCGGGTCCGCGCCGCCGGCGCCCTTAATGCGGCGCTCACCGATTCCGGTCTTGGCTTCGTGCGCGATCCCCATGCCGCGGCGGTGCTGCCGGCCCGGGTCGTCGCCCACCACGCCGAAGACGCCCTCACCGAACTCGACCTCGGCGGCCAGTCGGTCTTCGTCGACGGCAGCGGCCCGCACGATGTCGGCGCGGCGCGGCGCCTGCGCATCGAGGCCCGCGATGTCAGCCTGTCGCGGGAGGTCCCGACCCTGTCGACCATCTCCAACACGCTGAAGGTGCGCATCCTTGCGATCGAGCCGGCCAATGCCGCCGATTATGCGGTCTTCCTGGCGCTGGAGGGGGCCGAACAGCTCAGCTTCGTCGCCAAGGTCACCCGCCGCTCGGCGCGCCGCCTGTTGCTGGCCCCCGGGGACCGCGTCTTCGCTCAGATCAAGTCGGTCTCTCTGGCCACCGCCCGGGCGATTGGCGGCTGACGGCGCGCCGCCTGTCGGACTTCTGAAAGTCACCGACCTGACCTAGGGTAGGGTCCCGAGCCGGAGGTCGAGCCAGAATGACTATGCAGGACAGGATCGCATCCCACCCCCTCGCCTATCCGGTCGCCTCGCGGCTGATGCACTGGGCCGTCGCGGTTCTCGTCCTGGCGGTGTGGCCGCTCGGCGCGGTGATCAGCGTGGTCAAGGACGACGCCAAGACCGGCTTCTACTTCTTCCACGAATCGCTCGGCTTCCTGATCCTCTGGCTGATGCTGGCGCGAATGGCCCTGCGGCTGCTCTACCCGCCGCCGCCGCATCCGCCGATGCCGGTCTGGCAGGCGCGCATCGCCAATCTCGTCCACGGCCTTCTCTATGTCGTCCTGATCGTCCAGCCCATCGTCGGCTTCCTCGCCACCAATGCCTTCGGCTTTCCGCTCGACTGGTTCGGCCTCGGCACGGTCTGGAGCCCGGTCGGCAAGTCCGACGACCTGGCCCCGATCCTGATGCAGGTGCACGAAATCCTGGCCTGGTCGATCCTCGCTTTGTTTGTGCTGCATATGGGCGGCGTCCTGCACCACCACATCCTGCGCCGCGACGCCACGCTCCACCGGATGATCTGACGCCCCCGGCTAGCGCGGCAGGGCCAGCACGTCGAGATGGCCGACGCAGCAGGTGCCGCGCCCGGCATTCTCCATTCGCATCTGTCGCCAGTCGGCAAGGTCCGGCGTCGCGATCGCGCCAGTTTCCGCCACCGCATTCGCCATGCCGGCATCGAAGAGCCGGCGCAGCGAAGCCTCGTCCGCGCCGAGACGCCATGGCGAAGGCGCGGTGCGCACGGCGTATCCCCGCGCCGCGAAGGCGTCGGCGAGGGCCGGCCCCGCATCGGGCCCGAGCGCCGAGCCCAGCCCCTTGTCGCCGCGCTGATGGCCGTTGAACGCCGCCACCACCGCCGCGTCGAGCCGATGCGCCTCGCTCCAGGCGACGCTACCGTCATAGCTGAGCGCGGCATATAGACCGGCCCCTTCGGCGACGAGCCGGTCGGCCAGTCGCTCGACGAAATCGCGCGAGGCGAGATCGAACAAGGCGGACGCCGTGACCAGCCGGACGTCGGATAGGTCGAGGGCATCGAGATCGGTCAGATCGGCCTGCACGGTCTCGACATTCTGCGTCGCCGCAAGCCGCCGCCCGGCCTCGGCCAGGAGCGCGGCATCATTGTCCACCAGCCGCCAGCGCAGGCGGGGCGCGTGAGGCGACATGGCGCGCAGGGTCGAACCGGTGCCACAGCCGAGATCGACAGCGAGCGGGGCGTCCCCGGCCGCCTCCAGCCAGGTGACGGCACCCTGCAGCAGGCCTGCGTCCCGCGCCGCCCCGTCGGCGGGTTCGCGAAGATCGAGCCAGTTCGTGTCGAAGCCGCTCATGCCATGGCCCTTGTCAGAATCCGTGAAAGTGTCCCGGCGCTCTGGCGCCACGACGGCAGCGCCTGCCCCGCCGCGTAGGCTGCGTCGCCCATCGCGCGGCGCCGCTCCGGCTGGCTTAAAAGCAGGCGCAGCGCGTCGGCAATGCCGGCAACATCGCCCGGCGGCACCAGCACGCCGGCCGCCTCCGGCACGACTTCGGGTACCGCCCCGCCCGCACAACCGACAATCGGCAGGCCGTGCGCCAGCGCCTCGGCGAACACCATGCCGTAGCCCTCGTAGCGGCTGGCCAAAGCGAAGACGTCGGCCGCGGCATACTCCCGGTCGATCGCCTCGCTTGCGCCGCACAGCCTGATCCGATCGCCGAGCCCCCGATCGGCGATCCGCGTCCTGAGCGCATCGCCCGTCGCCGGATCGGCTGTCTCGTCGCCGACGATCCGGCAATGCCAGTCGAGATCGCGGATGCGGACCAGCGCGTCCACCAGGGTCGCATGGTCCTTGCGGGCAATCAGGCTGCCAACCGACAGGATCGACGGAACGTCGCTGCTGCCTTGTGCCTTCGCGGCGGCCTCGGTACCGGGCACAACGACGGAGAGCCGGTCGTCGGCGACGGCGAAGTTGGCGAGGAGCTCCCGCGCGGTGGTCGGGCTGGTCGTCACCACCTCCCGCGCAAAACAGAGGGCGCGCCGCTCGCTCGCCGCCAGTTCAGCCGTCGTCGCGGCATCGAGCCCGGTTTCCAGCGCCAGCGGATGATGGACCAGTGCCACGAGACGCAAACGTTTGGCCTCGGCCGCGGCGATCTCCGGCATCGCGCCGAAGGCCAGCCCGTCGACCAGCACCACCGCCCCGTCCGGCAAGCCGGCCAGCCGGCGCGCCGTCTCGGCAAGGGCGGCGGCGTCCGGCTGAGGAAACCCGTCCGGCAGCGGCAGATGTTCGACCTGCCAGCCAAGGGCGCCGAGTTCGGCAATCATCCAGCGGTCATAGCCATAACCGCCGCTGCGGGTCGCCAGATTGCCCGGGATCGCGAAATACAGCGTTCCGATCAAAGATCGGCCTCGTACCAGGCGCGCGCCACATGGGATTCGTGCAGTTGGATCTTCAGGCGCTTCACCCGGGCCCCGCCGTCGCCGAGTTCCCCGGCGGCGATCTTCGCGGCGATCGCGTCGAACAGATACTTGGCCAGAAATTCCGTGGTCGTCACCTTGCCGGCGAAGATCTCGAGTTCGTCGAGATTCTGGTAGTTCAGCGGCTTGACCACGCTGGCAAGGATCTCGGTCGCCAGGCCGATATCGATGGCAAGGCCATCGTCGTCGAGGCTGTCGGTGAAGAATGCCGCGTCGACGACGAAGGTCGCGCCGTGCATGCCCTGCGCCGGCCCGAAGACCGGACGCGGCAGGCTGTGGGCGATCATAATGTGGTCGCGGACTTCGACGGCGAACATGGGCAGGTCCTTTCGGGAAGCGGTCGGATGGAAAATCAGTCGTAGCGGATGCGATGGCACAATGTCGCCGGGTCGGCGAGAATGCCGCCATAGCGCTCGGGCAGGTCGGCAAAGCGGGTTTCGCCGGAGACCAGCCCGTCGAGACGCGGGTCCGCAAGCAGCGACAGGGCCGTGGCCATCCGGCGGCCGAGACTCCACCGGGCGCGGCGCTCGGGCGGCAAATGTCCGACCTGCGAGGCGACGATCTGCAGGCGGCGACTGTGGAACGCACCGCCAAGCGGCACGCTGACCGGACGGTCGCCATACCAGCTCAGTTCGACAATGCGCGCCTCAAAGCCCGCCGCTTCGATCGCGGTTGCGAGCCCTGCCTCGCTGGCGGAGGCGTGGACGACCACGTCGCAATCGGCCGGCGCCTCTGCCGGAGAGGCGAAGCCGCAGCCGAGCGTCTGCGCGATGGCGGCGCGCTCGGGGTTGAGATCGACGAGGCAGGTGTCGGTGCCGGGAATGCGGGCGGCCAGCCAGGCGACCAGCAGGCCGACGAGGCCGCCGCCGACGATGGCGACCCGGTCGCCGGGTGCGATCCCGGCGTCCCAGACGACGTTGAGCGCGGTTTCCATGTTGGCGGCGAGCACAGCCCGTTCCGCCGGCACGTCGTCGGGGACCGGAACGGCCATCGCGGCGGGCGCTTGGAAGCGGTCCTGATGCGGGTGCAGGCAGAAGATCGTCTGGCCGAGCCGTTCGGGCGGCCCGGCAACGATCTCGCCGACGGTCGAATAGCCGTACTTCACCGGAAACGGAAAATCCCCTGCCTGGAGCGGCGCGCGCATCCGCTCATGCTCGCTCTCCGGCACGCGTCCCGTTGCTACCAATGCCTCGGTGCCGCGGCTGATCGCCCCGAACCGGCTGGCGATCTCGACGGAGCCGGCGGCGAGTGCGCCGAGTTCTTCCACGCGCAGTCCCGGTCGATCCGACCCTTCGAGCCAGAGAGCGCGACATATGGTCGTCATGGGCGCAGTCGCCTTTCGAATCGATCGTGGCTCGCCGGCAGCAGCGATGTCGGCGTCCTCCGCGCTGCGCACGCCGGCCTCGACAGGCGATGTCGTGACGCAAGTGGCTGAATTCGCAGCCGGGGCCGCGCGGCGTCAGCAGGACTGGTGAATCTGAAGAGAGGAACTAAATCCCGGTGCGGTCCGGTCAACAGGACTGCGACGGCTCGGCCGTTTCGCAAGGGGTGACGATCTATCCCATATCGGACGCTGGGGATTTTCCCCATCGACCCGACATAGGGTGCCAGCGATCGGGTTCCGGTCGAAGCAACGCGAACGGTCCGCGAAGGGGCCAGAACGGGCGGGTAGGATGACCATCCACACCAACGCGTCAGCAGCGGACCCGGCACATGTGTCGCCGGCGTCCTTCGGCCCCGATGCGGCGATCCGCTGCGAACGCGCCGCGGCGGAACTGCGCTTCGGGAGGCCGATCCGGATCGTCGGCGAAGACGGCGCGGCACTTGTCGCCCTGACGCTGGACACGGCGACGCCTGCCGGATTCCGCGACCTGTCCGACATGCTGGGCGACCGTCTGCAGCTCTATCTGACGCCGCAGCGCGCCAGCGTCCTTGCCATCGATGCCCCGGACGGCGCGATGATCGGCATCGACGGCATGGACTTCGATACCGCCTGTCATCTGGGCTATCTGCGCGGCGCCGTTCCACCGGAAGGCTGGCGACCGGCAAGCCGCCTCGCCGGTGAGGCCGTCGGCGTCGCCCGTCTGGCACTGCTGCTGCCGGCCATCGTCTGTGCTTCGATTGCCGCGGACGATCCGATCTTCGCCGACTGTGCGACCATCGAGGTCGGCGACATCGCCGTGGCGCTCACCGCGACCTCGCGCCGGTTCGAGGTAGTGGCCGAGACGGCCGTACCGCTGGCGGGAATCAAGGAGGCACGCTTCGTCGTGTTCCGCGGCGGCTTTGCCCAGCGCGACCAGATCGCCATCGTGGTCGGCCAGCCGGACCGCACCTTTCCGGTGCCGGTGCGGGTCCACTCCTCCTGCATCACCGGCGATCTCTTCGGGTCGCTGAAATGCGATTGCGGCGACCAGCTGCGCAACGGGCTGAAGACTCTGGAAGCGCGCGGCGGCGGCGTGCTGCTGTATCTCGATCAGGAAGGGCGCGGCACCGGCATCGCATCCAAGATGCGCGCCTACGGCCTGCAGGCCGAAGGCCTCGACACGATCGACGCCGATGCGGAGCTGGGCTTCGGGGCCGACGAACGCCGCTACGAGACCGCCGCCGCCATGCTCGACGGTCTCGACATCAAGCGCATCGACCTCCTGACCAACAACCCGCTCAAGGTGGCCTATCTGAAGGCCTGCGGCATCGACGTGGTGGATCGCACCCCGGTGACCGGCACGGTGACGGAGCAGAACCGCCGCTATCTGCGCACCAAGGCCGAACGCGGCGGCCATCTCCTGGCCGTCGACCGCCTGTTCGGCGGCTGACAGCAGGTCGATTGCGCCACGTCAGGCGGTGTCGAGGAAGCAGTAGACGTCGCCGGAATTCGCCACCTCCGGCAGGCGCGACAGATGCTCGGCCATCGCTTCCACGGTGTCACCCGCTGGCGTTTCCCAGGCATGGCTTTCGCCGATCGACAGGCGAAACCTGCGATAGCCCAGCGCACGCGCCCGGGACAGCGCGGCCAGCGCGACGTCCCGCTGCAAAGTCGTGAACTCGAAGGAGAGGATCGGCACCGGGGCGCCCAGCCCGGCAAGCACCCGGTCCTCCAGTCCCTCGACATCGATCTTGATGAAGGCCGGCCGGCCATGGGCCGCGATCAGATCGTCGAGCGTCACCGCCGGCACGGTGACCACCCCGTCCCAGACCTGATCGCGCCAGCCCGGCCCGCTTGCCGCCGCCGCGACCAGCGCGTCAGACCCGGTGGTGACCGTTGGATTGGCATTGTTCACATGCAGCCGGATCTCGCCCGGCGCATCGGAAACGGCCGCCTGCACGATGCTGATACGGCGGCGCCAGCCGAAGGCCAGTCGCAGCAGCGCGGCGAGCCGCGGTTGGGGTTCGACGGCTACCACCCGCGCGCCCAGACCGTGCAGGACACGAGTCCGGTCGCCGACGTGGGCGCCGACGTCGAAGACCAGATCGCCCGGCCGGACCAGACCGCCATAGAAGGCTGCAAGGCTGCGCAGATGCCGGCGGTCGCCGTGATAGATGGCAAGGCTGCGCAGAATGCCCGACCAGCCACGGAATCTGCTGACGCCCCGTCCGCCCATCAACGGCTGCCGACGTCCGCGTCGATCCGGATCGGCACCGGCGCGGCATAGGCGTTGCGGACAGCCTCGCCGGCGACGGGACGTCGCCAGCGCCGCGCGGTCGCCGGCACCAGATCCTTCAGCACCATCGGCAGGGCGGATTCCTCCGGCACGGCAAACAGGCCGGCCCGCGACAGGACCCGGCCGAGGACCGGCATGGCGGTGACGACGGTGAAGGGGATCGCCACGAGAAGACCGGCAACGAAGGGCAGCGACCAGACCAGCGCCAGCGGCGCGGCCGCGAACAACGTGACCGCCATCACTCCGCCGAACAGGGTCTGCGGCCACATCGCCCGGATCGCCGACCCCCACCCGACGCCCAGCACGTTGCGGTTCTGGCCGCTCCATGTCACCGAGCGCCCGAAGGGCAGCCCAGCCAGGAAGATCGTCACATATACCGCCACGACCGGCGCCATCAGCATGGACACCAGGATCTCGGCAAGGGTCGAGACGGCGAAGCGCAGCGGGCCGCCATAGGAGCGCACGGCGCCGCGCGTCAGCACCACGTCGAGCGCGCCTGCGAGTTTGGGCGAGATGCTCAGCAAGAAGATCACCGCGAACAAGGCCAGACCCAGCTCGACATAGCGGGCGTCGAAGGTCCCGGTCACGGCCTTGGCGCAGGCCGCGATCGTCATCGCCAGCCAGGCCGGCGGTGCCATGTACATCAGGATCGCCTGCAGGATCTGGAAGCGGCTGAGCGGCGCAAGGCCGGGCGTGAACAGGAACCGCCAGTACTGCATGTTGCCCTGGCACCAGCGCAGGTCCCGCTTGGCGAAGTCCGGCAGGCTCGGCGGATTGGTCTCGTAGCTGCGGGTCTCGACCGGGATCACCCGGACCTCGTAGCCGGCGCGCCGCATGAACGCCGCCTCGAGCTGGTCGTGGCTGAGCACCGGACCGCCGAGCGGCGGACGACCCGGCAGGTCCGGCAGCCTGCAATGGGCACGGAACGCGGCCGTGCGGATAACGGCATTGTGCCCCCAATAGGGTCCGCAATCAGCGTTCCACCAGGCGGCGCCCATGGTGAAGGACCGCATGCCGTGGCGCATGCCGAACTGGAAGATGCGTGCAAAGCCGCTGCTCGCCGGCATGCCGACGACGAGGCTCTGCAGGATGCCGAGCCGCGGATGCCGCTCCATCGCCGCCACCATGCGCACGATGACGTCGCCGGCCATGACGCTGTCGGAATCGAGCGGCAGGAAATAATCGTACCCCGCCCCCTCGGCGGCGAGGAACGCGGCGATGTTGCCCGCCTTGTAGCCGACATTGTCGCGGCGGCGGCGATAGACCGGCTCGCTTCCCGGCGAAAAGATGGCGGCAAAGCCCTCGAACGCCGCATCTTCACGCTGCCCGATCTCGGCGTCGTCGGTATCGCTGAGGATGAAGAAGCGGAAATGGTCGGCAAGGCCGGTCTTGGCGAGGCTGCGGCGCATGGCCTCCAGCCGCTCGAAGCTCGGCTCGGGCGCCTCGTTGCGCAGGGTCATGACGATGGCGGTGCGGCTGGTCAGCCGCGCCGGGCGCCCCGCGGGTCCGGCCTCGAAGAACGGATAGACGCTGGCCGCCGGATCGGCGGGTCCATGCAGCAGGACGAGACCGATCAGCGCGTTCCAGAAGCCCAGCACCGTCCACGGCGTCGCCAGCGCGAAACCGGCCAGGATGACGGCTTCGAGGGCGTCGATCCCGTCGCCCGACAGGATCAGCGTCACGCCCGCGGCGAGCCCGACGATCGTCGCCAAATTCAGCGCGGCGACGAACCAGCGACGTACTGCAATCGGCCAGCCGGTTGTCTCGATGACCGGCAGCGCAGCCTCTGGCGCCGGCACGCGGTCGGTCTCGGCCATCTCGCGGATGTGGCCGCCGCCTTGGGGTTCGCGCAGCACGTCTCGCACCTCGAATGACGATGAATCTCTCGGCCAACGGCCTTGCGGGCTACGCGCCGCACAAAAGCGTCCGCATGAAGGGCGAAAAACGCGACCGTTCGATGACCGTTGCATCACGAAACCGCGTCCGATCGCCTCAGGCGCGGTGGTCCGGGTAGCTAACGCTGCGCTGCCGCGGTGGTCGCCGGCGAGAAGGCGGGCCGGTCGGCATCGGGATACCAGTATCGCGCCGCCGGCTTGTCGCGCTCGATCAAAACGAAATTGTTCGCGAAGACCCGGTAGGGATGGCTCCATTCGCCATCCGGCCACTGGATGCGGATCTCCGCCCGTTCGGCCGTGCCGAGCCCCAGATGCACGAAACCGGAAGTGCCTGAAGCGTGGCCCCCGCCGACCTGGATCGTCCGATTGAGCGAGACTGTGCCGATCTTGACCGACAGTTTGGCACCGAGGGCTGCGCGGTTGCCACCCTTCTGGCTGAGCGCGACCTCCAGGAAATTGCCCAGCGGCCGCGTGCCGAAATCGCTCTGGCCGCCGAGATTGCGGAACAGGCTGGCCGGGCCGCCGCGATTGATGACCAGAATGTCCTCGGCGCCGTCGAGATTGAAGTCCGTGAGCAAGGCGCCGCGCCCCTTGGTCGGCAGGGCCAGCCCCGCCGCCTCGCCACGCTCGGTGAAGCGGCCGTCGAAGCCGCCCATCAGGAGATTGTCCGGATCGTAGGCGGCAAAATCCGGCATCGCTTCGACATTGCCCTTGGCAATGAAGAGATCGAGCGCCGTGTCGTTGTTGAAATCGGCAAAGCCCGCATGCCAGCCCGTTGAGGGCCGGCCCTGATCGCCGGTATAGGGTCGGTGCGCCGTTGCCCGCCGCTCGAAGGCTTCGTCGCGATAGGTCGGCGCGTCCTCGAACTCCCGGTCGAGGAATTGCAGCTTGGTGTCGCCCATCGAGGTCAGGGCATATTCGGGATAGCCGTCGCCATCCACATCGCCCTCCGCGATGCCCATGCCCCAGATGGTCAGATGCTGCCAACCATCGGCCTTGCGATAGGGACGCGGCGCCCGGCCCGGCTCGACCCGCCACAGCTGCTCCTCGCCGCCGCGATAATATTGCCGGTCATTGGTGATCCGCAGCGACGGCTGGCCGGAGCGGTTCCAGTCGGTGAACAGCATCGACAGGGCGCAGAAACCGGGACTGAGCGCCGTCGGCTCGGAATAGTCCGGCTGCCCGTCGGTCCCCTCACGGGGACGCAGCAGCACATTGTCGGCGCAGGTGCCCCAAGGCGAGCCCGGCGCGGCGCGATCGACGTAATTGCCGAAGGCCAGCGTCGGATAGGTCTCGCCCGGCTCGACGATGGCCGAGAAGGCCGTGGTCCAGGCCCGTCCGCCATCGAAACTCCAGTCGAAATTCGCCTTTTCGAAGCGGCATTCCGGCCCGCCTTTCAGAAGCAGGTTCGCACCGACCCGCAACAGCACCAGATCCTCGTGACCGTCCTGATCGATATCCAGCGGATAGGCGCCGGTCACATTGGCAAGGTCCTTCGGGTCGATGTCCTGCGCCAGTTTCTCGAAGGCAAGCGGCCCGCCCGCCTGCGAGCGGTTGGCGTAGAAACCGGCCTCGCCCTTGCCGCCCGCCAGAAACAGGTCGGGAAAGCGGTCGCCATTGCAGTCGAAGGCCGCACCGCCGCCGCCGACGAAGAACTCCCACGGCCCGCCATAGCTGTGCGCAATGCCCGCCGCCGTGGCTTCCTCCTGAAAGAGCGGCGTGTCGCCGGCAAACGGCAAAGGCACTTCAGCGGGCCCCGCCGCATGGGCAAGGCCCGCCGAAGCCAGCAGCACAACCGCCGCGCCGATCATGCGGAAGCCGCCGCTGCGAGCCGGTGTCTGGAGGCCGGTCATGGCGTGATCCTCAAGGTCTTCAGCCAGGCGATCAGGGCCGAACGGTCGGCTTCGGCCAGGTCCTTGTAGCCCGCTGCACTTTCGCTCGCCGCGCCGCCATGGGCGCGGATCACCTCGTCCAGCGTCGTCATGTCGCCGCGATGGCCGTAGGGCGCCGTATCGGCCAGCCCCCAGAGCTCGGCGGTCATGAACACGTCGCGTTCGACGAAGCGCTGGGCCAGCGTCTCGTTGCCGAGATCGGCGGTGCGGGTGTCGGCGATGCGGTGGCGCTTCAGATCGCCGAACAGCGGCACCAGCACCCGCCCTTCGGCGTCGCGCGGCAGGCGCCGGGCCCACTCGGTCAGGGCAAGGTCGTAGACGGCGGGCGTCTCGACGTCGCCGGTGCGCAGGGTCCCGGCGGTGTCGACCGGCCCGGGATCGACGAAGGCGAGGCTGTCCAGCGGCAGCGACGGGCGATGGCAGCTCGTGCACCTAAGTTCGGAGAAGACGTCGCGCCCCCGTGCGGCGGCCTTGCGCCACGCAGCATCCTGTGGCGCGATCTCGCGCGGTGCCGGCAATGTTGCCTGCCAGGCGACCAGGGCCGAGACCTCGCCGGCGCCGAGCTCGTCATCGTGCCCGTCGCCGTCGTAATCCGCTGTGCCGGTCCAGCGAGTGCCCCAGCGCTCGTCGGGCTGCATGCCGTGATGCTGGTTGAGCGCATTGACGGTGAACTGGCGCAGCGATGTCATCACCCCCTTCTGGGTGAAGGGGCGTACCACCAGATCGTCATCGACGCCGTCGAGTTCGCCGAGATCCACCGATCCGTCGGGCAGCGCGGTGATCCGACCGAAATCGACACCCTTCGAGGTCAGCGTCCGCCGGATTTCCGTGCCGCTCGCGCGGGCCTCCTTCAGCGCCTCGGCCCGCGCCGCCGTCAGATCGACGGTCATTTCGCGCGCCAGAAGCTCGATCAGCCCGGCGCCGAACAGATGATTGGTGCCGCGCTCGTTGGAGAATTGCGGATCGAGGCTATCGAACTCGGCGCTCTCGAAGCCTTCCGACACAAAGGCATTGGCGACGAAGCCACCGGCGCCGCCGGCCACCGGTTCGTTGTGGCAGGACGAGCAGGCATTGGCGTCGGGTCCGGCGAGCCGCTGGAAGGCGTGCTCGGCCGGGCGCCTGCTACGGGTCGGCACGATCGCCTGGGTCGCACCCGGCCGCCCCGCCCCGTCGAGAATGGTGAAGCGCGCCGCAAACAGCCCGCGGCCCTGTTCGGTCAGCTCTGCGAGGGCCTCGGCGGACAGGGGCCCGGCCAGGGTCGCAGGGTCGATCCGCTCGCGGATCGTGCGCTCGCTCCAAGCTGGTTCCTGCGCCATCGCCGGTGCGAGCGGTCCGCACAGCGATCCGAGGAGGATCATCGCGAGGATCGCAGGACGATGTCGCATCAGGCCGCCTCCCTCGCCTCGGCGCCGCCGGCCCCGGCGAACTCGCCGTCCACGGCCGCCAGCGCCTTGGCCGCGGCCGCCTCGAACACCAGCTCGTCCACGTCCTCGACCCGCGAGAAGGGCGTGTCGACGCCGACGCCGTCGATGGCGCTGTCGCCGATGCCGGCACGGATCGTCGGCTCCAGAAGGTCCATGGCGTGGGCCCCGGCGCCGGTGACCACGATCGGCAGCGGGTCGATCAGGGTGAACATGCGCCCGAGACTGTAGCCGATCGCCGTGCCTGCCTCCTCGAAGGCCGCCAGCGCGGCGGCATCGCCGGAGCGGGCGAGCGCCGCCAGCCGGTGCATGTCCTCGTCGGAAATCCGCCGTGTCGGGATTTCGTCGGTCCGCCCGTAGGCGCGGCGCCAGACCGCATAGTCGCCGGCATAGGCTTCCACGCAGCCGCGATTGCCGCAGCGGCAGAGCGCGCCGCCGGGAATGTGGTTGATATGGCCGAACTCCACCGCCGAGGAGCGTTGGCCCTGAAAGGTGCTGCCGCCGAGCCGCAGGCCCATGCCGACACCGAAGCCGATGAACAAAGTGGCAAAGTCGCGTCCGACGAAATCGGGTTTCCAGCGGAATGCCTCGGGCATCAGCGAGCAGTCGTTGAAGACACCGACCTCGGCGCCGGTCAGCGCCGACAGCGGACCGGCGATTTCGAGATTGCGCGCCTTCAGCGTCGGCGACCACAGGATGCGCCGGGCATTGCTGTCGGTCTTTCCCTGCACCGCCAGAACGATCTGCCGGGGCGGCGGCGCACCGAGGCTCGCCGTCTCCGCCTCGCGCAGGAGCTCCACCAGCAGCCTTACCAGCCCGTCCTGGTCGAGATCGGCGATGTCGCGTTCGCAGGAGGCCGCACCGAGGGTCACACCGCGATAGTCGCACAGGCGCACCGACAATTCGCCGACGGCGATCTTCGCGGTGGCGACGGTGGCAGCCGCCCCCTGCAGGCCGAGGCTCTTGCCGGGCCGGCCGCGGCGCGAGGCGCGTTCGTCCTCGTCGACCTCGACGATGAGGTCGGCGCGCAACATGCCGGTGGTGATCGCCGACGCCGCCGACACCGACAGGCCGGTGGCCGCGCTGATCGCCTTGCGGGTGGCGATCCCGGTGCGTCTGAGATGGTCGATGACCGCGCGGCGATTGTGTACGCGCACGGCATCCGCATCGGTCTTGGCGAGCATGATCCCTGGTTCCTCCCCCGGCCTAGGACGGCCGCCCTCCTCGGCGGATAGCCATAGCCCCATTGTCATGTTGACACGCCTGAAAATTGCTGTCACGATTTTTTCCGAGGCTTGGAAAAAGTCTCGACGGCCGGGATGTGGGCCGGGGACCGGAAAGCGGGCGCCATGGCGCCGGGAGGAAAATCATGAAGATTCTGAAGCTCGCGCTGGCTGGCGCGGTGTTCTCGATGGCTGCCGCCGGATCGGCTGCTGCGCAGGACGGCAAGACCGTCGGCGTGTCCTGGTCCAACTTCCAGGAAGAGCGCTGGAAGACCGACGAGGCGGCCATCAAGGAGGCCCTCGAAGCCGCCGGCGCCACCTACATTTCGGCGGACGCCCAGTCGTCGGCCTCCAAGCAGCTCACCGACGTGGAATCGCTGATCTCGCAGGGCGCCGACGCGCTGATCATCCTGGCGCAGGATTCCGCCGCCATCGGCCCGGCCGTGCAGGCCGCCGTCAACAACGGCATCCCGGTCGTCGGCTACGACCGCCTGATCGAGAACCCGGACGCCTTCTACCTGACCTTCGACAACAAGGAAGTCGGCCGCATCCAGGCGCGCGAAGTCCAGAAGGCCCAGCCGGAAGGCAATTACGCCTTCATCAAGGGCTCCTCGGCCGATCCGAACGCCGACTTCCTGTTCTCGGGCCAGATGGAAGTGCTCCAGGAAGCCATCGATTCCGGCAAGATCAAGAATGTCGGCGAGGCCTATACGGACGGCTGGCTGCCGGCCAACGCCCAGCAGAACATGGAACAGATCCTGACCGCCAACAACAACGAGGTCGACGCGGTCGTCGCCTCGAACGACGGCACCGCCGGCGGCGCCGTGGCGGCCCTGGAGTCCCAGGGTCTGGCGGGCTCCGTGCCGGTCTCCGGCCAGGATGCCGACTTCGCTGCGCTCAACCGCATCGCCCGTGGCACGCAGACCGTCTCGGTCTGGAAGGATTCCCGCGAGCTCGGCAAGCGCGCGGCCGAGATCGCCATCAATCTCGCCGACGGCACGGCCATGAACGAGGTCGAGGGCGTCGAGTCCTGGTCCGGTGGCCCGAACGGCACCGAGATGCAGGCGATCTTCCTGAAGCCGGTGGCGATCACCAAGGACAATCTGGACACCATCATCGATGCCGGCTGGGTGTCGAAGGACGTGGTCTGCCAGGGTGTCGACGCCGGTTCGGTTCCGGCCTGCGACTAAGCCAGACGACAGCACGGCCGCTCCCCAACAGGGGGCGGCCTTTCACCCTCACGGCCTGCTCGAACGCCCGGTCCTCGGCCCGGCGCTTCCCCCACGGCCGGATCGGGTGCAACATTCCAACGGGACAGCGCTGAACGCCTTGCCCCGGGCCCTTTTCGCCCGGCACCGCACCAGCGTGATTGCGCCAGGGAGGCGAGCATGAGCCAGTCGGCATCCGAACCCAGCGTCGGCGCCCGCGCGTCGACGGGAGGCGGCCTGTCCCGATTTGTCCGGGCCACCGAGGTCGACACCCGCATGCTGGGCATGGTCGGCGCGCTCCTGGTGATCTGGCTGGTCTTCCACGTCCTGTCCGGCGGCATCTTCCTGACCCCGCGCAATCTGTGGAACCTGACGGTCCAGACCTCGTCCATCGCGGTCATGGCGACCGGCATGGTGCTGGTCATCGTCACCCGCAACATCGACCTGTCGGTCGGCTCGATCCTCGGCTTCACCGGCATGGCCATGGCCGCGCTGCAGGCCAACATCCTGCCCGGCATGCTTGGCTTCGACAGCCCCTTCACCTGGCTTCTCACCCTGGCCGCCGGCATCCTCGTCGGTGTCGTGATCGGCGGTCTGCAGGGTTACATCATCGCCTTCATGGGCGTGCCGGCCTTCATCGTCACACTGGGCGGCCTGCTGATCTGGCGCGGCGGCGCCTGGTGGCTGACCTCGGGCCGCACCGTCGCCCCACTCGACGACACCTTCCGGCTGATGGGCGGCGGCGCCACCGGCTCGCTCGGCGAGACCTGGACGTGGATCCTCGCCATCCTCGCCTGTATCGCCGTCGTCGCCTCGCTGGTCTTCGCCCGCAAACGCCGGGTGCGCTTCGGCTTCCCGCAGCGACCGGTCTGGGCGGAGGTGACCATCGCCGCCGTCACCACCATCATCATCCTGGGCGCCGCGCTGGTCCTCAACGCCTATGAATGGCCGTCCGCCATCGCTCGCCGCTACGCCGAGGCCGCCGGCATCGAGGTGCCGGAAGGCGGCCTGCATATCGGTTACGGCGTCGCCGTGCCGGTGCTGATCGCCATCGTCGTCGGCATCGTCATGACCTTCGTGACCCAGCGCACCCGCTTCGGCCGCTACGTCTTCGCCATCGGCGGCAATCCGGAGGCCGCAGAGCTTGCCGGCATCAACACCCGCTGGGTGGTCATGAAGGTGTTCATGCTGATGGGGGGCCTCGCCGCCCTCGGCGCGGCGATCTCCACCGCCCGCCTCAACGCCGCCACCAACGCGCTGGGCACGCTGGACGAGCTCTACGTCATCGCCGCGGCGGTCATCGGCGGCACGTCGCTCGCCGGCGGTGCCGGCACCATCATCGGCGCCATGCTCGGCGCGCTGGTCATGCAGTCGCTGCAGTCGGGCATGGTGCTTCTGGGGGTGGATTCGCCGCTGCAGTCGATCGTCGTCGGCGTGGTCCTGATCATCGCCGTGTGGATCGACACCGTCTATCGCAGGAGGGCCGCATGAGCGCCACCGAGCAGTCCATCCACGACCATGGCGCCGGTCACAGCGACCCCGTCGACCGCAGCGGTCCGCCGCTGGTCGACATGCGCGACATCTCGATCGCCTTCGGCGGCATCCACGCCGTCGACGGCGCGACCATCGATCTCTATCCCGGCGAAGTGGTCGCGGTGCTCGGCCATAACGGTGCCGGCAAGTCGACGCTGATCAAGATCCTGTCGGGCGCCTACAAGCGCGATTCCGGCGAGATCCATGTGCGCGGCGCGCCGGCGGCAATCGCCAATCCCCGCGATGCCAAGGCCTACGGCATCGAGACGATCTACCAGACGCTGGCGCTGGCCGACAATGTCGACGCCGCCGCCAACCTGTTTCTCGGCCGCGAGATGCTGACCCCCTGGGGCACGCTCGACGACGGCGCCATGGAGGCCGAGGCCCGCAAGGTGATGGGCCGGCTGAACCCGAACTTCCAGCGCTTCAAGGAGCCGGTCAAGGCGCTCTCCGGCGGTCAGCGCCAGTCGGTGGCCATCGCCCGGGCGATCCTCTTCAACGCCAAGATCCTGATCATGGACGAGCCCACCGCGGCGCTCGGGCCGCAGGAGACCGCGCAGGTCGGCGAACTGATCAAGGAACTGAAGAAGGACGGGATCGGCATCTTCCTGATCAGCCACGACATCCACGACGTCTTCGACCTCGCCGACCGGGTGGTGGTGATGAAGAATGGCCAGATCGTCGGCGGCGCACGGACCGAGGACGTCACCAAGGACGAGGTCCTCGGCATGATCATCCTCGGCAAGTGCCCGCCCGGCGCAACGCCCGGTCCCGGCGCGATGCGCGAATAGCAGCTCGTTTGATCGGGCGCGGGAGGTTCTCCTCGCGCCCGAATGCGTTCCGCGTCAGTCCGCCATGGCGGCGCGCAGCGCCGGATAGAGCCGGCGATAGAACAGATAGGCGTCGTCGAAGGCCCGGCCGTGGGCGTTGTCCGGCCGGAAACGCCGGGCGATCCGCGGCTCGGTCATCACCGCCTTCGGATCCTCGCCGGTCGCCGCGCAGAGGCCGAGCCGGGCCGCCCCGAAGGCGGCGCCGAAATCGCCCGCCTCGGGCAGTGCGATCTCCGTGTCCAGCACATTCGCCAACAATTGCAGCCAGTAGGCCGAGCGCGAGCCGGCACCCACGGCGATCAACCGTTGCGGACGCGCCGCCTCGCCGCCGGCCTCCAGGCAGTCGCGCATGGAAAAGGCGACGCCCTCCAGCACGGCGCGGGTCATCGCCTCGCGGCCGGTATCGGCCTCCAGCCCGGCAAAGACGCCGCGGATTTCGGAATCATTGTGCGGCGTGCGCTCGCCCGACAGATACGGCAGGAAGGTCAGCCGGCCGGGCGCCTGCACCGTTTCGCCCAAGGCGCCGGTCAGCGCCGCCGGCTCTTCCTTCAGGAGCTTCGACAACCACTCCACCGAGCCGGCTGCCGACAAGGTCACGCCCATCTGGTGCCAGAGGCCGGGAATGGCATGGCAGAAGGTGTGCAGCGCCGTTTCGGGCGCGGGCTCGTATCCGGCCGAAGCGGTGAACAGCACGCCCGAGGTGCCCAGCGACAGGAATCCGGTGCCGGGTTCGGCCACGCCGACGCCGCAGGCCGAGGCGGCATTGTCGCCGCCGCCACCGGCCACGACCGTTCCGTCCTGCATGCCGAAGCGCGAGGCGAGTTCGGGGCGCAGGCCGCCGGAAACCGCCGTGCCCTCGACCAGCCGCGGCATGTGGTCGATCGCCAGCCCGGTCTTTTCCAGCATCCGCGCCGACCAGTCCCGCGCACCGGTGTCGAGCCATGCGGTGCCGGCGGCATCCGACATCTCCGATACCGCCTCCCCGGTCAGCCACAGCCGGAGATAGTCCTTCGGCAGCAGCACCCGGCGCAGCCGGGCGAAGACCTCCGGCTCGTTGCGCGCGACCCAGACGATCTTCGGCGCGGTGAAGCCCGGAAACACGATGTTGCCGGTGATCGCCCGCGATTCGTCGTCGTCGAGTTCGGCGGCCTCCTCGTGGCTGCGGGTGTCGTTCCACAGAATGCAGGGCCGCAGGACCGCGTCGTCCGCGCCCAGCAGCGTCGCGCCGTGCATGTGACCCGACAGGCCGATGCCGGCCACCGCCGCGAGTTCGGCGCCATGGGTATCGGACAGCTCGCCCAGCGCGGTCTCGCAGGCCGCGATCCAGCTCTGGGGGGCCTGCTCCGACCAGCCGAATTGCGGCCGCTCGACGGTGAGCGGCACCGAAGCAGACGCGATGACGCGCTGGTCGTCGCCGATCAGCAGTGCCTTCAGCGAGGAGGTGCCGAGATCGAGGCCGAGATAGTTGCTCATGTCACGTCCTTCACTGGCCGCAGATTCATGCGGATTCGTCGAGCTTGCGCCGGGCCGCCGCGGCAAGGAAGCCCGACCGGGTCAGTCCGTGCCGCGCGGCATAGGCATCGATTTCCGCCAGTTCGTCGGCAGCGATGGTTACGTTGACCCGGACCGAGCGCGGGGCGCGCCTTGGGCCCGCCACGAGGATGGCGACGCCCTCGCGGTTGCCGCAATCCGCCATGACGGTTTCTAGCGACGAGGGAACGGGCAGCGCGCCTCCGTCCTCCAGTAACCCTTCGATATGCAGCGCCAGGGCGTCCTGCGCCATCGTGCGGGCGTCGTCGAGCGTCCGCCCCGCCGTCACACAGCCCGGAAAGTCGGGGAAGGACACACCGAAATCGCTGTCGCCCTCCTTGTGGATGATCGCGATGTAGTCGGTCATCTGGCTTTCCTCAGCGCAAGTCCGGCCTGTTTCTCGATGCTTCGCAGGGTGCCGCTCGGCAGGTCCCGCTTGGGGTGGGGCAGCGTGACGAGGCCGGGCTTTGTCGGGTGCTTCAATTGCATATGGCTGCCCCGCCGGCGAACCTCGCGCCATCCGTCGGCAAGCAGGGCAGCGAGGATGTCGCGACTATCCATGTGTATGAATACACATCATTGCCCGACATCCTCAAGCCGTCAGACGTAGCGGTTGACCACGCCTTCGAGATATTCCTGCCGGCCCGAGCGGGGCTGCGGGTCGAGGTCGAGCGCCCGCGTGGCGACCTGTTCCAGGCTGCGCTCGCCGGCGAGGACCGCCTTGCCCTCGCTGCCGTCCCAGCCGGCATAGCGGTCGTCGACATGCCTGGTCAGCGCGCCGTCGGCCAGCATCTTCTCGGCGGTCAGAAGGCCGCGGGCGCAGGCGTCCATCGAGGCGACATGGGCGATCAGCAGGTCGTCCGGATCGATCGACTGGCGCCGGATCTTGGCGTCGAAATTGAGCCCGCCCGTGGTGAAGCCGCCATGCTGCAGCATCTCGTGGAAGACCAGCGCCAGTTCTTTCACGTCCATGGCGAACTGGTCGGTGTCCCAGCCCAGGAGGTCGTCGCCGCGATTGACGTCGAGCGAGCCGAACAGATCGTTGGCATAGGCGTAGCGCACCTCGTGGTCGAAGGAATGACCGGCGAGGATGGCGTGGTTCTGCTCGATGTTGAGCTTCACCTCGCCCAGAAGATCGTATTTCTGCAGGAAGGCGAAGACCGCCGCCGCGTCGAAATCATACTGGTGCTTGGTCGGCTCCTTCGGCTTCGGCTCGATCAGGATCGGCCCCTCGAAGCCGATCTTGTGCTTGTAGTCGACGAGCATGGCGAAGAACCGGCCGAGCTGGTCGAGTTCGCGCTTCATGTCGGTGTTGAGCAGGGTCTCGTAGCCTTCGCGGCCGCCCCAGCAGACATAGTTCGCACCGCCGAGGCGATGGGTGGCGTCGAGCGCCGCCTTCACCTGCCCGGCCGCATAGGCGAAGACGTCGGGATCGGGATTGGTGGCCGCGCCGGCCATGTAGCGCCGGTTGGAGAAGAGATTGGCGGTGCCCCAGAGGAGGCGCACCTTCTGGCTCTCCATCTTCTGGGCGAAGATGTCGGTGATCGCCTTCAGATTGTCGTTGGATTCCTGCAGCGACGCGCCTTCCGGCGCCACGTCCACGTCGTGGAAGGTGAAGAACGGCACGTCCAGCAGCCGGAACATCTCGAAGGCGACATCGGCCTTCTGGCGGGCCAGCGCCAGCGGATCGTCGCCATGCATCCAGGGCCGCAGGAAGGTCTCGCCGCCGAAGGGATCGCCGCCCGGCCAGGTGAAGGAATGCCAGTAGCAGGCGGCAAAGCGCAGATGGTCCTCCATCCGCTTGCCCATCACCTGCCGGTCCTTGTCGTAGAAGCGGAAGGCGAGCGGATCGGTGGATTGTTCGCCGGCAAAGGCGACCGGCGTCGAGAGATCGAAGAAGGAGGTGTTGGACATGGGATAGCTTCCTGAAGGTCGGGCTTTGCGCCCACGGGAATGGCGGTGGTGTCAGGTGCGAATGGATGGCGACGGCCCGGAAGAACGCAGCGACAACCGCCCGAACGCCCGGCTTTCGCCGAGCGCATCGCGCGCCGCGCGCGCGGCTTCTCCCGTCATCATGGCATCCTCCCGGATCGGCGCAGGGCTGTCGATCGAGCGCCCACGCCGCGTCTTCCCGCACAGTATCGCGCAGGCTCGCCGCGTTTTGAAGTACGCACCTCAAAAATTCGCCGCGAGTGCTTTCTGACCGTCGGACCGGCCCGTTGACGGGCATCTGAGACAATCGTGAGCGGCAATGGGTCGCGTCGCTGCAACCTCCGTGCTCTCCTCTGGTTGCACCTCGACACGCCCAGCCCGGAGGATCCCATGCCGCACTCGTTCGACCGCCGGACCATCCTGACCGGCGCCGCCGCCACCGGCCTCGCCGCGACGCTCGGCCTGTCTCGCGCCGGTGCGCAGGAGGCCGCAGGTGCCGGTTCCCTCACGACGAAGACCGTCCCATCCAGCGGCGTCGCCGTTCCGGTCATCGGGCTCGGCACATGGATCACCTTCAATGTCGGTGACAATGCCGATGCGCTGGCCGAGCGAACGGCCGTCATGCAGGCCTTCTTCGAGGCCGGCGGCGGCATGATCGATTCCTCGCCCATGTACGGCTCGTCCCAGGCAACCATTGGCCACGGCCTCAGCCAGCTCGGCATTCCCGACACCCTGTTTGCCGCCGACAAGGTCTGGACGGGCTCGCCCTCCGACGGCCCCGCGCAGATCGCCGAAACCGAGCGCCTATGGGGCGTTCCGCGCCTCGCCCTGATGCAGGTGCACAATCTCGTCGGCTGGGAGGGGCATCTCGACACGCTGGCCGCGATGAAGGCCGAGGGGCGCATCGGTCATATCGGCATCACCACCTCCCATGGCCGCCGCCACGCGGAGGTCGCGGCGATCATGGAAAGCCGGCCGATCGACTTCGTGCAGCTCACCTACAACATGGCCGACCGGGAGCCCGAAGAGCGGCTGCTGCCGCTGGCCGCCGAACGCGGCATCGCGGTGATCGCCAACCGGCCGTTCCGGCGCGGAGCGCTCATCGACACGGTTGCCGGCCAGCCGCTGCCGGCCGTCGCCGCCGAGATCGGTGCGGAAACCTGGCCACAATTCCTCTTGAAATACATCGTCTCGCATCCGGCGTTGACCGTCGCGATCCCGGCGACCCGCCGCGTCGACCATCTGCGCGAGAACATGGCCGCCGCGACGGGGCCGATGCCCGATGCTTCGCAGCGCCGGCAGATGGCGCTCGCCTTCGACAATCTCTAGACCGCTCCCATGCTGGCCGATCTATCCACCTACAGCCTGCAGGATTTCCTGCTGTTCGACGCGGCGATCTACCGGGATCTGTTCGCCCAGATCAACGCACGCGCCTGGCCGATTGCGGTTGTCGGCATCGCTGCGGCGCTGGCCTGCCTCGCGCTCGCGGCAGGCCAGCATCGCAGGGCTTCATCGGCCAGCGCGGCCCTGCTGGCTGCGGCCTTTGCGACGTCCGCCTGGCTGTTCTTCTTCGGCGTCTATGCGACGATCAACTGGGCCGCGATCTATCCGGGCTGGGCCTTCGTTGCCGAGGCCGGCCTGCTTCTTGTGGCTTCCGTCGTCCTCGGCTGGTCGGCGCAGCCGCGCATCTCCGTTTCGACGCCCCGGCTCCTGGCGGGAACGGCCTTTGCTCTCTACGGCGTCATTGCCCATCCGCTGGCCGGCTGGCTGTTCGGCCGTGCGGCGAACGGCCTCGAATGGTTCGCCTTGGCTCCGGACCCCACGGCCCTCGTCGCCATCGGCCTACTCGCCGTCACCGTCCCGCATCGCCGGCTGGCCCTGCCGCTCGTCGCGCTGCCGCTGCTGTGGCTTGCGGCAAGCGCCATGACACTGTGGCTTCTCGAAACGCCGGCCGAGGCGCTGCTCTTGGCCGCGGCGACACTGATCGGGCTGGTCGTTCTGCTGCTGCCGGCACGCCGCCCGCGCGAAAACGCCGTCTCCGATCCCCTGCCGGGGATCAGGCCGGCCGAGAACGCAGCCGTCCCGCGCGGCCTTGCCGCGACCTTCCTGCCCACCAGCCCGCAGGGCGCCCGCACCGGACGATCCTGAACGGCGGGCCCTGCGCCAAGCCCCATGGCCGCTGGGGTCCGCGCCGAAAGGCGAATGTCCCTTCCCCTCACCCGTCGTTAGGTTACCCTCTTGCGGCGCCGTGCCTGTCGTCAGGCGCGGCGGGGAGATCGCAGTATCCGGTGCGGCGGCAGCGCACCAGCACGAGGCGCAACGGGGAGGAACGACCATGCCCAGCCGCTATCACGAGGTCTACGACGCCAGCCGAAGCGACCCGGAGAAATTCTGGCTCGACGCGGCCGGCAAGCTGGTCTGGACGAAGAAGCCGACCCGCGCCCTCGACCCCGATGCCGGCGTCTATGGTCGCTGGTTTCCCGATGGCGAATGCAACACCTGCTTCAACGCCATCGACCGCCATGTCGAGGCCGGGCGTGGCGACCAAGTCGCGATCATCCACGATTCCCCCGTCACCGGCGGCAAGCGCAAGCTGACCTATGGCGAATTGCTGGTCGAGGTGAAGGCGCTGGCCGCCAATCTCACCGATCTCGGCGTCGGCCGGGGCGACCGGGTCATCATCTACATGCCGATGGTGCCGGAAACGATGATCGGCATGCTGGCCTGCGCCCGCATCGGCGCGATCCATTCGGTGGTGTTCGGCGGCTTTGCCGCCCGCGAGCTGGCTGCGCGCATCGACGACGCGGCGCCCAAGCTGATCCTCTCGGCCTCCTGCGGCATCGAGCCGACCCGCAAGGTCGAATACAAGCCGCTGCTCGACAAGGCGATCGAACTGGCCACCCACAAGCCGGCCGCCACCATCGTGCTGCGCCGCCCCGAACTCGACTGCGAACTGATCGAGGGCCGCGACCACGACTGGGACGAACTGCGCCACAATGCGATGGCCGCCATTGCCGCCGGGCGCGAGGTGCCCTGCGCGTCCATGAAGGCCACCGACCCGCTCTACATCCTCTATACCTCCGGCACGACCGGCAAGCCGAAGGGTGTCGTGCGCGACACCGGCGGCCACATGGTGGTGCTGCACTGGTCGATGCAGGCGATCTTCGGCACCGACCAGGGCGAGGTGTTCTTCTGCGCCTCCGACGTCGGCTGGGTCGTCGGACATTCCTACATCGTCTACGCGCCGCTCCTGCGCGGCTGCACCACCGTCCTGTTCGAGGGCAAGCCCATCGGCACACCCGACGCCGGCACCTTCTGGCGCGTGGCCGCCGAACACGGGGTCAAGGTGCTGTTCACCGCCCCGACGGCGATCCGCGGCATCCGCAAGGAGGACCCCGACGGCAAGCTGCCGGGCGATTACGATCTGTCGCAATTCGGGGCGCTGTTTCTGGCCGGCGAGCGTGCCGATCCGGAAACCCTGATCTGGGCCGAGAAGGCTCTGCAGCGGCCCGTCATCGACCATTGGTGGCAGACCGAATCCGGCTGGCCGATTGCCGCCAATCCGCTCGGGCTCGGCCTCCTGCCGATCAAGCGCGGCAGCCCCGGCGTCGCCATGCCCGGCTTCGACGTGCAGGTGCTGAATGCCATGGGCGAACAGGCACCGCCCAACGAGATGGGCGCCATCGCCATCAAGCTGCCGCTGCCGCCAGGCGCTTTGCCGACTCTCTGGAACGCCGACGACCGCTTCCGGGACGCCTATCTGACCGCCTTCCCCGGCTATTATTCCACCTCCGACGCCGGCTTCATCGACGAAGAAGGCTATGTCTACGTCATGGGCCGCACCGACGACGTCATCAACGTCGCCGGCCACCGCCTGTCGACGGGCGAGATGGAAGAGGCCGTGGCCGGGCACCCTGCGGTGGCCGAATGCGCCGTCATCGGCATGCGCGACGCGCTGAAGGGCGAGTTGCCCTGCGGTTTCGTCGTCCTGAAGAACACCAGCCAGCTGGATCGCGGGCAGATCGAGGCGGAGCTGATCACGCTGGTGCGCGAACGCATCGGTCCGGTCGCCGCCTTCAAGCGCGTGCTCGTGGTCGACAAGCTGCCCAAGACCCGCTCCGGCAAGGTCCTGCGGCGCACCATGAAGGCAATCGTCGACCGGGACGATTACGAGACCCCCGCGACGATCGAGGACGCGACCGCCCTCGACGACATCCGCCGCGCCGTCTCAGGCGACTGAGCCGCCGGTCAGTCGGTGCGGATGCGCCCCTCGACGGTCACCTCGCCGTCTTCGCCAAGGGCGATCACCACGATCTCCCCGGAGGCCGGATAGATCCCGGTCAGCGCGGTGATGTTGACCTGATGGCTGACCACCGCCGCCTTCCGGCCGGCGGCGTCGAGTTCCGCGAGCCGCGCTTTCAAGGCATCGGTCTGCGCCGCGCCCTTGCCGCGGTCGGCGAAGAAGGAGTTGAGCTCCGGCGCGGCCATCACCGGACCGAAACCGAGGAACTCGGCGGTCTCGGTGGAGCGGCACCATTGGCTCGCCAACACCAGGTCGATTGCGACGCCGGCCTCGCGCAGCCGGTCGCCGATGCGCCGCGCCTGCGCCCGCCCCTCGTCGGACAGATTGCGCTGGGTCGAACAGTCGCCGAGCCTGAAGGCGGCCGGATCGCCCGTGCCCGGCGCGATCGCATGGCGCATGAGGATGTGGCTGTCCGCGGCGCGCGCCGCATCGAGGGCATCCTGTGCCGACGCGCTCTGGGCGGCGCCCAGAAGCATCAGAGAGACAAGGCAGGCGGTCACGGCATTTCGCATGGCGGGCAGCGCTCCGGTCTTTTGGGGGACGCACGGAATTTCGGGCATCGGGTCGGATCCGACAGGGCGCAGCGCCCCACGATCGCGTGAGGCGGACGACATGCCGCAGCGCCCAATGCACACGACCGGCCACCATTTCTGTGCCGCCTGGCAGTTTCTCTTGTCGCCAATTCCGGCTAGAAGCCGCCCGCGACGCATCAGCACGGGGTCCGGAGACCGCCCATGAACCATTCCGATCCGCAGCCGGACACCGGCGAGACCCAGGCCCGCCTCCTCGCCGAGGCGCTGCCGTTCATGCAGGCCTACGAGAACAAGACCGTCGTGGTGAAATATGGCGGCCACGCCATGGGCAATGCCGATCTCGGCCAGGCCTTCGCCCGCGACATCGCCCTGCTCAAGCAGTCCGGCGTCAATCCGATCGTCGTGCATGGCGGCGGCCCGCAGATCGGCCGCATGCTCTCCCAGATGGGCATCGAATCGCGCTTCGAGGGCGGGCTCCGGGTCACCGACGAGGAGACGGTGAAGATCGTCGAGATGGTCCTCGCGGGTTCGATCAACAAGGAGATCGTCGCGCTGATCAACGCCGAGGGCGAATGGGCCATCGGCCTGTGCGGCAAGGACGGCAACATGGTCTTCGCCGAGAAGGCCCGCAAGACGGTCGTCGATCCCGATTCCAACATCGAGCGGGTGCTCGATCTCGGTTTCGTCGGCGAACCGGTCGAGGTCGACCGCACCCTGCTCGACCTTCTCGCCCGCTCCGAGATGATCCCGGTGATCGCCCCGGTCGCGCCGGGCCGCGACGGCGCCACCTACAACATCAATGCCGACACCTTCGCCGGCGCCATCGCCGGCGCGCTGGAAGCCTCGCGCCTCCTGTTCCTGACCGACGTGCCGGGTGTCCTCGACAAGTCCGGCGAACTGATCAAGGAGCTCTCCGTCGCCGAGGCCCGCACCCTGATCCGCGACGGCACGATCTCCGGCGGCATGATCCCCAAGGTCGAGACCTGCATCGAGGCGATCGAGAATGGCGTCGAGGGCGTCGTGATCCTCAACGGCAAGAAGCGCCACGCGGTGCTTCTGGAGCTCCTCACCGAGCACGGCGCCGGGACGCTGATCGTCCCCTAGGCGCTGCGACGCCGCATGGCCGCGCCGCCAGCGCTCGCCTCGCGCGGCCAGCGTTCGCGGATCATCCGCGGCAGGATGCCTGCCGCGGTGACCGCGGCGATGCCGGCGGCGCCGAGGAACATCGCTTCCGGTCCGAAGGCGCTCGAGGCGAAACCGGCGACGAGCGGGCCGACGACGCTGCCGACGGCGACTGCCAGCAGGGCCTCGGTGAAGCTCAGCGACGGCATGGAGGGAAACAGTTCCTCCGACCAGAACGCCATCACCGCGCTCATCATCATCACATAGGCGCCCTGCAGCCCGGCCGAGACGACGACGCCGGTCCAGGAGTTCGGGGCCAGGGCGATCAGCGCCAGCGCGGCGGCCGCGGCGACATGCAGGAGCCGCAGGAGCCAGGGCAGGCCTATCAGCGCCTTGAGCCGCCCCGTCGTCAGGCCAACGAGCCCGAAGATGCCATAGGACAGAAAGACAATCGCCGGCGCGGCACCTTCCGGAATGCCGGGCAGTCCGCCGGCCTGCTGGATCCGGTCGGCGGCGAAGGAGATGTAGATCGTCGTGGTGATGCCGAAGGACAGGGCGATCCAAAGGAGCGGCCGCGCCGGTTCGGCAATCAGCGACATCCAGCTTCCTTGCCCAGGGGGACCGGGATCGCCGGCCAGCTCGCGCAGCGCCCCGATGTTGCCGGCCAGTGCCAGTGCCGCCACGACCGCGAAACCGGCCCATCCGTAGCGCCACGACAATTCGCCATAGCTGACCATCAGGGCCGTCGCGCCGGCAGCCGCAACGCCGAGGCTGGTTCCGGTGCTGACCATGGAGAGCGTCGCCGGGCGCCGGGCCTCGTCGACCAGTCGATGCACGGCGTTGTTGAACGGCGCCCAGGAGAAGCCGGCGCTGGAGGTAGCAAGAAACACGCCGGCGGCCAGAACCCAGGCATTCGGCGCCGCCGCCACGATCGCCATGCCGACCAATGCTGCGAACAGGCCGGACACCACCGGCATGCGCGGACCGGATCGCGCGGTCATCGCGTAGCTGATCAGGAGCCCCAGGAAGAAGCCGAAGAAGCCGATCCCCGAGATCACGCCGGCCATGCCGGTCGACAGGGAGAAGGTCGACTTGAACTCGGCCAGGAACAGGCCGAACCCCATGCGGGCGGGCCCGAAGGTGATGGCGGTTGCCGCGAAGCCTGCCGCTGAAAGCTTGATGAATGGCGTCATGACCTCGCTCCGATCCGGCGAGGAAAAGATCGCGGCCCCTTCACGGTTCCCGGGCGGCCGGTGCGGAGTGTTTCGCCCCGACTTGAACTGCCGCGGCGCTGCCCCGGCGCGGACGCGGTGTCAGGTCGCCGCGCCCAACAGCGTGACGATACCGGCGACGATCAGCAGGCAACCGGCCAACTCGAGCCGAGCGATCTTCTCGCGGAACCAGAACACCGACGAGGCGAAGGTGAAGATCAGTTCGATCTGGCCGAGTGCGCGGACATAGGCAACCTTCTCCAGCGTCATGGCCGTGAACCAGCAGGCCGAGGCCGAGACGCCGACGAGGCCGACCAGCAGCGCCGGCCGCCATGCCCTGGCGACGGCGACGAGTTCGGCACGGTCCCTCAGCGCCATCCAGACGAGCATCACGGCGGTCTGGATGCCGGTCGCCCAGACGAGCGTCGTCGCCGCCCGGGCGAGTACGCCGCCCTCCTCCAGCGACAGCGACGCGCCGCGAAAGCAGACGGCCGAGATGCCGAAGAAGGCGCCCGAGGCGATGCCGATCCCCGCCTCGCGCGAGAAGAGCGCCCGGCGCAGGCTGGTGCCGCCCTTGCGGCCGGCGATCGAGATGAGGCCGACGCCGAAGGCGCCCGCCAGGATCGCGCCGAAGGCGAGCCAGGAAATCGTCTCGCCGAGGATGATCAGGCCGAAGATCGCCGCCTGCACCGGCTCGGTCTTGGAATAGGCCGTGCCGACCATGAAATTGCGGAAGCCGAACAGATAGACCAGCAGGAAGGTCGCGAGGATCTGGGCAAGACCGCCCGCCGCCACCGCGACGAGAAAGGTCGCGTTCACCCCCGGCAGTGTGGCGCCGCCGAGGAGGTCGAGCGCCACGATGTAGAGCACGGCGAAGGGAAAGCCGAAGCCGAAGCGCGCGAAGGTCGCGCCGGTCGAGCCCATCCGGCCCTTCAGCTGTCGCTGCAGCGACGAGCGGAGGTTTTGCAGGAAGGCGGCGGTGATGGTAATCGGAATCCAGAGCGGCACGGGCGATCCGTCAGTTTGTCTTACCGCCCTCGCTCCCCTATTCGGCGACGCTTGGCAAGGCGCCCGACGCTCGAACCTTCCGGACCCCATGACCGCACATTCGCCGATCCGCCAGACCGCCGACGCCCGCCCGCAGGATTTCGCCCATGTGACGGAGTGGGTCTTCGATCTCGACAACACCCTGTATCCGCGCCACACGAACCTGTTCTCGCAGATCGACCAGCGGATGACGGCCTTCGTTTCGGACTTCCTGACGCTGCCGAGGGACGAGGCACGGGTGGTGCAGAAGGATTTCTACCGGCGCTACGGCACGACCCTGCGCGGCCTGATGCAGGAGCATGACGTCGATCCCGACGCCTTCCTGCAATATGTCCACGACATCGACTATTCCTGGCTCGCCCCCGACACCGCTCTCGGCGACGAGATCCGCGCCCTGCCGGGCCGCAAATTCATCTTCACCAATGGCGATCGCGGCCATGCCGAACGCGCCGCGCGCCAGCTCGGCATTCTCGACCATTTCGAAGACATCTTCGACCTCGTCGCAGCCGGGCTGGTGCCCAAGCCCGCCTCGCAGACCTACGACAAGTTCCTCGGCCTGCACCGGGTCGATGCGGAGCGCGCCGTGATGTTCGAGGATCTGGCGCGCAATCTGGAAGTGCCCAAGGCGCTGGGCATGCGCACGGTGCTGATCGTGCCACGCAACCTGGAAGAGAGCTTCGGCGACGTCTGGGAGCATGAAGGCCGCGACGGCGAGCATATCGACTTCGTCACCGACGACCTTACGACCTTCCTGCGCTCCATCCGCTAGGTGCGATGCAAGAAGGGCGACCGGATGAGATCCGGTCGCCCTTCTGCTGTTCGCCTGTGACGGGTGTCAGTCGCCGAGAAGCGACCGGTTCGGGCGCGCCAGCCCCGCCTGCCCGTCGGTCGCCACATCCGCCATCAGGTCGGATTCGGCTTTCCCGCTCTTGGGGCCCTTCTGGTTGGCCTCGAAGATCGCCTCCATCTGCTCAGTGCCGTTCGGCGCCGTGCCGCTCTTGGCCTGCTCGCGTTCGGCCTTGCTCTGCGCATCGAGATCGCTGCGCTCCGCCGGGTGCTTCTCGCCGTCCTTGGCCATGTGCTGCGGCGTGTCGCGATCCTGCTGGTCGCGCATCATCTCGGAGTCGGTGTCGGTCTTCGTCATCGTAGTCTCCTGTCCCGGGTCACGGCGCATTGCGCCGGCGATCTTGCGGAAGCAACGCCGTGTCCGGGACGCGGGTTCCGGAACGCCCGGTCATCGCCATCAACGCAAAATGCCGCCGCCGGCAAAGGACCGGCGACGGCATCCCTCATGGATTGCGCGGGAAAGGCCGCGAATTCAGCGACCGACGCAGATAATCGGCAGGACCGAATCCTTGACCGCCGCGGTGGCGTCGGGAACGCTTTCCAGCGGCAGCGAGGCGTCTGCGGTCTCGTAGGCGACGGCGTTGCGATCGAGGAAGGCGACGGCCGCATCGGGGCGCACGGCGAAATTGATCGACTGCGGGATATCGCCCGTCGCATCGGCGACCGCCACCGCGTTCAGCTTGGCGGTGACCACGCCGACGACACGTCCTGCAAGATCAACGAGGGGGCCGCCGGAATTGCCCGGCTGCACCGGTGCCGAAATCTGCAGATAGCGCTCGTCATTGGCCAGACCCAGCAGCGAAGAGACGTTGCCGCGGGTCACGTTCAGGGAATCGGCCAGGATCGAACGCAGCGGATAGCCGAGCGCCAGGACGTCCTCGCCCAGACGCGGCTTTGTCACGGACATAGCCAGCGGTTCGCCGACCACACCGTCGACCTTGACCAGCGCCAGGTCGTTGTCGGTATCGAGGATTGTCTTCGTGGCGACCCGCTGCTCGCCGACGAGCACGCTGGTGCATGCCCGCACCACATGGGCGTTGGTCAGGAGCCAGCCATCGTCCGAGACGACGAAGCCGCTGCCCGCCATGTCAAATTCCGGCTTCTGGGGAACCGGGGCCGGCTCGGCCTTGGCCGGAGCCGGGGAGGGCATCTCGAAGAGGTTGGGCTGCTTCGGGTCGACCGAGGCCATCGCATAGCGGGATTCGAAGGCACCATTGGTGTGGCTGCGAGCCAGCAGCGCCGAGAAGGCGTTCGGCTCGCGCGAGGCAACCAGCGGCGCCTGCGGCTCGCCGGCGAAGGGCTCGAACAGATTGCCGGCCACGGCCACATAGGGCCGCATCACCTTGGCCCGGTCCTTGGCATAGGACACTGAGAAGCCGCGAAGATCGCCGCCCTTTGCCGAGAAGCGCATGACATAATGGTGGTCGCCGGCATTGCCGTCGAGGGTGAACCACTCGCCCCCGAACTCGGCATTGGCGACGCTGCGGTCGGGGGTCGGCGTGCTGAGCACGTCAAACAGGCCGCGCAGGGTCTGGCCGGTACCGGCAATGCGGACGGTCTCGATCTCGACCGTCTTGTCGGTGGCGCGCCAAAGATGGCCGACATCCGTCGGCCCGAGATCCTCGACCAGACGCATCGGCAGCGGCACACGCTGGCCGGTCACCGCATCATCGATCAGCGCCATGCCGGTCGCCGCTTCGGCGCCGTCAGACTTCTGGATCAGGAGACGCAGCATCGCCTCGTCTATGACACCGTCCGCGACCATGCCGTGCCGGGCCTGAAAATCGCGGATGGCACGCAGCGAGGACGCCGCGATGTGACCGTCGAAGACACCGGCGTAATCGCCGGTCCAGGACAGCCGGATCTGCAGGCCCTTGCGGAAATCGAGATCGGTCTGGTCGTTGTAGGCGACGGCCAGTTGCGAGCCCTGCGCGCCGAAGGACGGCGTCGCCATGGGCATTGCGCCCAGAGCCAGTACCGTCATCAAAACCCGCGCCGAGCGCCGCATGTCATCCCCCATCATCCATCGGTGACAGACAAGCAACGTAGGATGCGCGGAATCGATCCCCGTGTCTTTTACTTTTTCTTAATATGGTTGCGAACGCAATTCTTCCTGTACCTGACAAAACTCAGGTGAGTAGAAGGCAGGGCAATGTTATCTGACCCGCAGGGAGTCAGGCAGTGCCTGGTGCCCCGTGGGCCAGCGGGCCCGGCTCCGCTCCGTCATCGCCGAGTTCGGCCGCCTCGATCCGCTCGCCGCGACGCATCAGCTTGTCGGTCGAAACAAGGATCTGATCGATATCCCGACCCGCCTGCCCGAAATGCGTGCGCAGCGCCGATACCCGGGCATCGAGGCGGACGAGATCCTCCCCCAGAAGCCGCACCTCCTTCTGGATGCGCCCTGCCTCGGCCCGCATGCGGGCATCCTTGAGGATCGCCTGCACGACCTGAATCGACAGGAGCAGCAGCGATGGCGAGACGATCACCACCCGCGCCCGATAAGCCTTTTGGACGATATCCTCGAAACGCTCGTGCAGTTCGGCGAAGACCGCCTCGGACGGCACGAACAGGAAGGCCGTGTCCTGGGTCTCGCCGGGGATCAGATATTTGTCGGCGATGGCGCGCACATGCACGTCCATGTCGCGGCGCATCCGGCTGGCGGCGAAGGTCCGCGCCTCGTCGCTCTCGGCCTCGCGCAGGGCGGTGAAGGCCTCCAGCGGGAACTTCGCGTCGATCGCCAGCGACGGCGCGCCGTTCGGCATGCGGATCAGGCAGTCCGGCCGCTTGCCGTTCGAGAGCGTCGCCTGGAAGGAATAGGCGGCCGACGGCAGCGCGTCGGCGACGATCGCCTGCATCCGCCCCTCGCCGAAGGCGCCGCGGCTCTGCTTGTTGGAGAGAATGTCCTGCAGCCGCACAACCTCGCCGGCGAGCCCCCGGATCTCGCCCTGCGCCCGGTCGATCACCGCCAGCCGTTCGGTCAGGGCGGTCAGCGAAGCGCTGGTGGCTGTGCCGGTCTCGCGGATCGACTGGCCAACGCGGGTGGACAGACCGTCGAGCCGTTCGGCCAGCGTGCGGGTCAGGTCCGCCTGCCGCGAGCCGATGATTTCCGCCATGGTCTGCATGCGGCCGGTGATCTCGGCCTGGGAGCGCAGCACCGCGTCGAGCCGCTCCGACGCTTCGCTGTCGCTGCGGTCGGCATGGTCGCCCGCCTCCCGCGCGGCACGGCCGGCCCGTCGCCACAGGACGAAGAACAAGGCCGCAAGCCCCGCCAGCAACGCTTCGGCCAGCGTCAGCGGATGGTCGCCGAGAAGGATTACGGGAGCCGAGAAGGCTGCGGCGAAGGCGGCGCTGTCCATGACCGAACTCTAGCGGGCGACCCTTAACGAATCGGGACCAAAACGCGAACATAGACCATCCCGCCCCGCATGACGACGGCGGGGCCATCATCCGGACCGGCGGAAAGCCGGCTTCGGCCTTCATCCGAGATTGACCGGCTTCGTGCCAGCGATTACCTGAACGCCATGACGATCAAGCCCCTCATCATCCTGCCAGACCCGGTTCTGCGCCAGACCTCCAAGCCTGTCGAAACGGTCGACGACCAGGTGCGCCGCCTCGCCGACGACATGCTGGAGACGATGTACGATGCCCCAGGCATCGGCCTTGCCGCGATCCAGATCGGCGAGCCGCTGCGCATGATGGTGATCGACGTCTCCAAGGAAGAGGAAGAGAACGCCCCGCGCATCTTCCTCAATCCGGAGATCCTGACGACCTCCGACGCGGTCAGCGTCTATGAGGAAGGCTGCCTGTCGATTCCGGACTATTACGCCGAGGTCGAACGGCCGGCGGAGGTCACGGTGCGCTATCTCGGCCTCGACGGGAAGATGCACGAGGAGACCGCCGACAGCATCCTAGCGACCTGCGTGCAGCACGAACTGGACCATCTGAACGGCGTCCTGTTCATTGACCACATCTCCAAGCTGAAGCGCGACATGGTGGTGAAGAAGTTCACCAAGGCCGCCCGCAGGACCGCCTGAGCGACGCGGAGGGGACCATGGCGCTGCGCGTCGTCTTCATGGGAACGCCGGCCTTCTCGGTGCCGACGCTCGCCGCCCTGGCGGCGGCCGGTCACGAGATCGCTGCCGTCTACACCCAGCCGCCGCGCAAGGCAGGCCGCCGCGGCCTGACGCTGACGCCCTCGCCGGTTCAGCTCGAGGCCGAACGGCTCGGCCTGCCGGTGCGCTCGCCGCTGAATTTCAAGGATGGGGCCGACCGCGAGGCCTTCGCCGCCCTCGACTGCGACGTCGCGGTGGTGGTCGCCTACGGACTGCTGCTCCCCCAGGCGGTGCTCGACATGCCCCGCCACTTCTGCCTCAACGGCCACGGTTCGCTGCTGCCGCGCTGGCGCGGCGCCGCACCGATCCAGCGCGCCATCGAGGCGGGCGATGCCGAAACCGGGATGATGGTCATGCGGATGGAGGCCGGCCTCGATACCGGCCCGGTCGCATTGACCGCCGAAACCCCGATCGCCGCGACCGACACGACCGCCGAGCTACACGACCGGCTGGCGGAGATCTGCGCGACGCTGATGGTCGAGGCGCTGGACGAGCTCGAAGCGGGCACGCTGGCCTTCGAGGATCAGGATTCGATCGCCGCCCGCACCGGCCGCGCGCCGGTCTATGCCGCCAAGATCGACAAGGCCGAGGCGGCGCTCGACTTCGCTGGCGACGCGTCCGGCATTGCCCGCAAGGTCAATGCCTTCTCGCCCTTCCCCGGCGCCTGGACGATGATGAGCTTTGGCGGCGCGCCCGAACGCGTCAAGTTCCTGCGCGCGACGGCCGAGCCCGGCGACGGCGCGCCCGGCACGCTTCTCGACGACCGGCTGCTGATCGCCTGCGGCACGGGCGCGCTTCGCGTCCTCGAACTGCAGCGGGCCGGCGGACGCCGCATGAGCGCCGAAGAGCTTCTGACGGGAACGCCGGTTCCGGCGGGCGGCCGCGCCGGCGCGGCCTGATGCCCCGTTTCAAGCTGACCATCGAGTATGACGGCACGCCCTATTGCGGCTGGCAACGTCAGAAGAGCGATTTGTCGGCGCAGGAGGTGATCGAGACGGCGGTGAAAGGCTTCACCGGCGAAGCGGCGACTCTCTTCGCGGCCGGACGCACCGATGCCGGCGTCCATGCGAGCGGCCAGGTCGCCCATGTCGATCTGCAGCGCGACTGGGAGCCGGACACGGTGCGCGACGCGCTCAACGCGCATCTGCGAGACGCGCCTATCGCGATCCTCTCCGCCGAGCGGGTGGCCGACGATTTCGACGCCCGCTTCTCAGCCCGCAAGCGCTTCTATCTCTACCGCATCTTCAACCGCCGGGCGCCGACGGCGCTGCTGATCGGGCGGGTCTGGTGGGTATCGAAGCCGCTCGATGTCGATGCCATGCACGCGGCAGCCCAGCGCCTCGTCGGCACCCACGACTTCGACACCTTCCGCTCCGCCCATTGCCAGGCGAAGAATCCGATCCGCACGCTGGAGCAGTTGGATGTCGTCCGCGGTCCGCGCGAGGAAATCCACATCCACGCCATGGCGCAGTCCTTCCTGCACAACCAGATCCGTTCCTTCGCCGGATCGCTGAAGCTGGTGGGCGAAGGCCGCTGGAGCGAGGCGGACCTCGTTGCCGCGCTGGAAGCCCGCGACCGTAAGCGCTGCGGCCCGGTGGCGCCGCCAGACGGGCTGTATTTGACCCGAGTGGAATACGGCACCGCGCCCAAGCGCACCCTGCCGCCCTATCCGGGCTGAACGCGCGTCAGATCAGCCGGATGCCGGTCAAATCCATCACCGCGCCATAGCTGATCAGCGAGATGACGATCATGCCGATGGTGATGATCGCCGCCCCGGCCATGTCCTTGCCGGTGGCCATGTAGATCAGCCGCACGGTCAGCGCGATGGAGGCGATGGTCACCAGAAGGCCGAGCGCCGACAGGCCATTGCCGGGCCCGAAGGCGAGCATCAGCAGCCAGTAGGGCGCGAACACCCAGGCCAGCAGCGCCCCGCCCCAGTTGGTCGCCACCACCAGCGGCACGATCTTGCGCGAATAGCCGACCCGCTTGGCGACCAGCATCAAGATCAGGATCGGCAGCGTCCAGGCGAGAAAATCGGCCAGCGCATGGGCGCCATAAACCGGCACCGCGCCATAGCCGGCCGCCGTGCCGGTCCGCGGCGCCGACGTCTCGAATTCGATCCAGGACAGCGCCACCGGCGGCAGCGCCACGAGCATGGCTGAAAACGACTGCCAGAAGCCGTCCGCCGACAGGTCGAGGCGTTTCAGCCCTTCGGCGCGCCCGGCCATCAACAGGGCGACGCCGGAAAAGAAGTTCAGGACGTGATCGAGACTCGGCACCAGATCAGGCGTGGGCGGCAAACCAGCGGGCGATGAAGGTTTCATAGATCCTCGTCAGCGTCTCGAGATCCTCGACGGGCACCCGTTCATTGGACATGTGCATGGTCTTGCCGACAAGCCCGAATTCCACAACCGGGCAAAAGTCCTTGATGAACCGGGCATCCGACGTGCCGCCGGAGGTCGACAATTGCGGCTGGCGGCGGGTGACTGCCTCCACCGCGCCGGACAGCGCCTGCGTCAACGCGTCGTCCCGCGTCAGGAAGGAGTCCGATGGCCGGGCCCGCCAGACGACCTCGACATTGGCGGCGTCCCGGCCTTCCCGGAACCGGCCCGAAGCGGCGGCCGCCTCGATGCGCCGGGTCAGTTCGGCCTTCAGGCTATCCGGCGTCCAGCGGTCGCTGAACCGCACGTTGAAGAACAGGCGCGCGCGTGCCGGAATGACATTGGCCGAGCTGTTGCCCGTGTCGATCGAGGTGATCTCCAGATTGGAAGCCGGAAATTCCGCCGATCCCGCGTCGAGCGGTTCGTCCATCAGCGCCTCGGCAATGGCCGTCAGCGTGCGCAGCGGATTGTCGGCCAGATGCGGATAGGCGACGTGGCCCTGAACGCCGGTGACGCGCACCTCGGCCGACAGCGATCCGCGCCGGCCGATCTTGATCATGTCGCCCATGGCCGCCGGATTGGTCGGCTCGCCGACCACGCAGGCATCGAAGCGTTCGCCGCGCGCCGTCGCCCAGTCGAGGAGCTTCACCGTGCCGTTGACCGCCGGGCCCTCCTCGTCGCCGGTGATCAGCAGCGAGACCTGCCCGGCCGGGCGCCCGGCCCGCTCCACGTGGCGGGCATAGGCCGCGACGAAGGCGGCAATGCCGCCCTTCATGTCGACGGCGCCCCGGCCATAGAGTTCGCCATCGACGATCGCCGCCGAGAACGGCCCCTCGCGCCAGTCGCTCTCGTCGCCCGGCGGGACCACGTCCGTGTGTCCGGCAAAAACCAGATGCGGCCCGGCCGCTCCGGCGCGGGCGAACAGATTCTCGACGTCGGGCGTGTCGATGTCGGAAAACACCGGGCGTTCGACGGCAAAGCCCAGCGGCGCCAGCATCTCTTCCAGCGCGGCGAGCGCCCCGCCTTCGGCAGGCGTGACGGAGGGGCAGCGGATCAGCCGCGTGAGGATCGCGACCGGGTCGGTCGCATCATCGCTACGGGCGGCGGAAACGGGCGAGGAAACAGTGTCAGTCATGGCCCACCGGGATAGATCAGATGATGCCGCAACGCCACCAGCGGCGGCCGTCTTCCCCGATCCGGCTGCGTGCCACGTTTCCGCCGCCTTCGGGACGGACAGGCAGCACAGGGGACATTGCGCGAGGGGACTTCCATGACACTGCCGAGGACCGCCATTGCCGGCTCTGCGTGCGTCACAAGGGCCGCATTGTTCGGCATGATCGCGTCGCTGGCGGCCCTTGCCGGCTGCATCGCCGACGGCCCAGGCGGATCGCCCATGGGGATCGCCGTCGCCGGCAAGGAAACGGCGGATGCGGCCGAGGATGCCGACGCACCGACGGAAGCCGATGTCGCCGTCGCCGCCAGGGAGGCAAAGGCTGCAGCCGAGACCGGCACCATCTCCGGCAGCGCCTCGCTCGACAGGCTGATCGAACGCCATGCCGCCGAGGCCGGCGTTCCCGCCCCCCTCGCCTATGCCGTGGTACAGGTGGAAAGCCGCTACAATCCCAAGGCGCGCGGCAACGGTGTCTACGGCCTCAGCCAGATCAAGCCTGCCACGGCCCGGTCGCTGGGCTTTTCCGGCCCGACCAGCGCCCTCTTCGACGCCGACACCAACCTCACCTACGGCATGAAATATCTGAAGGGCGCCTGGGAGAAGGGCGGCCACGACGTCTGCCAGGCCTCGATGAAGTACAAGGGCGGCCACCGCGCCACCCGCATGAGTGCCTCGGCCCAGCGCTACTGCTCCGCCGTCAAGGCGCATATGGCCGAAGTGTCGAAGCGACGCAGCACGCCGGGAACGGTCACCGAGCCCGAATCCGAACCGGGACTGATGGGCACGCTCGTCGCCGCCGTGACGCCTGCCCCCGAAAAGCTCGCCGCGCCGCCGGCCAAGGCCGCACGGCCTGCCGCAGCCGCGCCGGCAAAGGCCACTGAGGTCGCGACCGCCGCGCCGGCCGGCGAACCGGCCGTGGCGCAACGCACGCCCGTGGTCGCAGCCGCCTATGTCGCGGCACCGAAGCCTGCGGCGATCCCGCGGCCGGTTGCGCGCACCGAAGCAGGCGGGTCCCCGACGGCGGCGTCAGCGCCCCAGCCTGCGACGGCACCGGCTCCTGAAAACGGCAAGGGCGGCCGCATCGCCTTGCGTCCGGCCAGCGCACCCGCCGACGCCGAATCCCTCGCCGCCCGCATGGCCGGCACGGACGATCCGGCGACGGAGCTGCGCGGTAGCGGAGCGGACTGAGCGTCCGCTTCGCCTAGAGCCGGTCGGCAGGCCGCTAGTCCGTCTTGTCGGAGACCACCAGCATCGGCCCCAGCCGGTCGCGGCGATAGTCGATGCCGCCGTCCGGATAGGCCAGGCTCGACACCTTGCCGTCGAAGAACAGCGCGTCGCGGCAGCCGAGCCGGTCACGGAAGAAGACGGCGAAATCCCAGAAATTGACCGGGCTGCGCGACAGGACGAGGCGCACCATCCGGCCGTCCGCGCTGGCGCAGACGCCGTTGCGCACATGCCGGCTGTCGGAACCGTCGATGAAGCGCGGATGCAGCTTGCCGTCGATCAGCAGCATCGGCCCCGACTGGGTCGCGAGCGTCGGCTGGCGGGGCGCGGCGAGATAGGCGTCGGTGGTCAGGACCGCGGCGCGGCCATTCTCGACAAAGAACACCCCGTTGGGCTGCATCGAGTAATTGCCGCTGCCGGTGCCGCGCACCAGCGGGCTGACCTCGACGCCGTCCTGCACCGCAAGGCCGACCGGGCGGCGGTCCTCGTGATACATGCCGGCATTCATGATCAGGCGAATGCGGCCATCGACGCTCGCCGCGGCACGCTCGAAGGTCCGGTAAGGCGCATTGCTCGCGTCGACGGCGCGCAGCGCCAGCTCGTAGCGATCCAGAGGCACGTCGCAGACCAGATACTCCACCCCCGCCGCAACTTCGCTGCGGCAGAGGCCGTCATGGCCGGCCGGCAGCGAGGGCACCCCCTGCAGCCAGCCGAGCAGGCCGCTTGCCGCGATCAGCGAGAGAGGCCAGAAGGTTCGCAGTCGCGCCATCGCGGATCGGCCTCGGGGCAAGGGTCGCGGCTTGGGGCCGCGCCGCTCGCTCAGTTGCGCAGGAGTTCGTTGATCGAGGTCTTGGAGCGGGTGCGCTCGTCGACGCGCTTGACGATGACGGCGCAGTAGAGGCTCGGCCCCGGCTCGCCATTGCCCATCGGCTTGCCCGGCATCGAGCCTGCGACGACCACCGAATAGGGCGGCACTTCGCCATAGGAGATCGTGCCCGTGGTGCGGTCGACGATCTTGGTCGACTGGCCGAGGAAGACGCCCATGCCGAGCACCGAGCCTTCGCGCACGATGCAGCCCTCGACGACCTCGGAGCGGGCGCCGATGAAGCATCCGTCCTCGATGATCGTCGGGCCGGCCTGCATCGGCTCCAGCACACCGCCGATGCCGACGCCGCCCGACAGATGCACGTTCTTGCCGATCTGCGCGCAGGAG
>Ga0189290_100095_pt1 | contig 74599 bp, 70 predicted proteins | sample UW140minimetaG_FD_130318 | JGI IMG/M metagenome (GOLD analysis project Ga0189290, IMG submission 130318) | Marine microbial communities from the Costa Rica Dome - UW140 mini metaG | ecosystem: Environmental > Aquatic > Marine > Oceanic > Photic zone | place: Costa Rica: the Eastern Pacific...
CCAGTACCAGAAGTTTGAGTCCAAGTACCACCAGAATCTTCACCAGTAATTAAACTAAATAAATCAATAGTTGTAGTACTGCTATCACACACAGTAGTATCTCCATCAGTACCAGCATTTACGACAGGGTTAATATTTATAGTAGCTGTACTCACATCGTTAGGACATGGAGTGGTACCAGTAACAGTATAATCGAAAGTGCTAGTAGTTGTACCAACAGCGGGAGTAAAAGTACCCGCAATAGCATTAAAAGTACCACCAGTACCAGAAGTTTGAGTCCAAGTACCACCAGAGTCTTCACCAGTAATTAAACTAAATAAATCAATAGTTGTAGTACTGCTATCGCAAACAGTAGTATCTCCATCAGTTCCAGCGTTTACTGAAGTTATTATATTTACAGTTTCAGAGTCTGTTAAAGGAACAACGCAACCAGTCGCGGCTAAAGTATATTCTACACCATCGATCCATATTGCTCCACCAGTTCTATTAAATGTTAATGTATTTGTTGCTATTCCAGTTGTAAATGTTGTTTGTTCTAGTACATCTTGAGCAGCACTAGTAATACCAGTGGTAGTATTTGTTCCATCTGTAACATCAAAGACGCCACCGTTATTATCTCTAGCATGACTGATCGTAATAATTGTACCTGCAGGTACGGTGTCCATTAATGTTAATTCTAGACTTGGGTTAGCTCCTCTTATTCTTGCCGAATTAGTATTGTTAGCGGCAGTTCCTGCTGCTAAAATTGCTCCAGTGGCGTTATTTGAATTTTCAGCATTTATACCACTTAAACCATTTCTTGTAACTGGTGCTCCAGCTGAAGAGACGCTAATTAAGTTGATTGTAGTAGACGCAGTGATGCCATTTACATTAACAGTAGCGTTTCCAGCTCCATTTAATAGTATAGTTTGATTGGGTAATACACCATTAATATTATATGTTACTGTAGTATTTGGAGTTCCTGTAATAGTAAATATAGCATCTCCAGTATCGCATAAATCAGCGCTTGCTGTTGCATCTGCAGTAGCTCCGGCGGTGACATCTATGCAAATAATTTCATCATATGAACAACCAAAACCATCTATGGCAGTGAAAGTATAGCAATGCATGCCTGTTGCTGTTGGCTGAACTGTAATATTGTTTCCACTTGTGTTAATTATGTTTCCTGTTCCTGAATTAGCACTCCATGAGCTAGATGCAATGGTTTGATTGAATGTAAAATTTGGATCAGATGGAGCAATTGAGGAGTCAAATGTTAAGCCTAATCCAAAAATATAACCATCGTCTGAACTTATATTATCTGTTATAGTGACGCACCAATCTCCATTGATTGGAGAACCAATAAAAGCGGCAAAAGAATTATCTGAATCATAAGATCCCGCAGATATAGAATTACCAGCTGTAGAGTTGACTGTTGTAGGGCCATTATCTAAAGCGGTACCAGTTGAGCCTGCATCCAAAAAGTAATAGTCCCAACCAATTCCGGGACCAGTACCGTCTGTTTGGATTGGATCTCCTAAGTTTGCCCCAGAGTTAGCTATGCTTGCGTTGTCTAATAGTACTACAGAGGAACCATTTGGAGCAGTTAAAGTCATTCCTAAATCACCTAAATAAGTATGTTCTATATTCATAAAGACACTTACAATATCTGAGACGCTAGTAATATTTGTAGTACTAGGGTAGCAATCTACTGTAAAACAAGCTTGATAAACTCCTGTACTACTATCTGGTAAGAATGTAGTGGTGTAATTTGGTGGGGCGCAGTTTACAGAAATAGATTGAGGTGAGACGACTCCATTTATTAAGGAGGTATCTCCTTGGCATATTGGATCAGAAACTGCAGCAGTTCCTGTGAAATCAGGAGTTGGTGCTACATGAACAATTTGATTTATTTTATTTGTGTTTGTACAGCTTCCTACAGTTATATTAAGGTTAACTAAATAAACACCACCTGTAGTATATGTGTGTGATACATTAGTTCCCGTGCCTGTAGTTCCGTCTCCAAAGTCCCATGTATATATGGCTCCTGCTCCTGAGTTAGAAAATGTTCCACTACCTAAAAAGTTAACGGAATCTCCTTGACAAATACCTACAACTCCATTTCCGTTTACAGTTGGTGTAGTAGAAAGTAAATTAGCGGTAACTGTTTGAACACAAGGAGCAAAGCAAGAAATATCTGCTTCCCAACCTGAGTATGTAAGACTGCTATCTGATTCAAAAGATATAGTAAGGCAACCACTAGCATCACTAGATACTAATGTGCCAGGACTAGCGGTATAAGTACCCATTAAAGGAGAACCCGTGTTCGGACCGTTATATACAGTCATGAAATCCAATGTCCCACCTTCGACACTAAAACTTGAGAAATCTAATTGAGTAAATGCGCCTGGGTTAGCAGGATCAGGACAAATGGTCATAGTGTAACTTTCTCCATTGTTGTATGAGCCAGCTGCTCCACCTGAATCAAGAAAAGTACCTGAGCATACATTTATGGTATTACCATTTTCGGTTGCTATGTCGTATTGTGCATTAAGAATAGATACACAAATAAGGGTTAATGAGAGTAGTATTCTTTTCATGATTATCTTCTTGGTTGGATTAGCATATAATATTGACTATTACCTAGCTTATAAACAATTGTTTTCTGAGGGAACATTTCAATTTTATATTTTAAAGGGTTGAATGTTTGTATATCGTATGAAGTATCTCTTTGTTGATTAGAATTATACTTTTTGTCTAAATCAATGTCTGATATATTTTTAAAAACTTTACCTTCATATTTAGAGCTTGTTACAAAGCTTAAACGATTTTGAAAGAAATCGACAATAAGTGGATAGCGCTTATCATCGTTTAAGAAAAAATTAAAATTATCAGCATAAGCTTCATAAATAAATGCATTTATTTCTGCTATTGAGTAATTTTGAATAGCAGATTCTATTTTGGAGTTAAAACTCTTATTTATAGGTTTTTGTAAATATGTGTTTGTGTTTTTTTGAGGGGGAATGAATGATAGGTTTGATAAAAGGAAAAGACCTATAAATATATTTTTCATAACTTAATAAATAATAAAATAATATTTTTTAATATATTTTTTCTTACAAAATAATTGTAGGGAATATGATTTTAACACATAGGGAATTATGTGTATAAACGTATTAGATTATATAGTATATAATCTAGATATAATTCAAATGACTAAAACGGAAATTAACTTTCAGTTTTCTTTATATGGAATAAAAAAAACGAGGAGGATTCCCTTTTATAATAAAAGAGGTAGTTGTTTGGATGGGACATAATAAATTTAGATTTAGTTGGTGATTTTGCTAATATATAATATTTTTTTAACATTTTTTTAGCTGTATTAAAACAATATTGATATAAAAAGTGTTGACTATGTAAAAAAATGCTTGTATCCCTTGTGTTTTGTAGGAAGTTAATTATCAAAAAGTTATGTTTTTTTTGTTAAAATTTAATATAAGAGCTTTTGATAAGAGTTTTTTCTTCTAAAATGTAGTTGTCTTCTTATCTTATGTTTAAAATAAAAGCTTTAAAGAATTAAGTTTCTATTTATTTTATATCTTACAAATAAAATGTTATGCGGTATAAACGTATTTTAGTTGTTTTAGCTAGTGTTGTTTTGTGGTCGTGTAAAGATGGAGTTACTACTGTTGAAACCTCAATGAGTGTAGAGAGAGTAAAAGAAGTAAGTATTAGTAATTCAAGTAGGGAGATGTATACAAAAGAGACCATACAATTTCCATCAAAAGATGGAGTATTAATTACAGCAGATATATATAAAGTTGCTAATAAACCAGTTTCTATATTATTATGTCATCAAGCAGGTATAGTAGAGGGGAGTATATTGATACTGCTATAAAATTAAATGAGTTAGGTTATTCTGTAATGGCTATAGATCAACGATCTGGTAATAGTGCTAACGGTATTTTAAATGAAACTGCTAAATTAGCAAATAAAAAAAACTTCCTACTGGATATTTAGATTCAAAATAGGATATAGAGGCTGCAATCAACTTTATTTATACTGCTAATAATAAGCAAACTATTTTATTGGTAGGGAGTTTATATTCTGCATCATTGTCATTGCTGATAGGAAAAAATAATGATAAAATTAATAAGGTAGCTGCATTTAGCACTGGAGAATATTTTAAAGATATTGAAATTAAGAATATTATAACGGATTATAATAAACCAGTTTTTGTAACTTATTCTAAAAGTGAAATAAAAACATTGACTATTTTAGTAAATAAAATAGATGGCAAATATTTGTACCATTATAAACCAAAAGAAAAAGGAATTTATGGGGCAAGAGCATTATGGGATTCAACAGAAGGGAATGAAGGCTATTGGATTGCTTTCCAAACTTTCCTAGAATTATAATAAATCTAAGATACGTTCTAATGCCATGCCCCTAGATCCTTTAATTAATATAGACGAACTATTTGAGACAATAGATTTGAAGTTTATTTTTAATGCTTCAAAAGATTGAAATTGCATTACTTTTGAATCTGAACTTTTGGTTTTAAAAAAGTTTTCTCCTACCAGTATTACATTGTCGATATTAAGGCGCGATGCTAAATCTACAATGTTTTGATGTTCTAGTTTAGCTTCTTTTCCTAGCTCGAACATGTCTCCTAAAATAGCTGTCTTTTTTATACTTTGTGATTCTTTTAAGCTTGAGAAATTAGATAAAGCTGCTTTCATGCTTGTAGGGTTGGCATTATAAGCATCCAAAATGATTTTGTTATTTCCTTTTTTTATTATCTGTGAGCGATTGTTTTTTGGGATGTAATTTTCTAAAGCTTCTTGTATATCAGTATTTTTCACCTTAAAATAACTGCCAATACATATAGATGCTGCAATATTATTAAAGTTATATATTCCAATTAGTTGAGATTTAATTTCTAAAGTTTCATAATTCACATGAATAAAAGGTTGTGCTTTATTTAATGTTATAGTGACATTGTTAGTTTTTGTATTTCCAAAAGTAATAGTTTGTGAGTTTTTAGAATGTTCTAATTGTTTGGTATCATTAGAATTAACAAAAATGAGTTTATTGTTTACTTTGAGGTAATTATAAAGTTCTGTTTTTCCTTTTATAACACCTTCAATACCTCCAAAACCTTCTAAGTGAGCTTTTCCAAAGTTAGTAATATATCCATAATCAGGTTCAGCAATAGAACATAAAAAATCAATTTCTTTTAGATGATTTGCTCCCATTTCTATAATTCCAATTTCTGTACTTTTTGTCATAGATAGTAATGTGAGTGGTACTCCTATATGGTTATTTAGATTACCCTTAGTAGCTGTTGTATTATATGCTTTAGATAAAACAGCATTGATAAGTTCTTTAGTCGTTGTCTTTCCATTACTTCCAGTAAGAGCAATAATTGGCAGCTTTAAATAATTACGATGAAAAGTTGCTAATTCCTGTAATGTTCTTAAAACATCTTTAACAAGTATGGTTTTTTCTTTATTGGTACAATATTCTTCTTCATCTATTATAACATATTTTGCGCCTTTGTCAAGAGCCTGATTAGCAAATTTATTACCGTTAAAATTATCTCCTTTTAAAGCAAAAAATAAATCACCTTTACTCACTTTTCTAGTGTCTGTAGATATAGAATTGTTTTTTAAAAAGAGCTCGTGTATTTGAGGTATTGTCATATTTTATAATAGATTTTCTTTGTGAAAATAAATGTATAAAAAAAGTCCTAACTAATTGTTAGGACTTTTGTAATATATTGAACTAAAATCTAGTTTTTAGATTTGTTTCCTTTTTTAGATTTAGAACCAACTCTAGACATAGCGCATCTAAAACCAATATAGTCTGTAGCTATGTTTTGTGGGTAGTAACGTCTTTGAGCAGGGTCTAACCAGTACTCTCTGTCTTTCCAAGAACCTCCTTTATATACACGAACTTCATCATTAATTAAAGATGTACGTTTATCTGATTTGTCATACTCTCTAATAAGAGCTCCTGTAGAGTCTACTTCAACAGAGTGATCTGGAGAGTTATACATTTTACGTGTAGTGTTAGCTTCTTCGCCTTCAGTTTCATCATCAAAACCATCAGCATAGTAGCGAGAAGAACGTTTATCTCCATCTCTAAAGTTTCTGTTATCACTAGTATCGAAGTTTGTTCTTAAGTAAGTTTCATCTAAGTCAACAGGTACTTGAGCAATTTCTCCTGGTAAATCTCTAGCAATTATTTTTCCATTAGCTAATGTATCGTATACAATTGTTTCTGTTGTAACGATTTCTACTGTACCATCTTCACCAATTTTGTTTTTAGTGTAGACATTTCCACGATAGTAATTGAAATCATTAAACTCATCATCAACTATTGGTCTGTATACATCGGCTACCCATTCTGCAACATTACCAGCCATATCATATAAACCAAAATCATTAGGAGCAAAAGATTTTACTCTAGCAGTAATATCAGCACCGTCATCAGACCATCCTGCTATACCTCCATAATCACCTTTTCCTTGTTTGAAATTTGCTAATTGATCTCCACGAACTTTACGTTTTCCTGAACGAGTATATTGACCTTCCCAAGGATATTTTTTTCTACCTCTGTATGAATTATAACTTCTTATTTCAGATAAACCTAAAGCAGCATATTCCCATTCTGCTTCAGTTGGTAGTCTATACTTAGGAGAAATGATTCCTGTTTGTCTTGTAGCATAAACATTCATTTCATTACCTTCTGCATCTACTTGAGGTTTTAATTTTCCACCTTTTAAAATATCTTCATTACCGCCGTAAGTTTGTGTAGGTGCGTTAATATATGTATCTGTACTAAAGTTAGCATCTGCAGTTGCTTCGTATTGGCTATCTTGTTTTAAATAACCTTCTTTTTGCAAACTTAATTCATTATAACGGTCTGTTCTCCAATTAGCAAACTCGACTGCTTGAATCCAACTAACACCAACTACTGGATATTCTCCATAACCAGGGTGACGTAAATAGTTATTAGTCATTACTTCGTTATAACCCAATCTGTTTCTCCAAACTAATGTATCTGGTACAACACCATCATATATTTTTCTGAAGTTTTCATCATCTGGCGGATACACAGTTCTAATCCAATGTAAGTATTCTGTATACATTTTATTCGTTACTTCTGTTTCATCCATATAAAACGACTGAACATGCTGTTGATTAGGACTATTGTTCCAGTCATGCATTACATCATCTTGAACTCTACCCATTGTGAAAGTACCTCCTTCTACAAATACTAATCCAGGAGCAGTTTCTTGCTCTTTAAATTTAGTATTGTATTGAAAACCACCTTCTTTAGCGTTGATTTTCCATCCTGTTGCTCTTGAAGTATTTGAGCCTCCTCCAGATCTTTTACATCCTACCAAGGTCAGCGATACAGCTATTATTAAAATAAGCCTTGATACAATTAGTTTTTTCATATTCATACGTTTAAGTAAGCTAATTATGTTTTTTTTGGAGTCGCAATATAACAATTATACCTAACTCTACAAGTTTAAATTGTGAAATTTGAATAAAAAAATCGCATTTCATCCTATTTTATTTACTGTATAACGATGTTTCATGTGTTTCATCGTTATTATATATGGATAACGTGCGATATCCTTATTTAGTATCACAATTTTAAATTATTTTATGAAATAATTAAGAAATAAATAGATTAATAAAACTAATTTATAACCTCAATATTCTGTAGTAACAGTTTCAAAAAGAATTACCCTACTTTAGTTATTTTTTTTCGAAATGACATTATAAAGACTTTGTGAGTTAAATTTTTATTGAACGCATATAATATTTAATGTAGGATTTTTGTACGATACGTTTATTCTTTAAATCTAAAAACACTACTATATTATTTGAGTTATAGTTGTAAATAAAGAAATCATAGAGTTAAGATAATCTCCTAATTTAGATTTATTATCGTAATTTTGTATCGTTTTTTTAAAAAAAAAGAAATACCTATAATAACACTTAAATAATTACGTTATTTATGTTAATGAAAAAGATTATACTAGTATTAGGGCTTTTTGTCTGTGGACTTGCCTTTTCTCAACAAAAAAAAATTAATTTAATTTGGAAAGAAACAGCAAGAATAGCCACCGAGGATTATTCTATAGAAATACCAAAATTCGAACCTAAAGAAAATTATAATTATAGTATAAAAAATGGACTTGAATATATAGAACAATGGAAAGTAAGTAGCCTTATTAATGAAAATAATGTTTTTGTCACCAATGTTGTATATGCTCCAATTAGTAAATCAGAATTAAAGGGGCTTAGCACCAAAACTATACCATCTAGTATAGAATATAGTCTTAAAAATTCTATAGCTAGGAATGATAGGTTTCTTATGTTTAGAGTATCTGCAATAGTTAAAGACGGTTCAGGTGGATTTAAAAAAATAAAATCTTTAACTCTCAATTATAGTAATTCTAATAAAAATACTTTAACAAATCAAAATGCTCAGACTATAGTAGATTCTAAACTTAGCTCTGGGACATGGTATAAATTTGCAATTAATAAATCAGGGGTTTTTAGATTAAATAAATCGTACCTAAATAATTTAGGGATAAATACAAACGGAATAGACCCCAGAAATATAAAAATTTATGGAAATGGTGGTAGAATGTTGCCTTATAATAATAGCGAAAATTATCCATTAGATCCAATAGAGAATGCAATTAAAGTAGTAGGAGAAGAAGATGGTGTGTTTAATGATAATGACTATGTCTTATTTTATGGAGAAGGACCATTAGGAAATGTTCAAGATGTATCAATAAATACGAATATTAATCCATATATGGATATTGCTTATTATTATATAACTGTAAGTCCAGGAGCAGGGAAACGTATTTTGCCAATGATTCAGCCTACAGGAACTGCCGATATGACAATCACGACTTTTCAAGATTATCAATTTCATGAAGTTGATGAGTTTAGTTTGGCTTTTGTTGGAAGACGTTGGTTTGGAGATGAATTTGATGTAGAGACGAGTAAAACATTTGAGTTTAGTTTTCCTGATTTAGTACAAGCGGAACCTATAGCATTAAAAGTAATAGGCGCATCAACTGTAGTTAACGATACTAACATGACAATTAGTATTAATAATAACGAGATAGGAACTTTCATTATACCAGGTATAGATGATCCGAATTTTGTGTCTGAAGGGATTTTTGTTGGAGATGTAAATGCAAGTTCAGATAATATTGCAGTAAAATTAGACTACGATAAACAAGGTAATCCAAGTGCTAAGGGGTATTTAGATTATATTTCATTAGAAGCAACAAGAAACTTATCGTTTTCAGGAAAGCAATTTAAATTTTTTAACAGAGAAACAAATACTTCAGCAGGTATAGGTTTATACACATTAAGTAATGCTGGTAATGTTTCAGAAGTATGGGATGTAACAGATTTAAATAATGTTACAACAATAGAAAATACTAATGGGTCAGGAACTATTAGTTATAAGTCACAGTTAGGGACATTAAAGACATTTGTAACTGTTAGTAGTTCTGATTTTTACGAACCTATAGAAACATCTAACCCAGCAGTAGCAAATAGAAACTTAAAAGGAACTATTTTTAATAATAATCAAGGAACATTTCAAGATATTGATTATTTGATGATAACTCCATCTAGTCATTTAGCTCAAGCAGAACGACTAGCTCAAATAAATAGAGTAAAGAATAATCTTAATGTGAAAGTAGTAACAGTAGAAGCTATATATGAGGAGTTTAGTACAAGTATGAAGGATATTTCGGCAATACGAAATTTTGTTAAATATGTATATGACAACGCAAGTGTACCAGAAAATAGAGTGAAGTACTTGTGCTTATTTGGAGATAGTTCTTTTGATTATAAAGCAAGAATATCGTCTAATACATATAATATGCCAACTTGGAATGCATATGATAGCTTTAACTTAACAAACTCATTTGTGTCTGATGACTTTTTTACCATGATGGATTATAATGAAGGGAATGTAGAAACAACAGATAAACCAGATATAGCTGTTGGTAGAATTCTTGCAGATACACCTTTAAAAGCCAAGCAAATGGTAGATAAAGTATTAACGTATTACTCTAGAGAAGCGTTGGGTAGTTGGAGAAATAACTTTATTGTGATCTCTGACGATGTAGATGAACCATGGGAAGTTGTGTTACAAGAAACGACTGATTTTATTGGAGATGAAGTTGCGGCAGAAAAACCTTTTATAAATACAATTAAAATTCATACAGATTCATTTCAGCAAGAATCTTCAGCTGGGGGAGATCGTTATCCAGAAGTAGCCACAGCAATTTCCAATGCTATTGAAAGTGGAGCCTTAGTTGTTAATTATTTTGGACATGGAGGGGAAGATGGTTTTGCTTTTGAAAGGATTTTTCAAAAACCAGATGTTGAAGGTTTACGTAATGAATGTCAATTAAATTGTTTTGTAACAGTTACTTGCGAGTATACCAAATTTGATAATCCATTAAGAGAAACTGCTGGGGAATTAATTTATTGGAATAAAGCAGGTGGAGCAATAGCTTTAATAACTACAACAAGACAGATATTTGTTAGTGTTGGTGTAACGTTTAACTCTGTATTAGAAGAATATTTATTTTCATATAGTGACAATGATACATTTAGTGATTTTGAATATCCATCGATGGCTGAAGCTTTAAGACTAACCAAAATTGATCCTTCTATTTCAGGAATAAGTCAAAAAAACTTAGTGTTTTACATTGGTGATCCAGCACTTAAATTAGCATTTCCTACACCAAATGTGAGGTTAACAGCAATTAATGATGTTCCAGTGGCAGATGCACAAACAACCGAAGTATTAGAAGCTTTAAGTTATGCTAAAATTGCAGGGGAAGTAACCGATATAGGAGGGAATGTACTATCTGATTATACGGGTATAGTAACCACAACAATATATGATAAGCCTATACAACGCCAAACTTTAGGAAATGATGGAACAATAGTTGGTGGTCAAGTGGTTAAGCTAGATTATGAAGCCTTGGGGGCAGTAGTGTTTAGAGGGCAAGCCTCAGTTATAAACGGACAATTTGAGTTTGACTTTATTGTACCAAGAGATATTGGAATACCTGTAGGTTATGGGAAAGTTAGTTTTTATGCTTCTAGAGAAACTACATTAGTAGATCAATCAGGAGCAACAACAACTACGTTACAAATAGGAGGTTTAAATGAAAATGCTCCAGAAGATAACACAGGACCAGTTATAAATATGTTTATGAATGATGAAGCTTTTGTTTCAGGAGGTGTTACAAATGAATCTCCAAATTTACTTGTGAAACTTCAAGATGAAAATGGGATAAATACAGCAAGCGGAATAGGACATGATATAGTAGCTATATTAGATGGTGATGAAGTAAATCCGTTTATACTAAATAATTATTACTCTACAGAAGTAGACGATTACACAAGGGGGAGTTTAAGTTTTCCTTTTAGAGATTTAACACCAGGATTACATACATTAAAATTAAAAGCGTGGGATGTATACAATAATTCTTCCACTGCAGAGTTACAGTTTGTAGTATTTAATGAAAATGATCATTTAATAGTAGAGAATGTATTAAACTATCCTAATCCATTTGTAAACTATACAGAGTTTTGGTTTAACCATAATAGTTCAGAAGTATTAGATATTTCAATCCAAATATTTACAGTTTCTGGGAAATTAGTAAGAACATTAAATGGGCAAAGTCAAGGAAGTGGAGTTAAATCTACTAACTCGATATCTAGAGATATAGTATGGGATGGAAGAGATGATTTTGGAGATAAAATAGGAAAAGGAACTTATGTATATAAATTAAAAGTGCACTCAAGTGCAACAAATAAAACAGTAGAAAAAATAGAGAAGCTTGTAATACTCTAATAAAAAATTATATTTGTAAAATAAAAATTATCTATGAAGAATAAAATCATAATAGCAATAACGTTGCTTTTTGCATTTAAATTAAGTGCGCAAACAACAACTATAATCCCTAACCAAGATACTAGAGTTATTACTACAGGAATGCCATTTTTACTGATAGCGCCAGATGCTCGTGCTGCAGGTATGGGAGATATGGGGGTAGCAACTTCCCCAGATGCCTTTTCTCAAAAATGGAATTCATCTAAAAATGTTTTCGCTACATCTAAAGCAGGTGTGTCTTTAAGTTATACACCATACTTAAGTAAATTAGTCAATGATATAGGGATAGGATATTTATCTTACTATAATAGATTAAACGAGCAAAGTGCTTTTGGAGCTAGTTTAACATATTTTAGTCTAGGGGAAATAGAGTTTGTAGAGGATGCAAATTCCGAACCTCTAATTCAAAAACCAAATGAATTTGCCATAGATGTATCTTATGCATTACGATTAAGTGATCAGTTTGGGATGTCTGTTGCAATGCGTTATTTAAGATCTGATTTAAAATTAAATACAGGAGGTAATGATATTAAACCAGCAAGTACTTTTGGAGTAGATATTAACGGATACTATCAAAGTGAAGAAGAAGCTTATAATAGTTTTAACGGGCGCTGGAGAGGTGGTTTTGCAATACAAAACCTAGGACCTAAATTTAAGTACGATGAAGGAGGACAAGATAATTTTCAACCTACAAATTTACGTTTAGGTTTAGGTTTCGATTTTATCTTCGATCAATACAACAAGTTAGGAGTTACTGCTGAAGTTTCTAAGCTATTAGTACCAACACCTCCAGTTTACGGAACAGAAAGAGAGTTTACAGATAATAATGGAAACGGAGTGTATGATGAAGATACAGATGACTTAGGAAATGTTGTAAATAGTAACGTAATTATAGAAGGAGAGGATCCAGACGTAAGTTTTATATCAGGAGTATTTCAATCATTTGGAGATGCACCAGGAGGATTTAGTGAAGAGCTAAAAGAGTTTACTTATGCATTAGGAGCAGAATATTTATACCAAGAATCATTTGCTTTTAGAGCGGGTTATTTTAATGAAAATGAAAGTAAAGGAGCACGTAAGTTTTTTGCTTTGGGAGCAGGGTTTAAATATAATGTAATTAATGTAGATTTATCATATTTATTTTCAGCATCAAAAGTGCAAAGTCCTTTAGAAAGCACATTACGCTTTTCTTTAACATTTAATTTAGGAGCTGGAACGTATACAGAATACTAATAATTTTATATTATTTAAGAATAACAAAAACTATTGCTTATAGCAATAGTTTTTTTGTTTAAATTAGTCTGCTGAACATTTTACGTTCAAGAATAGTATATGAAGGAAGTAAAAATAGAATCTACGCTATACGTTTATGACTCTATAGACGAATTATCGGTAGATGTAAAACAATTAATGGAAAAAGCTGTCGAGGCTAGGAATAAAGCATATGCACCCTACTCAAAATTTAATGTTGGAGCAGCTTTAATATTAGATAATGGAGAAATTATAACAGGTAGTAATCAAGAAAATGCATCCTACCCATCAGGATTGTGTGCAGAACGTACCGCAATATATTATGCAGGAGCAAAATATCCAGAAGCAAGAATTATGAAAATGGCAATAACTGCTGCTTCACAAAATCAAAAAACAAAATCTCCAATACCACCCTGTGGAGCTTGTAGACAAGCTGTAGCAGAATATGAAGTAAAGCAAAAATATGCTATAGAAATATACTTTATGGGGGAAACAGGTACAGTAGCAAAATCCAATTCACTAGCAAATTTATTACCCCTTGTTTTTGATAAATCGAAACTATAACGTTTTCGATGTAAAGAAGGTATCAATACTTAATGAAATTTTACGAATAACAGTTTTTTCATTATTAACTAAAGTGTTACTTTTGTTATTCGTTTATTTTTAAAAAGCGTTACTAATGCAAAAAATCACAAAAGAAACATACCTAAAGTGGTATGAAGATATGTTGTTCTGGAGAAAGTTTGAAGACAAGCTTGCAGCAGTATATATTCAACAAAAAGTAAGAGGATTTCTTCACTTATATAATGGTCAAGAAGCAGTTTTAGCAGGAGCGTTACATGCTATGGATTTGACTAAAGATAAAATGATTACCGCTTATAGAAATCACGTACAACCTATAGGTATGGGAGTAGATCCTAAACGTGTAATGGCAGAATTGTATGGTAAGGCTACAGGGACCTCTATGGGACTTGGTGGATCTATGCATATTTTTTCTAAAGAACATCGTTTTTATGGGGGGCATGGTATTGTTGGAGGTCAAATACCTTTAGGGGCAGGAATCGCTTTTGGTGACAAATACCATAATAGCGATGCTGTAACTATTTGTTGCTTTGGTGATGGAGCAGCTAGACAAGGATCACTCCATGAAACATTTAACTTGGCAATGTTGTGGAAGTTACCAGTAGTATTTGTTTGTGAAAATAACGGATATGCAATGGGAACGTCTGTAGAGCGTACAGCAAACCATACAGATATATGGAAATTAGGTAGAGGATACGAAATGCCTTCTGGACCAGTAGATGGTATGAACCCTATAAAAGTTGCAGAAGCATTTGATGAAGCTATATCTAGAGCTCGTAGAGGCGATGGGCCAACATTTTTGGAAGTAAAAACGTATAGATATAGAGGGCATTCTATGAGTGATGCGCAGCATTACAGAACTAAGGAGGAAGTAGAAGAATACAAAAAAATAGACCCTATAAAGCAAGTTAAAGATATCATCTTAGAAGAAAAGTATGCTTCAGAAGACGATATTAAAATTATAGATAAACGTGTTAAAGATTTAGTAGCAGAATGCGAAAAGTTTGCTGAAGAATCACCGTACCCAGATAAAAATGTAATGTACGATGCCGTTTATGAACAAGAAGATTATCCATTTATTCAGCATAAATTATAAGTTATGGCTACAGTAATTAACATGCCGCGATTAAGCGACACAATGGAAGAAGGAACCGTTGCTACATGGTTAAAAAAAGTAGGAGATAAAGTTGAAGAAGGAGATATTTTAGCAGAGATAGAAACAGATAAAGCTACAATGGAGTTTGAGTCTTTTAACGAGGGAACATTACTTCATATTGGAGTTCAAGAAGGAGATACGGCTGCAGTAGATACATTATTAGCTATTATTGGAGAAGAAGGAGAAGATATTTCAAGCTTACTAAATGGAAGCTCATCTGAAAATACTGAAACTGTTTCAGAAGAAACAAAAGAAGCCATTTCAAATGAGGTTCAAGATGTGGCAAAAAAAACTGAATTACCAGAAGGAGTTATAGTCGTAACTATGCCAAGGCTAAGTGACACAATGGAAGAAGGTACAGTGGCAACTTGGTTAAAGAAAGTAGGAGAAGAAGTAGAAGAAGGGGATATACTTGCAGAAATAGAAACTGACAAAGCAACAATGGAGTTTGAGTCTTTCAATGCAGGAACTTTATTGCATATAGGTCTTGAAGAAGGAGATTCTGCAAAAGTAGATTCGTTATTAGCAATTATTGGCCCAAAAGGAACAGATGTTTCATTGGTAGCTAAAAACTTTAAAATAGAAGACGGAAGTACTACTACCGAAGTTAAGGCAGAAACGCCTAAACCTCAAACAAAAGTAGAAGCTCCAAAAACAGAAGCTAAAGCTGTAGTTCAAAAAGTTGAAACAGTTCAGAATGCAACAAACGGACGCATATTTGTATCACCTTTAGCTAAGAAAATGGCTGAAGAAAAGGGGGTTAATTTATCTCAAGTTCAAGGTTCTGGAGAAAATGGGCGTATTATAAAACGTGATATAGAAAACTTTGTACCAGTAGCAACAACTCAATCTTCTGCACCAGTAGCTAAATTTGTAGCATCTGGCCAAGAAAATATAGATGAAGTTAAACATTCGCAAATGCGTAAAGTAATTGCAAAGCGTTTAGCAGAATCAAAGTTTACTGCACCGCATTACTATTTAAATGTGGAGTTCGATATGGAGAATGCAATGGCGTTTCGTGCGCAGTATAACTCCATGCCAGATATAAAAATATCTTACAACGACATGATTGTTAAAGCATGTGCTTTAGCATTACGTCAACATCCGCAAGTGAATTCACAGTGGTTTGCGGATAAAATGCAATTAAATAACCATGTGCATATTGGTGTAGCTGTTGCCGTAGAAGATGGTTTAGTTGTTCCAGTAGTAAAATTTGCAAACGAGCAATCATTACCACAAATTGGAGCTTCTGTTAAAGATTTTGCAGGTAGAGCAAGAAAGAAGAAATTAACACCTCAAGAAATGGAAGGTAGTACCTTTACCATATCTAACTTAGGGATGTTTGGAATAGAAAGCTTTACTTCAATTATAAATCAACCAAACTCAGCAATATTATCTGTTGGAGCTATTGTTGCTAAGCCAGTTGTTAAAAATGGTCAAGTAGTAGCGGGTAATACAATGAAATTAACCTTAGCATGCGATCATAGAACAGTAGATGGAGCAACAGGAGCTCAGTTTTTACAAACACTAAAAGAATATATCGAAAACCCTGTAACAATGTTAGTATAAGAAACAATAAATAATAAAATGAAAATCCCAATTCAATATGTTTGACTTGGGATTTTTTTATCTTTAAAAACTTATTAAATAAGAATGTTTCTTTTTTTTTAAGAAACAAAACATTAAATATTATGAAAAAACTATTACTACTAGCTATTACATTAGCTTTTTTAGGATGCAAATCTTCAGCAGAGCATAAAACCTCGAAGACAGTAATGATAATAGCTTCAGAATTAGAGAAAACAGTTGCGTTTTTAGCTTCAGATGATTTAAAAGGAAGAAATACAGGAACAGAGGGGATTGAAAAATCTGCTTCATATGTGGAAAAGCAATTAAAGTCTTACGGTATAAAACCTTATTATAATACCTATAGAGATTCTTTTAAAGCTAAAGGATTAGATGCTTATAATGTTGTAGGGTATTTAGAAGGTAATGATGCAAAATTAAAAGATGAAGTTATAATATTAGGAGCTCATTATGATCATATAGGACAAAGTAGAACTGTAGAAAACGATTCTATAGCAAATGGAGCAAATGATAATGCTGCAGGGACAAGTGCTGTATTAGCAATGGCTAAATATTTTGCTGCTAAAAAAAGTAACAAACGTAGTATTATGTTTGTGTTATTTTCAGCGGAAGAAATGGGGTTATTAGGGTCTAAGCATTTAGCGAAACGATTAAAAGCAGAAAATTTAAACCTTTATACTATGGTGAATATCGAGATGATTGGAGTACCGTTTAAAGGTAGAGATTACGAGGCTTTTGTAACAGGGTACAGTAAATCAAACATGGCAGAAAAAATAAATGAATATGTTGGGAGTAACTTGATAGGTTTTTCTGAAGTAGCAAAAAAGTATAACTTGTTTGCGCATTCAGATAATTACCCATTTTATAATGAATTTAAAAAGCCTTGTCAAACAGTGTCTTCATGCGATTTATCTAATTACGATTTTTACCACCATGTTGATGACGAAGCAGATAAATTAGATTATGATCATATGGCAAGTTTAATTAATAAAATGATTCCTGCTATTGAAAAAATGAGCAATACTCCAAATCAAGATATTGTAGTTAATGAAAACTAAAAATATAATAGTAACAGGAACGAGTAGAGGTATTGGGTTCGAATTAGTGCATTTGTTTGCAAATCAAGGGCATAATGTTTTAGCTTTATCAAGGAATGAACAAAAAGTAAATAACCTTAATTTTGATAATATTCATTCTTTTGCTTTCGATTTATCTAAACCAGAAGATTACAAAAAAGTTGAAACCTTTGTAAAAGACGAATGGGGTCATGTAGATGTATTAATTAATAATGCAGGAACCTTACTGAATAAACCATTTGCAGAAACAACGTTGAAAGATTTTGAAAAGGTATACAAAACTAACGTTTTTGGAGTTGCAGAAATGACAAGAGTAATGTTACCATATATGAATAACGGTAGTCATGTAATAACTATAAGTTCTATGGGAGGTGTTCAAGGTAGCATGAAGTTTGCAGGCTTATCTGCTTACAGTTCAAGCAAAGGAGCAATTATTACTCTTACAGAACTATTAGCAGAAGAATATAAGGAAGAAGGTATAGCGTTTAATGTATTAGCATTAGGAGCTGTGCAAACCGAAATGCTAGAAGAAGCATTCCCAGGTTATGAAGCTCCTATAACAGCATTAGAAATGGCCGAATATATTGCAGATTTTTCTATAAATGGAAATAAATATTATAATGGTAAATTATTACAAGTTTCTAGTTCTACACCATAATGTATGAGTAAATACAAGTGTATTATTTTTGATTGCGATGGTGTTTTAGTCGACAGCGAAACACTTGGTAATACTATTTTAGTTAAAATGGCTAATAAACTAGGAGCTAATATAGATTTAGAGTATGCATTAAAACATTTTAAAGGAGGCACTATTAAAGGAGTTATAAACCATATAGAAAACTTAATTGAAAAGCCAGTTCCTAATGATTTTGTAGAAGTATACCGTAAGGAAAGTTTTGAGCTATTTAAAAAAGAAATAAAGCCAATTACTGGAGTGTTAGATGTTCTAAATAATTTAGAAATACCTTTTTGTGTAGCTTCTAGTGGTCCAGAAGAAAAGATAAAACTTAATTTAAAATATGCAGGCCTATTGGACTACTTTGAAAATAACATATTTAGTTGTTACACAATCCAAAAATGGAAACCAGACCCAGCAATCTTTATTTGGGCAGCAAATACTATGGGCTTTGCTCCAGAAGAATGTATTGTTATAGAAGATAGTATAACAGGCATTAAGGCAGCTAAAAAAGGAAACTTTGATGTATTTGGATATACAGAACATGATTATAATAACGAATTAGAAAAAGAAGCGACTATGGTTTTTGATAAGATGGAGTATTTAATAAGTTTACTCAAGAATTAAGTACTTTTGTGTAAAAATAAAATTATGGCATTAACACCTTCTAACCCTTTTCCAATAGGAACACCAGCTCCAGATTTTACTTTGTTAGACACAGTATCAAGTAAACAATTGCAGTTGCAGAATTTAAAAGGTGAAAAGGGAACTGTGATTATGTTTATATGTAACCATTGCCCTTATGTAATACATGTAAATAAGGAGTTAGTAAAACTGGCTAACGATTATATGGCGTTAGGTGTTGGTTTTATAGCTATAAGTAGTAATGATGTAGAGCGTTATCCTCAAGACAGTCCTGAGTTAATGCAACAAACAGCAGAAAAAATACAATATCCCTTTCCTTATTTATACGATGAAACACAGAGAGTGGCAAAAGCATATGATGTAGCATGTACACCAGATTTTTATGTTTTTAATGCTGATTTAAAAACAGTTTATCATGGACAGCTTGACGATTCTAGACCTGGAAATGGGAAGCCATTAACAGGTGGTGATTTGCGTAATGCAATAGATGCTGTGTTGAACGAAAGTAAGCCTTTAGAAATTCAAAAGCCAAGTATAGGCTGTGGTATTAAATGGAAATGAGTTATTTAACTAATTAATTTTAGAAAAACGTACTTTATTTGTTTTTATAGAATTACCATCTATTATTACAGATTTATTTGTAATATAGGCATTTAAAGAATCTTTAATTGTTTTGTTTCCTGAAACAATATTAAAATGAAGTGTCATTTTCTGTATAGAATCAGATACCTTTTCCATATTACCTTTTTGCGAAATATTTTCGATAGAACTATTAGAATCTAAAAATTGTAGAGTTGTGTTTTTTTGAATTAAAGTATTTAATTGTGCTTCTATATCTTCTTTAAATTCTGGGTGTTGTTGTTTCAAGTTTATTAAATCTGATACTTCTTTTAATTTAGTAATTGCTAAATCTTGATATTCGCTATTTGTGGAGTTATCGATATTAAATTTAAACTTCATATCATCATCAATAGGAACTTTATATTCATGAAATATTTCGGCTTCTTCTATTGCTTCAACAGCATTAATATCCATGTTTTTAGATGCTTCATGTTTTGCGCAAGATGCAATAATTAACCCTATAAATATGTAGATTAGTTTTTTCATTTCATCATAAATTTAAGCGTTACTATTTTACCATCTTTTAAGGTCTTGTCTAATATTTTAATTCGTTTTAAGCTTTTAGTAGGTATAGTAAGTGTTCTAATAAATTCGGTTTTAGAGTATATTTCTACACCAATGTTATTCTCGTATAATTGATAAATTGTCACATTATCAGCAAAAAGTGAATTCAATTTTTGTTTGTGCTTTTTCCAGTCTTTAACATTGCCATTGGTATAATAGTGTAGCATTAAAGCGTAATCATCTGGTTTTAATTTTACAACTTGATTAGTATTAGAACTAATACGCCTAATTATAGTATCGGTTTTATGGTAAGGAGATTGTACCACAAATGTAATGGCGTCCTGTTTGGTTTTATAAGTAAAACAGCCTAAACTATCTGTTTTTAGATAAATAGGCGATTCGTTGTTTTGTAATATCTTAATGTCTAAAGCTGTTTTAGTAATTGCTTCATTTTTAATATCATCTAGAAAACAAAACTCGAAGGTATTCTTTGCAGTCATAGTACTATAAACTAAAAAGATTATTGGTAAAATAAGTAAAGCCCATAACCGTTTTTTAGAGAGCTTGCTAGATAAAACTTTAACCTGTTTGTTTGCCATTGTAAAAGCATTCCAATTATCGTAACCAACATATTGGCTTAGTAGATTTAAAATATCTATTCTAGGAAGTTTTTCTGGAGCTTTTTTTATGTAGGTATAAAACCATTTTTCGCTAACCTTAGCTTTTTGTTTTTGAAATAAATCTTCCTGAAAAGCTGTAATTGTTTCTCCTTTCCAATCTTCAATAGCTTCAGATGTACTGTAACTTTCAGAAAATACACGAGACATTTGCTGTTTTAGTAATTGAAAAAAATATGTGTCTTCAGAATTCAAAACGTATAACTATTTGGTTTTTAATGTTTTAAAAGTTGTAAGGCAATTTACAAATGCTTTGCAAGTGTTTTTCAAAAGCAAAATACAAAATAAAGATAGGTTTGTTTAAGTAACATTTAAAAATATAATATTATGAAAGCAAAACAATTAAAAGTATTTAGAATTCTTATAACTGCAATTATAAGTTTTTCAATTTTATCATGTAATAATAGAAGTTATAAAGAAGAGGTATCTGCAGAATCATCTTATATAAACGAAAGCTATAAATCGGTTTCAGACGAACCTGAAGATAATGTTTTAGAACTGTCTTATACAAATCCAATTTCATCTATTACAGAGAAAATAAAAATACCTAAAAATTTAAAAATTATAAAGTCGGCTTCTACCCGCTATAAAGTGAAGAATGTAAAAGAAGCAACACGTACTATAAAAATGATGGTAAGTAAATACAATGCTTATATTTCTGATTTAAGATTACAAAATAATTTATACACTAAAGAAAACAGGTTTACTATTAAAGTCCCTAACATACATTTTGATGCTGTTATGGATTCTATAAATACAGTAGCTGAATTTGTAGATTATGAAAACATAACGACTAAAGATATAACAGAAGAATATGTAGATATTGAAACGCGATTAAAAACAAAATTAGAAGTAAAAGCACGTTACGAAGCTATTTTAAGAAAAAATGCAAAAACGGTTGAAGATATTTTAAAAACCGAAGATAAATTAAGAGTAATACAAGAAGAAATTGAAGCAAGCCAAGGTAGGTTAAAGTATTTAACAAATAAAGTATCTTTTAGTACTATACAAATTGATTTGTACGAAACAGTTGAGTATAAGGAAGAACCAGAAGCCTATAATAAAACGTTTTGGAGTAAAACAAAATCTAGTTTATCTAATGGTATGTACGCTATAGAAGTCGTATTTCTGGGATTAATTAATATTTGGCCATTATTAATTATAGGAGCTGTCGTTTTTGTTTTTATTAAAAAGCGATTAAAAAATAAAATGAGCTAGTATAAATTGATTAAAAAATAGAAAATATGAATATCATATTTTCTATTTTTGCAATCTAAAATTTGTAAACGATGCAACAAACAACAAATACTATATTAATGATTCGTCCTATAGGGTTTAGGATGAATGAGCAAACTGCAGTAAATAACTATTACCAAAAGGTAATAGATAATTTATTGCCAGAAACAGTAAATACTAAAGCTCAACAAGAGTTTGATGCTTATGTTGAAAAGCTAAGAGGAGTTGGTATAAATGTAGTAGTTGTTGATGATACAAAAGAATTTGATACACCAGATTCTATTTTTCCTAATAACTGGGTATCTTTTCATGAAAATGGAACCGTTGGATTATACCCGATGTTTGCCGAAAATAGAAGAATGGAACGTCGAGAAGATGTTTTAGAAGCATTAGAGTCTCAGGGGTTTAAAATTGAAAATATAGTAGATTATACCTCTGCTGAAGCAGAAGATGTATTTTTAGAAGGAACAGGAAGCTTACTTTTAGACCGAAAAAATAGAAAAGCATATTGTGCATTATCACCACGTGCAGATGAAGGTTTGTTTATAGAATTTTGTGAAGATTTTGAATATACTCCTGTAATTTTTACAGCTAACCAAACAGTAGAAGGAAAGCGTAAAGCTATATATCATACTAACGTTATGATGTGTTTAGCAGAAACTTTTGCTGTGATTTGTCTAGATTGTATAGATGATAAAAAAGAGCGCAAACAAGTAGTTAAGCATTTAACTGAAGATGGTAAAGAAGTAATACGCATAACAGAAGATCAAGTAAATAATTTTGCAGGTAATATGCTTCAAGTAAAGGGGGCGAATAACGAATTATTTTTAATTATGAGTCAAGCTGCTTATGACTCCTTATCAAAAGCACAAGTTAGCATTATAGAAAAACATTGTAAAATATTATCAAGCTCTTTAGATACTATTGAAGCTTGTGGAGGCGGAAGTGCACGTTGTATGATGGCAGAAGTATTTTTACCAAAAGCATAGTCCTAGAAGCATAACTATTATTTACTTAATTAAGTAAATAATAGCTATGCTTATTAGTATAAATGAATAGATGGAATTGAAGACTTTTTTTGAAGCTTTACTTCCTTTTTTAGTGCCAAAATAATTAGCAATAAAATAACTAAAAAAAAGTATAGAGACCAATTGCCAGTTTATGGAGAGTTCTGTATTATATTTAATAAAAGCACCATAGCTAACAGGAGGAATTAGTATAGCTAAACTTAAAGCTCGAGCAAATTCTTTTTTTAGTTTAAATAAAATAGTAAGAATAGGGACCATTAAAACCCCCGCTCCAATACCAAAAAGTCCTCCTAAAGTTCCTGTAATAGACGCCAAGATAAAAATCCAAAGTAAAGAGACATGTTCTACTTCTTGGTGATTAGAACTGTTTTTTTTAGAAAGTAGTGTACTTATTTGAATTCCAGCTATAAATATAAGCAGTAATGCAAAATAAGAAGACAAATTTGTGTTTCCTATATAGAAAGCACCTATAGCCCCAAAGTATGAAAATAAACAATATGCAAGGACTCCAACTATAATACTATTCCATAATTTTTTTACATAATTATAAAGAGATAAAACACCTAAAAGGCTCATTGGACCTAACATCATGGTTAAAATATTACCTTGCGCCATGAGTTGAGACATCCCCAAGAAAAGAACTAAAAAAGAAACAAGAAAAGGGCCTCCTCCAATACCAGCGTAACCGCCAATATACCCTACGGAAAGGCCTAATAAAACATAGATAATTATATCGTACATAAATTAATTTAAAAGCGGATACCCCATTTTACTTTTTGGGAGTTCTATATAAAACGTACTACCTTTTTGTAGTTCGCTATCTACCCATATACGACCTTGGTTGAGTTCAACCATTTCTTTGCAAATTGTTAACCCTAAACCTGTACCTTTTTCATTATTAGTACCAACAGTAGTGAATGCTTTATCATTAAATAATTTGTCTTGGTTTTCTTTAGAAATACCAATACCTGAATCAGCAATAATAATAACTGTTTTACTATTTATACTCGTTTTATTATTAATAGTAATAGTATCTCCTTTTTTACAAAACTTTACAGCATTAGCTAATAAGTTTTGAATAATAATTTCTACCATGCTTCTATCTGCAAATACATATTCTCTAGTAGAATTATTGATAAGCTTAATGCCTTTATTTTGAATTTTTTGTTCAACAAGCTTCAATTTGTCTTCAAAAACTTCTTGAATATCAAATAAAGATGGTTTAGCTTCTAAAGATTGCATTTGTGATTTAGACCAATTCAATAAGTTAAAAAGCAACAAGGAGGCATTATTTGCATTTTCACTTAATTCGGGCAATAGACTATTAAACTCTTCGTCAGATAGAGAGCCTTCTTTTAATAAATCGATAAAACCTTGAGTTGATGTTAAAGAATCTTTTAAATCATGAGAAACAATAGAGAATAATTTATCTTTAACATGGTTAATACTTTCTAGGTACTTACTCTGTTCTAAAATAGCTTCGTTTTGTTGTTTTATTTGTTGGTTTTTTTCTTCTAATTCTCGTGTATATTTTAGTTGGCTATTGCGTTTTAAATATGCAGGAACAAAGAAGATAAGAGCAATAGCAAATGCTGCTAGTAAAGTATAAAAAACAAGTTTTAATCTGCTAATATTCTCTTTGTTATCAATTTCTACAGGGGTTTTTAATACTACTTCTGTGTTTTTTAGAGGTTTTTTTATTAATGTAGCTGCATTTATGGAGTCGCTAATAGCTTTAACTATTGTATGAGGAATAGTTTCTTTTTTGCTAATTTCAATTCTATTTTTTAATTTATAGTATTCTCTTTGCCAAGCAAAAGCACGTTTAAAATTATTAGTTGTCGAATCTAAAGATTTATGTAAAAGGTAGGTGTTTAATAATTCATCTTGGCTATTCAGAACCCTACCAATATTTCCAGCTTCCGATAGATAGTCATCAGCAGCTTCATATTCACCAATCGAAAAACTTAGATCTCCGAGGTTATTTAACGAAAGAAGTATACCATAATCGTTTTTAAGTACTCTATTTAAAGTAAGTCCTTCATTTAGAGTTTTCTTAGCAAGCGCATAGCGTTTAGTCATTACATAGGCACCGCCAAGTTTTGGGTAAATTTGAGCTCTTAAATTAGTATCTATTTTTTTTATATATTTTAGAGTTTCTGTGTAATAATTTATTGCATCATTATACTCTTGTTTTTTTAAGTAAAGATCTGCAAGTTTTTTGCTAGAAATTATAATATTTAAAGAGTCTTTAAGGGCATTGTCTTTTTCTAAACTTTTTAAAAAATAAATAATTGCATCATCTAGAGCATTAGTGTATTGATAAGCTTTTGCTAAATTTTTATATGCATAAGCTAAATCTTTATCTAAATTTTTATTTTCTAATTCCTGAATTCCAGATAGGGCATCTGCTATTCCAGCTTTATAATCACCTGTCTTAATTTTAAGACCTCCTAATCGACTATTAATTTGGGCAATAACTAAAGAATCGTTTAAAGAAATATATAAGTTTTTTGCTTCAGTATAATAGTTAATAGCTTTAATATATTCTTCTTCTTTAGAAGTAATTAGAGCTTTTAAATATAATGTTTCAGCTAGTCCTTTATTATAATTTAAATTTTTAGATAACTTTTCACTTTGCTCAATATATTTTAAAGCTAAAGCATAGTCTTTAGCATCATAATGTAATTTAATAATTTCTATACATGTGTTTACCTTTGTTGAATCTACTTGTTTAAAGGCTAAATCTATAGTAAGTTGCTCTAAGTCCTTAGTTTGAGAATAACCTAAAAGAGATATAAATAAGCATAGAAGAATAAGGGGCTTTCTCATATATTTTTAGGAGCATAAAATAAAAGCTAGTTAAGTTGCTTAAATAGGTTAAAAAATAGAATTGAAACTTGGAATGACATTTACAGACCTTTAATTTTTAGGTTAATAGCATAGCAAAAATTGAAAAAAATAAATGAAAAAGCTAATTTTTGGGACTTATTGACAAAAAATTAGATTAAGTGAGTTTTTATCGATTTCAGGGTGTAATATATCGATTAAATGCTAAATAAATGACAGCTCATTCGGTTTTTTTATACGTGCATTATAAAAAAGAAAATAAAGGTGTTAAAATAGTTAATATTAGATTGATTATGTGATGAGGTTTTTTTTGAAAAAATAAAACCTCATATTTTCTTTAATAGAACTTTAAAGTTGTTACTGTCATTATTAGATGCCTATTTATATTAAAACTGATTAGTACAAAAATCAAATAATAAAAATATTATCTTTGTCGGTCTAAAAAATATTATAAATGAGCTTACAAGCTATCTTATCGAATCACGTACAACAAGCAGTAAAAACAATTTTTAATGCCGATTTACAAACTGTAGAATTTCAAGCAACACGTAAAGAGTTTGCAGGAGATATTACAATTGTCGTTTTTCCTATGTTACGTGTTGTAAAAGGGAATCCTGTACAAATAGGAAACTCAATAGGGCAATATTTATTAGATAATGTAGAAGATATAGTTGGTTTTAATGTAGTAAAAGGCTTTTTAAATATTGAAATAAGTGATGCATTTTATATTAATTTTTTTAATAACGTAAAAACTGATAGTGCTTATGGAGTTGTTAAGCCTAATGCAGAAGATAAAGCTGTTATGGTTGAATATTCTTCGCCAAATACGAATAAACCATTACACTTAGGTCATGTTAGAAATAACTTGTTAGGTTATAGTGTTGCAGAAATTTTAAAGGCATCTGGAAAAACAGTATACAAAACGCAAATTATAAATGATAGAGGGATTCATATATGTAAAAGTATGTTGGCTTGGAAACGTTTTGGGAATGAAGAAACACCAAAAAGTACCGGCTTAAAAGGAGACAAACTAGTAGGGAACTACTATGTAAAGTTTGATCAAGAATATAAAAAAGAAATAGAAGCGTTAATAGTAGAAGGGCAAACTAAAGAAGAAGCAAAAAAACAAGCGCCTATTTTAGTCGAAGCCCAAAAAATGCTTTTAAAATGGGAAGCAGGTGATGAAGAAACTGTAGCGCTTTGGGAAATGATGAACCAATGGGTGTATGATGGTTTTAATATTACTTATAAAAACTTAGGAGTAGACTTCGATTGTTTATATTATGAAAGCAAAACCTATTTATTAGGAAAAGAGTTTATAGATCAAGGACTTAAAACAGGAGTGTTTATTAAAAAAGAAGATGGCTCTGTTTGGTGCGATTTAACAAGTGATGGATTAGACGAAAAAATAGTATTACGTAGTGATGGTACTGCTGTATATATGACACAAGATATTGGTACAGCAATACAGCGTATAAAAGATTATCCGGATGTAGGAGGAATGGTTTATACAGTTGGTAATGAGCAAGATTATCATTTTAAAGTGCTGTTTTTAATTATAAAAAAGTTAGGATTCGATTGGGCTAAAAACTTACATCATTTAAGTTATGGAATGGTAGATTTACCTTCAGGTAAAATGAAGAGTAGAGAAGGAACAGTTGTAGATGCTGATGAGTTGATTTTAGAAATGGCTGATACAGCAAAAGAGATTTCTGAAGAATTAGGGAAGCTCGATGGTTATAATGATGAAGAGAAAGATAAATTATATGAAACAATAGGTTTAGGAGCTTTAAAATATTTTATATTAAAAGTAGATCCTAAAAAACGTATTTTATTCGACCCTAAAGAATCTATAGATTTTCAAGGAAATACAGGGCCTTTTATACAATATACTTACGCTAGAATTCAATCTATATTGAGAAAGGCAGATATGAGTGATAAGGAGCTATCAATTACAACAGAAGGTACTTTAAATTTACATGAGAAAGAGAAAGCATTACTTAAGCAAGTACAACTGTTTCCAGAAATAATACAAAATGCAGCGAAACAGCATAGCCCAGCAATTGTAGCTAATTATGTTTACGACTTAGTAAAAGATTTTAATTCATTTTATCAAAACGTGCAAATATTAGGGACTGGGAATGAAACAGAAAAAGTATTTAGAGTGCAATTATCGCAATTAGTTTCTAATACAATAAAGAATGCTTTAGGCTTATTAGGTATTGATGCACCGCAACGTATGTAAATCTTTCGTTAAAGAAATAATATAAGCGTTAGATATTCCAAAAATGAAATCTTAAGAATATCTATCGTTTTTTTGCATCTCATTTCTTTTATGATATTGTCTCTTTTGTTGAAATGATATAGTTAACATTAAGATGAATACAATTATTTTCACTCCCGAAAATAAACAGGTTTTGTATTAAATAAAAAACTTACTTTTGCTGTAATGCAGATTACATTACAAAATTACATTCCTGAACAAGCAATACCAAACGTTTTACAACTTTTAGAACATGATAATTTAACAGTTTTAGTAAAAAAAGAGCGTAAAACAAGACATGGTGATTATAGGAAACTACCTAATGGAAAGCATCAAATTACTGTAAATGGAAATTTAAATAGCTATCGATTTTTAATAACCCTAATTCATGAGATAGCACACTTTGAAGCTTTTAAAAGTTATGGACGTTTTATAAAGCCTCATGGAGTAGAGTGGAAGCGCACTTTTCAACATTTAATGTTACCATTTTTAAATCCAAATGTTTTCCCTTCACATTTGTTACCGTTATTGGCTAATCATTTTAAAAATCCTAAAGCGTCAAGTGATACAGACATAACATTAGCTTTAGCATTAAAAAAATTTGATGCTCCAAACGATAATCATTATGTTTCACAATTACCAGTAGGGAGTATATTTAAGTTATATAACGGAAGATGTTTTAAAAAAGGGAGAAAACTTACAAAACGTTACGAATGTGTTGAAATTAATACAGGAAAAGTGTATCTTTTTAACCCAAATGTAGAAGTACAACTATTAGAACAATAATTGTATTCTATTAAAATAAAATAATGACTTATAATGATGTTTACAAAAGTGTAACACTAAACACTTAATGTAGACTTATAGAAAGAATATGAATAAAAACTATTACGCAATACTAATGGCAGGTGGAGTTGGATCTCGATTTTGGCCAGTAAGTACAGAAACATTTCCTAAACAATTTCACGATATGTTAGGAACAGGAGAAACACTTATTCAAAAAACGTTTCAACGATTATCGCAAAGTATTGCTAAAGAGAATATTTTTATTTTAACGAATGAACGTTATAACGATTTAGTATTTCAGCAATTACCAGAAGTAACTAAACGACAAGTTGTTTTAGAGCCTGCAATGCGTAATACAGCGCCATGTATTTTGTATGCCTCTTTAAAAATTCAGAAGGAAAATCCAAATGCAGTAATGATAGTTGCCCCAAGTGATCATTGGATAGAGGATGAAACAGCATTTGCAAAAAATGTTCAGGAAGCTTTTACGTTTTGTGAAAACAATAATGCATTAATGACATTAGGTATACAACCGACATTTCCCAACACAGGTTATGGTTATATAGAATATAATACAGAATCTACAGACAAAATAAAACCAGTAAAACAATTTCGAGAAAAACCAGATTACGAAACAGCTAAAGAGTTTATTGCTAAAGGTAATTTTTTATGGAATGCAGGAATTTTTATGTGGAGTGTAAAAACAGTTGTAGAAACTTTTAAAACGAATCAGCCAGAGTTGTTTGCTTTGTTTGAAGAAGGTATGCCTACTTACAATACCGATTTTGAAGACGACTTTATAAGAGACAATTATGGTAAAGCCGAAAATATCTCTGTAGATTACGCTATAATGGAGAAATCTAACAATGTTTTTGTATTGCCAGCAACATTCGATTGGAACGATTTAGGAACTTGGGGGAGCTTATATGATAAGTTAGACAAAGACGACAATGACAATGCTGTAGTTAATGCCAGAACGTTAACCGAAGACGCATCAGGTAACATGATAAGAACCAAAAACGATAAAGTTGTGGTTGTAGGCGGTTTAAAAGATTATATAATTGTAGATAAAGACGAAGTGCTTTTAATTTATCCTAAAACAAAAGAGCAGGATATTAAACAAGTACTTAAAAATGTAAAAAATAACTTTGGAAATCATTTAGGGTAAACTAAAAAATACGCTACCAACTAACACAATTATGGAAGAAAATAAATTTAACTTTTCTGATGAAGAGACAAATAATGAAGATTCAGTAAAGCAATCTAAAGAAGCTGTAAAAAAAGATGCAGAAGGCTTTTTTAAAAGTGTTAAAACCTTTTTTGTAGAGTTATTAGATTTTAGAGATGATACAGATAGAGACGCTACTGTAGAAGCTATAAAAGGAGACATTCCGTTTAAAGGAGCTACAGCTTGGATTTTAATTTGCTCTATATTCGTTGCTTCAGTAGGTTTAAATGCTAATTCAACGGCAGTTGTAATTGGAGCCATGTTAATTTCTCCATTAATGGGGCCAATTTTAGGAATAGGATTATCAATAGCCATAAATGACATAGATACATTAAGAAAATCGCTAATAAATTTAGCGGTGATGATTGTTTTAAGTTTAATAACAGCATTTTTATTTTTTAGGTTTTTCCCATTAAGTGAAGATACATCGGAATTGTTAGGCCGTGTGCAGCCAGATATTAGAGATGTATTAATTGCCTTTTTTGGTGGATTAGCTTTAATTATAGCAAGGACTAAAAAAGGAACAATAGCGTCAGTGATTTTTGGAGTAGCAATAGCAACGGCATTAATGCCTCCTTTATGTACTGCAGGATATGGTTTAGCTAAGGGGAATTTTACTTATTTTGGACAGGCGATGTATTTGTTTACAATAAATACCATTTTTATAGCCTTAGCAACATTTTTAGTACTTAAGATTTTAAGATTCCCTATGCTTAAATACGCTAATTCTGCAAAGCGTAAACGTATCGCTAGAATTGCGTCTTTAGTAGCTATAGTAGTAATGATACCAGCGGTAATTACATTTTTAAATGTATTAAGAAAAAGTCAATTTGAAACAGATGCTAAGTTTTATATTAAAAACGAATTAAATGCATTGCCAAATTCGCGTTATATAAAAAAGAATGCAACTTATGAATATAAACCCACAGGAACTTCTGTTATTGAGTTAACAACCTTTGGCTCTGATGAAATTTCTAATGAAACTAAAGCAGTGCTAAAGCAACGTTTTGTGGCTTATAATAATTTAAGCAATACAGATTTGGTCATTAATCAAGCTAAAAATAGGGTGATTAATAACTTAGAGTATATGGAAGAGTTGCGAACTCGTGATTCTTTAGATTTAATGTCTCAACAACAAAAAATTACGTTTTTAGAAAGAAAAGTAAAGCAACTTTCTAAATTGGAACGAAATTATATCCCATTTAAAACTATTACAGAAGAAGTGAAAATAAACTACGAGAGTTTAGAACAGTTGTCTTATTCTAAAGTGATTAATTCTAATTTTAAAAAGTTGGATACGGTTGATGTATTTTTAGTAAAATGGAATGATTCATTAATTAATAAAGAAGCACAATTAAAGCAAGAGGTAAAATTAAGAGAATGGTTGAAATTAAGGCTTAAATTAGATACTTTGATTGTTAAAAAAAATAATTAATCGAGTTATATTAATTTACGCAGAGAGTAATCTATTTGTGTTCTCTTAAATAAGCTTCTCGTACTTTTTTAAACAAGTTAGATGAATATACAAAGTCTGTAACAATTTCATTATCTGTTTTAAAAATGTTGTGTTTAGAGCCTTCCCAAGCCTTTAAGCCATTACGCAAGAAGACTATTTTTTCACCAATTTCCATAACAGAGTTCATATCATGAGAATTAATAACTGTTGTTATGTTATATTCTTCAGTAATTTCTTGAATTAAATTATCTATTACAATGGCTGTTTTTGGATCTAAACCAGAATTTGGTTCATCGCAAAATAAGTATTTAGGATTATTTACAATAGCACGTGCAATAGCAACACGTTTTTGCATTCCTCCAGAGGCTTCACTAGGCATTTTATTATGAGCATCAGGTAAATTAACACGTTTTAAAACAATGTTAGCCCGATCTCGCATTTCGCTTTTACTAAGTTTAGTAAACATTTGTAGCGGAAACATTACATTTTCTTCTATGGTCATAGAATCGAATAAGGCACTTCCTTGAAAAACCATGCCTATATTGGCTCGCATATCTCTTTTTTTAGCTTCAGTAAGTCTTGAAAAAACTTCACCATCGTATGCTATGCTACCTTCTTCATAATCGAATAGTCCTAATAAACATTTTAAAAATACTGTTTTACCAGAACCACTTTGCCCAATAATAAGATTGGTTTTTCCTTTTTCAAAAGTAGTAGTAATTCCTTTTAAAATATGAGCTTCTCCAAACGATTTCTGTAAATCTTTAACTTCTATCATTAGCTAAGTAATAATTGGGTTAATATATAATTTAAAAGGATAATAATAACACTAGTCCAGACAAAAGATGTTGTACTAGCTTTACCAACTTCTAATGCACCACCTTTCATATAAAAGCCATGATATGATGGTACAGTGGCTAATACAAAAGCAAACAAAAGTGTTTTTATAAAAGCATAAGTAATGTGAAAAGGAGCAAACTCTGTCTGAATTCCTAAAATGTAATCATCTATAGTAGCATACCCACCAAAAACACATGCAGCTAGTCCTCCCATAATACCTAAAAACATTGCGATAGAAATAATAAAAGGATATAATGTTAAAGCTATGAACTTGGGAAATACTAGATAATTTAAAGAGTTTATTCCCATAACCTCTAAAGCATCAATTTGTTCGGTTACGCGCATAGTACCTATACTAGATGTAATAAAAGATCCTACTTTTCCTGCCATAATTATAGACATAAAAGTAGGAGCAAATTCTAGAATAATTGATTGTCTTGTGGCAAAACCGACTAAATATTTTGGAATAAGTGGGTTGTTTATGTTTAAAGCTGTTTGAATAGTTACAACACCTCCAACAAAAAAGGCTATGAAGGAAACAATCCCTAATGATCCAATAATTAAATCATCTATATCCTTTAATATTAATTGTTTCATAACAGACCATTTGGTTTGTTTACGAAACATTTCGAAAATCATTAAAAAATAAACACCAATATTATGTAGGTACTGCATAAGCTAATTTATTGGTGCTAAAGTATAAAAAGTCTAGTTTAGTTCAATACTAATTTTAAATTAAGATAAATTATAGAGCTTTCTAAGCGAAAACAATAGAACTATTATTACTTTTTTTGTTTTCTTAACTAGAATTTAAAATAATAACTAAAATGAAAGCTGTATTTTTGAAACTTATAATAAAATGAATTCTTTATGAGATTTTTTCTGAGTGCTGTAGTAATGTTGCTACTTATTAGTTGTAAAGCGCAAAATGAAGCGATATCAGTTGTTGCAAAACCAATAGCTAAAAATATTTATGTAAAACCAAAACTAGTAGTAGGAATTGTAGTAGACCAGATGAGGTACGATTACTTAACACGTTTTTATGATAAGTATGGAAATAAGGGGTTTAAACGTATGATGAATGAAGGGTTTAATTGTAAAAATAATCATTATAATTATGTGCCTACCTATACAGGACCTGGACATGCTTCTGTTTATACAGGAACGACACCTAAATATCATGGTATTATAGCTAACGATTGGTATGATAAAACAATAAAAGAATCTGTGTATTGTGCAGGAGATAAAACTGTGCAGCCGGTAGGAACACAATCTAAAGCAGGACAAATGTCTCCTCGTAGAATGAAGACAACAACTTTTGCTGATGAAAATAGATTGTTTACACAACTAAAAGGAAAAACTATAGGAGTTTCTATTAAAGATAGAGGTGCAATTTTACCAGCGGGTCATACTGCAAATGCAGCGTATTGGTTTAATGGAAAAGATGAAGGAAATTTTATTTCAAGTACATTTTATATGAATAATTTACCTAATTGGGTAGAAAGCTTTAATTCTTCTGGTGCAGCAAAAAGCTACTTGAAAGTTTGGAATACACTTTATGATATTAATACTTATACAGAGAGTGGTAGCGATTTAAATACCTTCGAAGGTGGATTTTCAGGAAAAGAAACAGAAACATTTCCTTATGATTTATCGGTGTTAAAGGATAAAAATAGAGGTTTCGATATTTTAAAAGCAACTCCTTATGGGAATAGCATTGTTGCAGATTTTGCTATTGCGGCTATAGATGGAGAACAATTAGGGAAAGATGCTATTACGGATGTTTTAACAATAAGTTTTTCTAGTACAGATTATGTAGGTCACAATTTTGGAGTAAATTCTAAAGAAATTGAGGATACTTATATTAGATTAGATAAAGATATAGAGCGTATTTTTAATGCATTAGATGATAAAGTAGGTAAAGGAGAATATACAGTATTTTTAACATCAGATCACGGAGCTGTCGACGTGCCAGCATATTTACAAAGTGTGAATATCCCTGCTGGATATTTTAATTCTAAAGGAATAAAGGAAAAATTAGATTCATTTTTATTTAAAAGATTTGGAGCGTCTAATTTAATTGAAAATTTGAGTAATAATCAAATCTTTTTAGATAGAACCCGTATACAATTATTGGAGATAGGTTTAAATGATGTTCAAGATGCTTTAGTAAATGAATTAATTACTTATAAAGATTTAGAAAAAGTATATTCGGCTAAAACTATGCAAACAGGAGTATTTACTCAAGGAATAGAAGAATTGTTACAAAACGGTTATAATCAAAAGCGTTCAGGTGATATTATATTTATTAAATCTCCAGCTGTTATTAGTTATAGTAAAACAGGTTCTACACATGGGTCAGGTTTAAATTACGATACACATGTACCTTTATTATTTTTTGGTAAAGGGATTAGAAAAGGAAGTACAATAGCAAAAACAGAAATTACAGATATTGCGCCAACAATATCTGCTTTGTTAGGGATTAGTTTTCCTAATGGAGCAATTGGGCAACCATTAGAGTTTGTTATAGATTAATTTAATAAAAGTAAAACCCATAGGTTTATTTTTATGAGTTTTTACTAAGTTACAATTTAAAGAGCTATTAGATTATTATTCGCATTCAGGTTTAATATCTCGAGAACTTGCCTCGTTAATTATTACTATTTTGTGACTCGGTGTCACAAAATATATGAGAGTTGTATTGACTGATTCAGTGGATAAGGTTTTAGTTTAAGTTAGCGAAGAGATAAGTGATAGATATGAAATTCATTTTTTAGAAATAGGTACAGATAATAATCATGTTCCTTTTTTGATTCAGAGAGTCCCGTGGTATAGTGTTAGAAAGATTGTTACAACAGTAAAAAGTTTAATAGCAAGAGAAGTTTTTCGTCGTTGTCCAGAAGTCAAAAAACAATTATGGGGAGGTGAAATTTGGGGTAAAGGGTATTTTGTTAATACAGTTGGTCAACATGGTACAGAACAAAAGATAGCAAAATATGTCAAAAATCAAGGAATTGAAGAAGAGTATCAGGTTTTGAAAAAAGATAATCAACTGAAATTATTTTAATGTCTCGTGGGCTTGCCCCTAGGATTGTTTACTTTTACTGTGAGCTTAAAACAACACATTTGCTAAATGAAAAGATTAACAAAGAAGCCTTCTTATTTTTTTGACTTGTATTAGCAAGGGTTTAAGGTATAAATTAAACTATCGAAAGTAAAACACATCCAAAATGAAAATCGCCTAAAATGGCTTTTTAGACGATCTCTTTTTATACTAAAGAAGATTTTATAAACCAGCCATTCTTTTATCTAAAGCGTAAATATTTTCTACATCATTTCCGTGTAATTGATAAATTTGCATAGCTCTTCTCATCTTTTGTTCTTCTTCCTGTTGCTCTTTTATAAACCAATTCAAAAATATTTCTGAAGGAATATCATTTTCTTTTCTACAGTTTAAGAAAATATTATGTATTGATTTACTAATTTCAATCTCTTGTTGTAAAGCTGTTTGAAAAATATCTGTAATAGAACTATATTCGTGATTAATGTTTTGGATTTGGGGCGAATAAGCAATTCCTCCATTATTTAAAATGAAATTAAATATTTTCATCATATGCTCTCTTTCTTCATTAGATTGATCAAAAAACAACTTAGCACAATGAGTAAATCCATTTTGATCACACCAAGAAGCCATTGCTAAATATGTAGCAGAGGCGTGTGCTTCTTTTTTAATTTGTTCGTTTAAAAGGTCTATTGTCTTGACATTTATAGAAAGACTTTCTCGTAATATAGTATCCATAATAATTTTTAAATTTCACTAAATTCACAAAAAAAATAAGGGTAATACTTTGATTGTCTTGTATTTATAGCTAGTCTAAATAAATGTTAATATAAAGTTGGAACTAATTCCTGCGGAGCAAATAATTTCTCCAATATTATTCTTAAAAACAAGATGTCTTTAGTGTTCATAATCAGGATATGTTTTAAATTGCACAGCGTTACAATTTCAATTCCAAATCGATTACTATCTCCATAGAAATGGGAGGTGATGTCAATGACATTAACTTTATTTCTTAATGATAATAGTTCGCAAAAAGACATTTCTATTTTCTTATTATAATAAGTGAAATGAAATATTTTTTCTAACCTTTCTATTTTAATTAATTCAATCATAATAATTGCAAATATATCATTATTTAGAATGGTTACAAATAATTTGATGTTTTAGTTGAATAAAATTATTGGTTCCTTAGTGCACTATTGATTAGTTTATTATTTACGATACAGAAAATAGTTATTAACTAGTTCTATATATGTGAGTTTCGCTTGCTCTTCATTAATGTGTTGTATTTGAAATAATGCATTCGTTTTAAAAGCATTTATTATAGGAGTTCTACTACTCGGTCTTTCGTAGTTATTTGTAGCCTTTTTGTAATAAGCATACAGACGAAGTAAAAAGTCGGCAGGAAATGGATCTGTATGATCATTTATTCGCTGAACAGCGTCATTAAATTCTATATCTAATTGGTCAGAACTCATTTTTATTTTTGAGCGATAATACTCTCGCCTCCACGTACCTTATCGTTCAGTTTTACTTTGATGTTTGAATCTAAAGGTAAATATAAATCTACTCTCGATCCAAATTTAATAAACCCTTGATCGCTACCTTGCGTTACGTTTTGATCTAACTCTGCATAATTTACAATACGCTTAGCAAGTGCTCCCGCAATTTGTCTAAATAATACTTTTCCATAGTTGTTATTTTCTACAACTACTGTGGTACGCTCATTTTCTGTACTTGCTTTTGGGTGCCAAGCTACTAAATATTTTCCTGGATGGTATTTACTATAGGCTACTCTTCCTCCAATAGGGTAACGTGTTACGTGCACATTTATAGGAGACATAAAAACACTTACTTGTAATCGTTTTTCATTAAAGAATTCGGGTTCGAAAACTTCCTCTATAACAACAACTTTTCCATCAACAGGAGAAACTACCGTAGAGTCATCTATAACAGTATTACGTTTTGGGTTTCTAAAGAATTGAAGTATTAAAAACAAAAAAATGGCTAATGTGGAAAATAATAAATATTGTAACCAAGCAATGCTTACATATTTATCTACCACTAGAAATAAAGCGATAATAACTATAAATGTTATTGTTATTATTTTAAAACCTTCTTTATGAAACATACTGTAAAATTCTTAAGAATAAATAAATAAATGGTGCTGCAAAAATAATACTATCAAAGCGGTCTAGCAAACCACCATGTCCAGGCATAATAGATCCACTATCTTTTACTTTAGCTTGACGCTTAAATTTAGATTCTATTAAATCTCCAATTGTACCGATAACGCTTACAATAACACTTAAAATTAACCAATTATTAAAGTCTAGTGTGTTTGTAAATTCTGCAATAAAATAACTAGAAATACAAGCAAATAATAATCCACCAAGGAAACCTTCTACTGTTTTCTTTGGAGAAATTCTAGGAAACAGTTTTTGTTTTCCTATAGATTTTCCAACCAAGTATGCAAATGTATCGTTAATCCATACCAAAATAAAAGCACCTAATAATATTTTAGGATTGAATACATTTTTAAAGTTTGCAATAAGTATTAAAAAAACAAAAGCACTAGAAAGGTAAAACGTAGTTAATATAAAACGTTTAGATTGAAAGAGAGGTATTGTTTTCTCAGAAAATAAATCTTTTATTAAGAATAATTGAACAAATATAGTTATAATTTGTAGTATTCTCGTTGCTTCATCTAATCCATCTGTGGAATTCATGAATGTTTGCCAATACCCAAAAACAAAATATAGTGTAGCAAAAATAATATAAGGAATTGGACTTTTTAATTCAATAAGTTTCATGAACTCATTCAAACAAACTAATCCGAATAGAAAAAAAAGGATTAAGAAAGCATGCTCATTGAATAGTGATCCAATAAGTAATACAATATAAAGTAAACCTGAAAGTCCTCTGGTTAGTGTTTCTTTCATTTAATAGTTATAAGTCTTCTAAAAGTAGCAAATATAAGTTTTTTGAAGGACTACCATAACTTAAAAAATCTTTTTCATCAGCTTGTTTAAAATGCTTTATAGTTGTTATGTTAGTTGGTATTTGTGAATTTTTAGATTTAATTTCACGTAAGCCTTCTCCTATATTTGTAACTATCTGACTTGTAGTAGCAAAAACAATAACATGATTAGGGAATTCTGGTAGTTTTTTTTCTGCAATTTGATTAGATGATATTAAGAGTGAACCATCATCGGCGATAAGATTTTCACAAGTAGTAATAAAATAAGTAGCTTCACTTAACGTTCCTGTTTTAAGTTTACATGAGGCGAAACGCTTCTTTAATTTTTTGTCATAAAAAAAAGCAGATTTCTCCTGCCAATTATTCTCTATTAAAATTTGAGAAATGTTTTCGAAAATTTCATCTAAGTTTTCACAATATAGGAACTTACCACCATTTGCTTTAAAGTTTATAGTAAAACTTTCATCTATTGGTAATTTAACTTGAGGCATGTATTTACCTCGGTCTTTAGATTTTATTTCCTCTTTCTCTTTGTTAGATTTAGAGCGAAAAAGATTCCTGAAAAGGCTCATTCAAATATTTTGCTATTATCAACTATGTCTTAGGATTATTTCAAATATAAAAAATCTTAAACTAACTAAAGCGTTAATTTAAGATTTTTAGTTTTATTTAAGAAATTGAAGCTTATTCTTCTTCGTCTTTTACTTCTAATTTTGAAACTGAATCGAAAGGCCTTTTTCCAAGAATTTCTTCTAAATCGTCTTTGAAAATAACTTCTCGTTCAATAAGTCTTTCAGCTAATTTGTCTAAGACATCTCTTTTAGATTCCAATAAATCTAAAGCACGTTGAAATTGTGTTTCTACAATGTTTTTAATTTCACTGTCAATTAATTCTGCAGTTTTTTCACTGTATGGTTTAACAAAGCCATTTTCTCCTGCTGGATCATAATAGGTAATATTTCCTACTTTATCATTTAAACCATAGATCATAACCATAGCTTTTGCTTTTCTAGTTACACTTTCTAAATCACTTAAAGCTCCAGTTGAGATTTGATCGAAAATTATTCTTTCAGCAGCACGACCTCCCATTGTAACACAAATTTCGTCTAAAAACTTATTTGTTCTAGTTATGTAAGCTTCCTGAGGTAGATACCAAGCAGCTCCTAAAGAACGTCCTCTAGGTACAATAGTTACTTTTACTAAAGGATCGGCATGTTCTAAAAACCAACTTACTGTAGCGTGTCCTGCTTCGTGGTAAGCAATAGTTTTCTTTTCTTCTACAGAGAATAAATTACTTCTTTTCTCTAATCCTCCTACAATTCTATCTACAGCATCTAAGAAATCTTGTTTTTCTACAGCTTTCTTATTTGTTCTTGCAGCAATTAAAGCAGCTTCATTACATAAGTTTGCTATATCTGCTCCAGAAAACCCTGGTGTTTGTTTTGCTAAAAAGTCTACGTCTAATCCATCTACTTTTTTTAGAGGTCTTAAATGAACTTCAAAAATAGCACGTCTTTCTGTTAAGTTTGGTAAATCTACATAGATTTGTCTATCGAAACGACCAGCACGCATTAATGCTTTATCTAATATATCTGCTCTGTTAGTTGCAGCTAATACAATAACATTTGTATTTGTACCAAAACCATCCATTTCTGTTAGTAACTGGTTCAAGGTGTTTTCTCGTTCGTCATTACTTCCAGACATTGCATTTTTACCTCTTGCACGACCAATGGCATCAATTTCATCTATAAATATTATAGCTGGAGATTTTTCTTTTGCTTGTTTAAATAAGTCTCTCACACGAGAAGCACCAACACCTACAAACATTTCTACGAAATCAGATCCTGATAGAGAGAAGAACGGTACTTTAGCTTCTCCAGCAACTGCTTTTGCTAGCAATGTTTTACCTGTACCTGGAGGCCCTACTAAAAGAGCTCCTTTCGGTATTTTTCCTCCAAGTGATGTGTATTTTTCTGGGCTTTTAAGAAAATCTACAATTTCTTGAACTTCTTCTTTTGCACCTTCTAAACCAGCTACATCTTTAAAGGTTGTTTTTACTTCTGTATTTTGATCGAAAAGTTTGGCTTTAGATTTTCCTATATTAAAAATCTGACCGCCCCCGCCTCCAGCTCCTCCGCCAGACATACGACGCATTATAAAAATCCAAACCCCAATAATTAATATAAAAGGAAGAAAACTCATTACTGTAGCCCATGGGTTTTCTTCTGTTTTACGCTTTAAAATATCTTGATTCTCTTTGTTTAAATCTTTGATAGCTTCATCAAATTTGTCTTCAAAATTTTCTAAATTTCCAATTTCAAAAACATAATTTGGAGATTTTTCTGTAGAGAAAGGGTATTGCTTAGATTTGTTTTTTTCGTGGATTGCTAGAGCTTCAGCTTCTTCTGTTAAGTAAACTTTAGCAAGTCGCTTATTTATAAGTTCAACTTTTTTTACATCTCCACTTTTTACAAATTCAAAAAATTGATATTGAGATATATTGTTTTTATCACTAACAGTATCACCACTAAAAACAGAAACGGCAATTAACGCTATAATAATTAAACCATAAATCCAATAACTATTAAATTTTGGTTTCTTCTGGGGTGTATTTTTTTTATTGTCTGACATGTAGTGATTTTAAAATTTTGATTCAATTAGAGTTGTCTTTGCGTCTCCCCAAAGGCTTTCTATATCGTAATATTCTCTAATTTGTTTTTGAAATACGTGAACTACAACATTTACATAATCTATTAAAACCCATTCGGCATTATCTAACCCTTCTACATGCCAAGGTTTATCTCTAAGTTCTTTACTTACTTTTTTCTGTACGGTGTTTACAATAGCATTTACTTGTGTGTTAGAAGTTCCTTCACAAATAATAAAATAATCGCAAACTGTATTGTCAATTTCTCTTAAATCGAGAATATTTATATTTTGTCCTTTTACATCTTCAATACCACCTATAATTGTGGCTATAAGTGCGTCGGCATTTGTTTCTTTTTTAACCATTAACTTGATTTAATTTGTGCAAAGTTATTATTTTTTGGTTCTTTATGCTTTAAAAAAATCATAAGATTTTTTCTTGTTAATTTATAGTACGAAGATAACCAATTAATATGCGTATAATCAAACTTGATGCCATCGATTCTACAAATACTTTTTTAAAAGGAATAAGTAGTGAAGGAACCATAGAGGATTATACTGTCGTAGTCACTAAAAAGCAAACTAATGGTCGCGGACAAATGGGAACCGTTTGGTCTTCTGAAGCCTTTAAAAATCTTACATTTAGCGTTTATAAAGCGTATGCAAATGTAAAAATAGAGCAACAATTTTATATTAGTATAGTTGTAGCTTTAGCTCTTGTTAAGACATTGAACACCTTAGGTGTAAATAAAATAAAGGTGAAATGGCCTAACGACATTTTGTCAGAAAATAAAAAAATTTGTGGAATATTGATTGAGAATGTCATAAAACAAGCGTCATTGCCATCTTCAATAATAGGAGTAGGGATGAATGTTAACCAAACTAATTTTGAAAAACTACCTAAGGCGTCTTCTGTTAAATTAATTACAGGGAAATCATATGATTTAGATGAAATCTTACATCAGTTTTTAAAGTACTTAAAAATATATTTTTCTTTATTAGAATGCCACAAGTATAATGTTTTAAAAGATGAATATGAAACATTATTGTTTAGAAAAAATAAACCTTCAACATTTCAAGATGCTGAAGGTTATATGTTTTCTGGTTTTATAAAAGGTGTTACTCAATCCGGAAACCTTATTATAGAACTTGAAGATGAAATTATTAAGGAGTATGCACTTAAAGAGGTAACACTACTTTATTAAATTGCTGTTTTCATGTTGTTAGCTAAAGTCTCTATAAACTTAGAGATTGGGCCTTTTATCATCATGGCCATCATAGCATTAAACTCTCCTGCAAATGATAATTGTACTTCACTACTATTATCATCTATTGCAGTTATGTTCCCTGTAAGTGAAAAATCTAATTTACCACCTGCTGCTCCTAAAACAATTTTATTTGGAGCTATAGCTTCTTTCTTTTTTAGAACAATTTCTGGCATGCCTTTTAAAGCGAATAAAAACTTTTCATCTCCTAAAACTTGAAATTTGCTAATATTTTTAGGCATTAGCACTTCAAAGTTTTTTACGTCACTTAAAAAGTTAAAAGTATCTTGAGCCGATTTTTGTAATGTTACTTTTGGGGATTCTAAATTCATTTGTATTTAATTAGTGTTCTTTAATAAAAAGAATATATCAATTAGCGTTCCATTCAATAGGATTCGCATTCCATTCAGATAAAGACTTTAGCTGTTCTTCAGTAATATAACTACTATCTAAGGCTTCGCTTAAAAGGTTTTCATAATTACTTAAAGTATGTAATTTTATGTTTTCTGTTTTAAAGTTTTCGTCTGCAATTCCAAAACCATAAGAGAATATTGCAACCATACCTTTTACATTAACTTTTGCTTCTTTTAAAGCTCTAACAGCATTTAAACTACTTTTTCCAGTGCTTATTAAGTCTTCTACTAAGACTACGTTTTGTCCACCTTCTATAAAGCCTTCAATTTGGTTTTGGCGCCCATGTTTTTTAGCTTCAGGTCTAACATATACAAAAGGTAACCCTAAATATTCTGCTACTAACATGCCTATACCTATAGCTCCGGTTGCTACACCAGCAATAACGTCTGGTTTACCATATTCGTTTTCTATAAATTTAGCCATTTCCTCTCTTATATAATTTCTAATAGGAGGAAAGGATAATACAATACGATTATCACAGTAAATAGGAGACTTCCATCCTGAAGCCCATGTGAAAGGATCTTTTGGTTGTAGTTTTATAGCATTTACTTGCAATAAAACTTTTGCGGTTTGTCTAGCGATGTGTTTGTCGAAAATCATGATGCAAAAGTAAACATTAATTTAATTTTATAGTAGTACTTAATTAACGAAAAAATATTTTTTTGTACCATTGCTGTTAACTAAATTTTGTTAGATTTACCGCAACTAAGCTATTGCCCTATATAATATGCATTACATTTTTGTAAATGATAAACCAATTATTTTAACAACCAAAGTTGAAAAAGAAACAGATTTTAAAAACTTTTTACTTAAAGATGTTAGTATAGATACTGTTATTAAAACACTTTCTAATAAAAAGATGAAGTCTATTAGATTAATTCATCATAGTGAGAAAACATTACTTAAAAAATTTCTAAAAAAACTACCCAATGTTGTTGCAGGAGGAGGGAAGGTTTACAATGAAGATGGCGCTATTTTATTTATATATAGAAATGATAAGTGGGACTTACCAAAAGGAAAAATAGAAGGTGGTGAAACTATAGAATCTACAGCTATTAGAGAAGTTGAGGAAGAAACAGGCGTTAAAGGATTAAGTATTACAAAACCATTAGAAACAACTTATCATTTATTTAAGCGTAATGGAAAGTTAAAGATTAAAATTACTTATTGGTTCGAAATGAAAACGAGTTTTAATGGAAGCTTATGGCCACAAGAAGCGGAAGGTATTACAAGAGTAGAATGGTTAAAAGAAAACGAGATAACAGAAGCTTTAAATAATTCTTACGCAAACATTAAATTATTAATGCGATAATAAGCTTAAGACTACTGCTATTTTTTTGCAATAAGAATAGTATGTACCTCTTTTGTAAGACTGTTCTTTAAATAATCTACATAAAGAATATTAGTGAGGTGAAAATTATGTTTTGCTAAAAGTTGTTTTAAATATTCTAAATTGTGGTAATATAAAAAAAGTTTATCCCCAGTGTTACCAGAGATATAACTAGAATCTTTATAATCTCCTTCTACAAAACTTATATATAATATACCTATAGGTTTTAATAAGTTAAAACAGCTTTGTATTAATTGATTACAATCCTTTTTTGATAAATAAGGAAGCCCAAAACCACAGATAATACCATCATAATTAGTTTTTAAAGTATTAATAGATCGTATATCCATTTCATAAAAGCTTGCTTTTGAGTTGTTCTGTTTAGCAAGTTTTACCATATTTGGAGCTATATCTATACGTTCAATATCACTATTAGGTTGTTTTGATAATAAGTATTTAGTAATATTTTCTGGCCACAACCTATATCTAATAGTTTGGGAGTTTTAGAAACTAGTAATTCACAAAACAAATCGTAAGAATCGTTATAAAGAGTTAAGTCCATGAACTTATCTTCATAAAGCTTTGCAACTTTATTCCATGTTTTAAAAGTGTCTTTATAACGATGTAACGATTCATTATAATATTCAATTACTTACTCTATATATCCTAGCATTTTATCTATTGTATTGACTGTTACAGAATGATAATTAGCCCTAGAGTTCTTATAGATTTCAATGGCTTCATCTACCTTGTTCGCATTTTTATAGGCTTTAAAAATAGTAGAAACATACCAGCGACGCCCTACTTTATTTAAAAACTGTTTGATAGTTTCATCTATATTGTTACCTCTATAATTATGAATTACAGATTGCTCAAACCATACCATTGCTATATATGAATTATTTGAATGGGTTAAATTGAAAGCATTATCTATTTGTTCCATTTGTTCTGGAGTAATCGTTTTAGGAAAATTACGAACAAAATGAACCCATTCTTGCGTTGTCCAATTTTTGGTAAGCGTTTTGTCTATTGTTTTTGTATTTAAAAACATAGCAAGTGTTTCTTCTACTTTTTTAAAATTATTAGATGTTATAATGGATTGATTTTCTGGTAGTCCAGGATTGTAAACCCATTCTTTAGTATTAAAAGTAACGTTATGTTTTTCTAATAAATTGGTATTTAAATAGTTTATAAAACGTTCTGTTGTCATTGTAGAAAATGCATGAGATTTAAAGTAGTTTTTTAAAAAAATATCAAATTCAGTTCTACCTACTTTTTCTTCTAAGGTTCTTAAAAAAAGGTAACCTTTATCGTATGCTATACTATTCATACCGTCATCTGGGTTACGTCCTTTTAAGTTTAATTTTAATTTTGTGTCTTCTGGGCTATCTTCAAAACCTTCTAGTTCTTCTTCTAAATCTTGCCTTCCAATTAAAGCTAACATATTAGCTCTATCTTTCCCATACAAGGCTTCCATAATACGCATTTCGAAATAAACTGTAAAGCCTTCATTAAGCCAGAAGTCATTCCAAGTTGCATTTGTAACTAGGTTTCCAGACCAAGAATGTGCTAATTCGTGAGCGATTAAGGATGTTAAACTTTTATCACCAGCTATAACTGTTGGTGTAGCAAAAGTAAGTCTTGGGTTTTCCATACCTCCAAAAGGAAAACTAGGAGGTAGAACTATAACATCAAATTGTTCCCAATCGTATTTCCCGTATAAGTTTTCTGCTGCTATAACCATTTTTTCCATGTCTGAAAACTCATAATGCGCCTTTTCTAATGCAGAAGGTTCAGCATAAATTCCTGTTCTATCACTTACAGCTTTATATTTTATATCTCCTACAGCCAAAGCTATTAAGTATGGAGAGATTGCTTGCTGCATTTTAAATGAATAAATTCCGTCTGTTGTTTTTACTTTAGGGTTTTCAGCACTCATTACTGCCATAAGTTGTGAAGGTACTTTTACCGTAGCATTATAAGTTATTCTAATTTGTGGACTATCTTGAATAGGTATCCAAGTACGTGTTAAAATAGCTTGACCTTGTGTAAATAGAAACGGTTCTTTTTTATCTGCTGTTTGTTGTGGGGTTAACCATTGTAAAGCTTCCGTTTCATTTGTGGTATTATAATGTATTGTAATTTGTTTTGAGTCTGCCTCTAATGGTATTTTTAAGGCTTGTCCTAGTTGTTTGTCTATTGATCCAAGAGAAAATGTAGCTTCTTTGTTATCGACTAGTACTTTATTGATATCTAAAAATTTTGAATCTAAGACTATTTCTGATGCATTATTGTTGGTAATATTATAAGAAGCAGTTCCTTTAATTTGTTTGGTTTCAAAATCAACTTCAATATCTAAATCTAAATGATTTACATTAGCTTCGTTAGGCTTGGCAAAAGAATGAGACTCTTCAACATATTTTTTTAAAACTACTTTTTCCTGTTTTTCTTTGGAACAACTGGTTAAACTAACTAGTATTAAACAAGTTAAAATGCTTATTTTTTTCATATTATGAATTTTAAGGGGACTAATATATTATTTATTATATTGATTGAATGTAGATATGTGTTTTATTGACTATTATTTAGTGGTGTTTTCTATGTAGCCCCAAGTATCCCAAATGTCTTTTAGTAAAACTTTAAACTGTGTAGAGTCTTTTATTAGTTTCTATTTGACCGAATAAATCATGCATTTCTCCTCTAAGTGTTGGATATTTATTGGTTATTTCTATCATATTATTCCAAGTTATGGTGTGTTGGTTAAAAGCATTTGAGAATGTTTCTGGACATAATGTATAATCTAAATTACTTAATGCTTTAGTATAATTTATTATGCTTTTACTTAGCTGTTGTTTGTTTGCACTCAATATTTCTTAATTTACCTGATAAATCATCTAATTTGAAGATTTTTTCTATACGTTCTTTTTGGGCAACTAAAGTAGCAGGGATGGTTTTTTTTCTTTTTTACATGAAGTAAAAAGAAGAATTATTAATGATAACAATATTTGATATTGATGCGCGATTTTCAAATTTAACTAATTTATCCTATAAATAGGGTACTGTAAGTGTGCTTTTTCGTAATTGTCACTTTGTTTATGTAACCAATCTAATTGAACATACCAACTCTTTGCAAAATTATCATCTGATTGTTTTTTTGCTTCAAATTTTTGTTTTAATTCTTCATTACTATCTAATAATGTTTTTGCTTTATCTTCCCATACGTATGGAGAGAAGCCTTCTTTTTGTTGTAATATAGTGTCGAAAAAATTCCAATTAAAAAAAGAATCAGGGGCTTGAGGCTCTAATGTTTCTATAAGATAGCGAACTCCATTTTGGTTTGTGTTTACAATATAATCTCCAGCTCTAAAAGATATAGGCTTTATAGTAGATTCTACACTGGTATTATAATGTAGATAATGACCTTCATATGGAGAAGTTCTACTTTTATAAGTGTTTATTTTATAGTTTTCTACAGTAATTGTAGAGTCGTTTTTTAGTTGCTTTAATTTTATGTTATTTAGCTTTAATAAAGCAATAATGTTGTGCCAGCCTTGGGGTACAATATATGCTTTGGGGATTGTAACAGAATCTTTTGCCTTGAAATAATTACGATACTGTACTTTTTTTATAAAAGGTTTAGAGATGTCGAATTTTAAACGCTGAGCATTAGTAATTTCACTTGGTATCATGCTTCCCTCATAGCCTTTAAAATTTATAGTCGATGCTTTACTAGTATCTATAGTCCAGTTTAATGAATAATTTGTACCTGTTTTATAGGAGTTATAGCTATTTGCCCTTAACTTAGATATAAGCTCTCCATCATTTTCGGTAATGACTATCATCTTTTTCATCAGCTCATAAGTGCCTTCTACTCGTTTTTTATATGGTTTTAGCATGTGTGTTTCTACCATCATACCCAAAGTATTAAATAGAGTAGTATAACCGGTAGAGTATCTTGGAGAATCCATAAATTGAGAAAATCCTTTTTCTGGAACAGAATTAAAAACGTTTACATAAGGAGTAATGTCCCATGATACTTCAGAAAGCTTGCTTTCAAGTTCTGGCATCATCCTGGTATGCAGATAATTACCAAGTGCTCCTCCTAATTTATTATGCTGAGTAAATAAATGGGTAAGAGTATATTGGTAATCTGCACCATTACTTACATGGTTGTCTATAAAGACATCTGGTTTTACTAAATGAAAGATTTTAGCAAAAGTTCTAGCATTTTTAGTATCAGATTTTATGAAATCTCTGTTTAAATCGAAGTTACGTGCATTTCCTCTAAACCCATAGGCCTTAGGTCCATTTTGGTTAGTTCTAGAACTTGTATTTCTATTTAAACTTCCTCCAACATTATAAATAGGTATAGTAACTAGTACTGTACTTTTTGGCATTTCTATTTTATTTTGTACAATATCTCTATAGAGTAGCATTGTTGCATCTATTCCGTCACTTTCACCAGGGTGAATGCCATTATTAATAAGTATAACACGCTTGTTAGCTCTAGAGCTAGAGAAATTAAAATTAGTATCTGGATTTAAGGTGACAATATGTAATGGTTTACCAGAATCTGTCTCTCCAATAGTTTTAATTGTAATTTCTGGATATACTTTAGCTAAGTTTTCATAAAAAGTAATGGTTTCTTTGTAGGTAGCAGTTTCTGTTCCTTTAGAAGTTTCAAATGGTGTTGTGAAATCGAAATTTAAGTCTTGATTTTCTGTTTTACAAGCACTTAATAAAAGGAGGAGAATGAATGTTTTTTTCATTAGTAAGGGTGTTTAGCTAAAATATATCCAACAAATATAATAATTACCGCTTTGTGTATCTCTTAATTAAATGTACTTTTGCAGCTTCAAAAAACAAAATTATGACTGCATTTTTTAGAAAACAAACTGCAAATGCCAAGAATGATATTCTAAGTGGACTTACTGTGGCTTTAGCACTAGTACCAGAAGCAGTAGCTTTTGCTTTTGTTGCAGGAGTAGATCCTTTGGTAGGATTATATGCTGCATTTATGATTGGTATAATTACTTCAATTTTTGGAGGTAGGCCTGGTATGATTAGTGGAGCAACAGGAGCTTTAGCAGTTGTAATGGTGGCTTTAGTAGCTAAAGGAAATACCATGGGGGCAGATGGAGAACAATTAGGGCTATATTATTTATTCGCTACTGTTATTTTAATGGGAATTATACAAATGTTAGCAGGTGTATTAAAGTTAGGTAAGTTTGTACGTTTAATACCGCATCCAGTAATGATGGGGTTTGTAAATGGTTTAGCAATTGTTATTTTCTTATCTCAACTAGGAATGTTTAAAGAAACCATTGGAGGTGAGAAAGTTTGGATGCAAGGAACACCGTTATTTATTATGATAGGATTGGTAGCATTAACTATGGGGATTATGTTTGGTTTACCTAAGTTAACTAAAAAACTACCAGAAGCACTGGTTGCAATATTAGTAGTTTCTGCTATAGTTATTTTTGGAAATTTAGAGGTTGCTACAGTAGGAAGTTTTATAAGAGATGGTGGAGGAGAAGGATTAAAAGGAGGTTTGCCAAGTTTTCAGTGGGATATATTTAATAAAGTGCCTTTTAATTTGGAAACTTTAAAGTTTATTGGACCATACGCTTTAATTCTAGCAGCGATTGGTTTAATAGAATCTTTAATGACTTTAAATTTAGTTGATGAAATAACAGAAACTAGAGGGGATTCTAATAGAGAGTGTTTAGCTCAAGGAGGAGCAAATATTATTACTGGGCTTTTTGGAGGAATGGGAGGATGTGCTATGATCGGACAATCTTTAATAAATATAAAAGGAGGTGGAAGAGGTAGATTATCCGGTATTGTTGCAGCATTAGCGTTATTAATATTTATATTATTTGCTTCTGGATTAATAGAACAAGTACCAATTGCTGCATTAGTAGGCGTTATGTTCATGGTAGTTATTGGAACATTTGCATGGAGTAGTTTTAGAATTTTAAATAAAATACCATTGAGTGATGTTATTGTATTAATAGCTGTATCTTCTTTAACTGTTGTTTTCGATTTAGCAATAGCTGTTATAGCCGGAGTTATTATTAGTGCATTAGTATTTTCTTGGGAAAATGCAAAACGCATTCGCGCACGTAAGCGTGTAAAAGAAGATGGGACTAAGGTGTACGAAATATGGGGACCTTTATTTTTTGGAAGCATTATAGCATTCAATGAAAAATTTGATGTTAAAAACGATCCTGATCATGTGGAAATAGATTTTGTAGAATCTAGAGTAAGTGATCATTCAGCTTTGGAGGCTATTTCTAATTTAGTTGAAAAGTATGAAGCTGAGGGTAAGACTATTAAACTAAAGCATTTAAGCGAAGATTGTAAAGCTTTATTATATAAATCTAGTGCTAAATTTAGAGACGTTATAATAGAAGCGGTAGACGATCCTCGTTATCATTTAGCAGCTAATCCTGAAAAATTTACAAAATCTTTATCGGAATATAATTTATAAATTATAATTTAATTTACAACATCGTATGATCGATTAAAGTCGTTTTTTTAAATACAAACAGTCTTTTTTTAAGTTTTTTTACTAGATTACAGTTATAAAATCGTTTACTGATGAAGTATTTTTTTTATGGACTGTTATTTTTTAACTGTATCTACATTCCTGTCTGTGCTCAAGAAAATTTAACCCAAAAAGAAGAAGACTCTCTTCTTGATGCAGTTAATTATGCTTTTTTATTAAATGATAAAAGTCAGTACGGAAAGTCAATTGAAATGATTGAAGATCTTTTAGCGGTTTTAAAAACTAAAAACAAGAGCTACTTAATTGCAGAATCATATAATTCTTTAAGTTATTCTTATGCAGAATTAGGGAATAAAGAAAAAGCATTTTATTATGCGTTTAAAGCTAAAGATTTTTATCTAAAAAATAAGGATACATCAAAGATTATTATTGGATACAATAATATAGGGGTTACTTATAGGGATTTTGAAATGATTAAAGAGTCTAATAATGCCTTTATAAAAGCAAGAGAATATGCAGAAGTATTTGAGGATAAGTTTGCAATGGCTTACCCTAATTATAATATAGGATATAATTTAATGGAATATTCTAAGGAGTATGATAAATCACTTTCTTACCTTAAAAAGGCATTATTATATTTAAATCAGAGTAATAGTGAAGAGGAAAATCGTTTATATGGTGATATATGGCTGTGTTTAGGTTTTGTATCTTATAAAATAAAGGACTTTGGGTCTTCTAAATCATATTTTAAAAAAGTAATAGAATTCTCTAAAGAGAATGGTTATTTAGAACTATTAAAAGATGCTTATAAATATAAAATTGATTTTTTAAAAGAAGAAAAAAAGTATGAAGAGACAACGGAAGTATACGAAAAGTATATAGAAGTTAAAGACTCTATATATAAATTAGAGAATATTGTATTAGCTAAAAATATAGAGACTCAATATAAAGTTAAAGAAAGTGAAGAGAGACTAAGTTTTATTGAGAAAGAAAAAGCAATTCAAGACAGATTGCTAGAAAAATCGAATAGATTTAATATTCTGTTGGGGGTTTTGAGCGGATTATTATTTATTACATTGTATTGGGGGTATAAAAAGAATAGAGCACTTAAAGAGTCTAGAGATAAGGCGGAAGATTTATCAAAAGTGAAAAGTGTTTTTTATTCAGAAATAAGTCATGAATTACGTACACCTCTTTATGCTGTAATAGAATTATCAGGGTTATTATTAAAGGAAAATGTAAGTGCAAAGCATAAAGAATATTTAGAATCATTAAAATTTTCAGGAAATCACTTAATGTCATTAATTAATAATGTTTTACAAATAAATAAAGCTGAATCTGGTAAAATGAAAATTCAATTATTAGATTTTAAACCAAAAGATTTGGTTTATAATATAATTGATAGCTTAGAATATGCTCTTAGAAACAGTAATAATAGAATTTATTTAGAATACGACGATACTATACCTGAAACATTAGTAGGAGACTCTCTAAAGCTATCACAAGTATTTATTAATTTAATATCTAATGCCATTAAGTTTACTCAAGATGGAACAATTAAAATTAAAATTAAACAATTAAAAGAAGCAGATAATACAATCACAATACATTTTAATATCGAGGATACAGGGCAAGGTATACCAAAAGAAAAACAAGCGAAAATATTTGAAGATTATTACCAGGACGACACAAAAACAGAAAATGCATATAATGGTACAGGCTTAGGACTTTCAATTGTAAAACGAATATTAACAGTAATGAAAAGTTCTATACATGTGGAGAGTGAAGTAGGAAAGGGGACAGCTTTAAGTTTTGATATTATGTTTGAAAAAAGTAATAAATCTAATGCTCCTGTTGCATTATATGCTAATCAATTAGAACATATTGTAGGGAGTTATATTTTAATAGTAGACGATAATAAAATTAACCAACTAGTAACAAAAAAAGTGTTAGAGTCATTAGGAATAAAGAGTAAAGTTGTAGATTCTGGTGAACGAGCTCTAGAGGTTGTGAAAAATGAGACGTTCGATTGTATTTTAATGGATTTACATATGCCTCAATTAGATGGGTACGAAACCACAAGATTAATACGAGAGTTTAATGCGGAAGTCCCTATAGTTGCTTTAACAGCAGCAACTACAGATGAGGTTGAGAGAAAAATAAAAAAATATGACATAAATGATTATGTTCTAAAACCTTTTATAACAACAGAGTTTGTACAAGTTCTAAATAAAGTTATTCTTTCATAAAAGAAGAATCTTTTATATAAACACTACTAGGTACTAGCTTAGTATAATCACCATTATTTCTAATAACATCCCTAACTATTGAAGATGCGATATATGATGTCTTTGCAGCAGTTAATAAAAAGACTGTTTCAATAGGGGCAAGGTCTCTATTGGTGTGCGCTATAGCCTTTTCAAATTCAAAATCAGCAGGATTTCGTAAGCCTCTTAAAATGAAGTCAACGCCTATTTCTTTACAGAAATCAACGGTTAATCCTTTGTAACTAACAACTTTTATTCTTGGTTCATCTTTAAAAGCCTGCCTAATAAACTCCATACGTTCTTCTAAAGAAAACATGTATTTTTTAGAAGCATTAACACCTATAGCAACAATAACTTCATCAAATAAGGTAACACCACGTTCAATAATGTCGTAATGACCTAAAGTAATAGGATCAAAAGATCCTGGGAATATAGCACGTTTCATAATAGAAATTTATATAATGGACTACAAAGTTATCATTTTAAAAGGAAACATATGTTTTATGTTAGGGCTTCTTCAATAGCATTGCTAAATAAATCTGTCATAGAAATTCCAGCGGCAGCAGCTTGTTGAGGTAAAATACTTTCTTTGGTAAGTCCAGGAACAGTATTCATTTCTAATAAATGAGGTTCTCCATCTTTAAAAATAAACTCACTTCTAGAAAAGCCAGTCATTTTTAATACTTCATAAACTTTCTTAGCAACGACGTTTACTTTTTCTTCTTGTTCTTTAGTTAGTCTTGCAGGTGTTATTTCTTGAGATTCTCCTAAATACTTAGCCTTATAGTCAAAAAAATCATTGTCGCTTACTATTTCTGTAATGGGCAAAACTTTAGTTTCACCTTTGTAGGTTATAACTCCAACAGATACTTCAGTACCATCTAAAAAAGACTCTATAATGATTTCATCATCTTCTTTAAATGCCACAGCAATAGCATTTTTTAAATCTTCTTTTTTATAGGCTTTAGTAACACCAAAACTACTTCCTGCTTTATTAGCTTTAACAAAACAAGGTAAACCTACTTTATCTATAATTTCTAGTTCATTAATGGTATCTCCAAGGTTAAGGAAATAGCTTTCTGCAGTTAAAATATTATAAGGTTTTAAAGCACTTAAGCAATCACGTTTATTAAACGTTAAAGAAGCTTGGTACATATTACAACTCGTTTGGGGTAAATTAATAAGTTCAAAATAAGCTTGCATAAAACCATCTTCTCCGGGAGAACCATGTATAGCATTAAAAACACAGTCGAAAGAGATTTTTATGTTATTCACTATAACAGAAAAGTCGTTTTTATCAATAGTATACTCATTTGCATTATCATCTACATAAACCCATTTGTCTTTAAAAATATGAATACGATATCCTTTATATTTAGTCGTGTCTAAAACTTCATAAACGACGTTTCCGCTTTTTAAAGAAATTTGATATTCGCTAGAATACCCTCCCATTATAATAGCAATGTTTTTCATTATTATAGCTTCCGTAAAAACGGACTTTAAATTTAATTTAACTTTTAGAAATAAAATCTAATACACAATATCTATTCGTATAATTAGTTTAGCTAAAATATCATTTATTTATCCTAAAAGAAAAACCTTTTTGTTTTTATATATTTGCTTCGCAAACATTAACTTTAATTTGTAGAATGAGTATCATTAAATTTCTTACCAGTAAAGTTCTTTTTAAACAAGTAGCACTTGCATTAGTAGCTGTTGTTGTTTTATGTTTTATTATCCTAAAATGGTTAAATGTAACAACTAATCATGGGGATTTTGAAACAGTTCCAGATTTAAAAGGAAAATCTATAGATGTAGCTAAAATTGAATTAGAAGACAATAAGCTGGTTATGGAAATACAAGATTCTGCAAACTATAACCCTAATTATCCAAGGTATTCAGTAATAGACCAAGATCCAATTGCAGGGAAGAAGGTTAAAGAGAACCGTAAAATATATATAACATTAAACCCTTCTGGATATAGAAAAATAAAAGTACCTTATTTAGTTGGAAGAACTTTTAGACAAGCTAAGCCTACTTTAGAATCTTTAGGATTTAAAATAGGAAAAACAACCTATGTCGATTATTTAGGTGAAGACGAAGTTGTAAAAATGACTTATAAAGGAAAAGTCATTAAAAAGGGCGAGAAATTACCTAAAACAGCAACTATAGATGTTGTTTTAGGTAATGGAAATGGTTTATAATTAATTACAAAAATAACAAGAGCTGTAAATAGCATATTCTCTTATGGACAATTATACGCCTAAACAACAAAATGAAGATGGACTTTACGAGCATTATGCTTTTGAAGTAGATAAAGGACAAACGCCATTGCGTATAGATAAATATCTAATGAATTTTATCGAAAATGCCACGCGAAATAAAGTTCAGGCTGCTGCTAAAGATGGTAATATCTATGTAAATGGAGCAACAGTAAAATCTAATTATAAGGTAAAACCTTTAGATAAAATAAAAGTGCTTTTTGAGCACCCTCCGTTTGAAAATCTATTAGTAGGCGAAGATATGCCGTTGGATATCGTATATGAAGACGATGTGCTTTTAGTAGTAAATAAACCTGCAGGAATAGTTGTGCACCCTGGACACGGAAATTATTCAGGAACATTAATTAATGGTTTAATATATCACTTCGATAATTTACCAAAAAATTCAAGTGATAGACCAGGACTAGTACATAGAATAGATAAAGACACAAGTGGACTATTGGTTGTTGCTAAAACAGAACAAGCTATGGCGCATTTATCTAAACAATTTAAAGATAAAACTAGTGAACGAGAATATGTTGCTATTGTTTGGGGGAATGTTGAAGAAGATGAAGGAACAATAGAAGGTAACATAGGACGTCATCCAAAGAATAGATTACAAAATACTGTTTATTTTGGAGATGAAGCAGATAAAGGAAAACCAGCCGTAACGCATTATAAAGTATTAGAACGATTAACTTATGTAACCTTAGTATCTTGTAAATTGGAAACTGGGCGTACGCATCAAATACGCGTACACATGAAACATATTGGCCACACTCTTTTTAACGATGAGCGCTATGGGGGAGAACGTATTTTAAAAGGAACCACATTTACAAAATACAAGCAGTTTGTAGAAAACTGCTTTAAAACGTTACCACGTCAAGCTCTACATGCTAAAACATTAGGATTCGAACACCCTGTTACTGGGAAGTTTATGAGTTTTAACACTCCAATTCCAAACGATATGCAAGACTGTATTGAAAAATGGAAAGGATACTCTAAACATATGGAGAATTAGAAATTTTTTAAGTAAACTTATCTATTTGTTTTGTTATCAGGCAAAATAACATAGGAGATGAGTTCTATTGACGAAGGTTTGATCAGTTTTATTTATTAAACATGATTACATTATAAATATTATCTATTTTCGAATAAAATATAACTTTTTCAATATGTAGTATGCAGGTCATTTATACGTTAATTTTACTTCAAATTCCTAGATATGGTTATAGAAGAAATTACACTATTTACAACAAGTATAAAGGCGCAACGACAGTTTTATAAAGTTACGTTAGGTTTCGAGATTATAGAAGACACTCCTAAAAGAGTGGCTTTTAAAGTAGGCGGAAGTATCTTAGCTTTTCAATATAAAGAAAATATAAAACCATCGCATTTAGCCTTTAATATTCCTTATAATGCTATATATGATGCCTTAAAATGGTTAAGAGATAGAACCGAAGTAATTCAATACAACGATAAATTTGTAACAGATTTCACAAAATGGGAAGCAAAAGCAATCTATTTTTATGATGCAGAAGATAATATTGTAGAGCTTATAGCAAGAGAGCGAATAGATATAGAAAGTGATATTGCATTTACACCGCGAATAATTATTGGAATAAGTGAAATAGCAATAGCTACGGAGTCTATAGAAATAATATACAATACAATTAATACTATAAAACCAATTCCAATATTTGATGGCGATTTTAATAGGTTTTGTGCATTAGGAGACGACCAAGGTTTATTTATAATAATAGATAAAACCAAAAAGGAATGGTATCCTACAATGGACAAGGCATTCACGTCCGACTTTATAATAAAAGGTGACTACAACTTCACTTTTGTCAATGGGGAAATAAAAGAAATATCGTAATTTAGAAACTTGAAAAATTAGTTTTTAATAAAGTAATAAAGAGAACAAATGAAACTAGTAATATCACCTGCTAAGTCACTTAATTTTGAAAGTGATTTACCTACACGTAAAACAACAGAAGCTCAGTTTTTAAAACAATCTGAGCGTTTAAATAAATTACTTAAAAAGAAATCGGCTAAAAGTCTCTCTAAATTAATGCATATAAGTGATGCATTAGGTCAATTAAATTACGAGCGAAATCAATCTTGGGAGTTGCCATTTACTCAAGATAATGCAAGGCAAGCTGTTTATGCTTTTAATGGAGATGTATACAGAGGGTTGGATGCTTATACAATTCCTGAAGAAAAAATAGAGACATTACAAAATACAGTGCGTATTCTATCTGGGTTATACGGTGTTTTAAAACCCTTAGATTTAATGCAAGCTTACCGTTTAGAAATGGGAACAAAATTTCCAGTAGGTAAAAATAAGAACCTCTATGAATTTTGGAAAAAAGAGATAACTAAAGGATTAAATGAAGAACTAGAAGATGATGAATTATTTTTAAACCTAGCTAGCGTAGAGTATTTTAAAGCAATAGATACAAAAGCATTAAAAGTTCCTGTAATTACTGCAAACTTTAAACAGTTTAAAAATGGAGAATATAAAAATATTGCCATTTTTGCTAAACAAGCTAGAGGACTAATGGCACGTTACATTATAGATACCAATGCTAAAACCTTAGACGATATTAAGGGGTTTAATTATGACAGTTATGGATTAAGTGACGAATTGTCTACAGATACAGAATTAGTCTTTACGCGATAAATACTTTAAATTAGTAACCCTAATTATGTTTTCTATAGCATAGTTAGGGTTAGATTAAAGCATTTTGTTTAGATTTGAAGAGAGCATTTATAATATCCCTATAAAAAGTAATGGAAGTAAATGTTTATTAACTAAATAGCTTTATGTATTACTATATTATTCTTCTATTGCAAGGCTTTTGTATCTATCATGCCATTAAAAATAGAAACAATTACTATTGGATTTTTCTTATTTTATTTTTACCAGTAATAGGAGCCATTATTTATTTAATAACTCAGGTATATAATAAGAGTGGTGCTAATAAAATACAAGAAGAGATAACATCTATTCTTATTCCTACTAAAAAAGTAAAAGATTTAGAAAAGCAATTAGAGTTTTCTGAAACATACCAGAATAGAGTTAATCTTGCAGATGCTTATATGGAAATGAAAGATTACAACAACGCTATAATCCATTATGAAGTTTCATTAAAAGATAAAAGTCAGAAAGGATTCCATGTTATAAAGGAATTGATAAAAGCATATTATGGGCTTCAAAACTATAAAGAGGTTATTAAATACGCAAAACAAATAAAAGAAGAAGCAGAGTTTGAAAATTCTATAGCACAATTTGTATATGGTCTGGCGTTAGAACAAGAGGGGAATATTAAAGAAGCAGAAATTACACTAAGAAAAATAGATTTACGATATTCAAATTATGAAGAACGATTAATATTGGCTAAGTTTTTAGTAAAACATAATAAGCAAGAAGAAGCAAAATCTATTTTAAATGAAATCTTAGTTGAATCTCAAAATATGACAAGGCCAAATAAAAAGCGCTTTAGGACCACTATTCATGATGTTCAAAGATTAATACAAACACTATAATAACTATATGGATTATTAAAAAAGGGAAAACTTACATATGTTTTTGCACAAACACCCATATTCACCTTTTATAAAAAATGATACTAAAAAATTAATTGTTGGGACCTTACCACCACCACGATTTTCAACAGGGGATCTACTTGAAAAGGATGTAAACTTTTGCTATGGAAGCTATTATAATAGCCTATGGTTGTATATAGAGAAAATTCATTCTTTAAATTTAAAGTATGACAACTCTCAAGAAGCAATAGATCAACGTAAACAATTTTTAATAGAGCATAAAATTGGCGTTTGCGATATCGTAGAAAGTTGCGAGCGCGACAAAATTGATGCTTCCGATTTAGGAATGCAGAATATTATATTAAGAGACGTTATTGGCTATTTAAAACAATACCCAACTATAGAGACACTATTATTTATTGGCGGAAATAGTAAAAATGGTCCTGAATATTTTTTTAGAAAACATTTAAAAGACTATAACTTGAAATTAGAATTACTATCAAATGAAATACCTAGAATTCATCAAGTTAAAATACCAGATTTCACAAATTTAAGAGAAAGAATAATAAAAACAGTATCCCTAACATCGTCATCCGGAGCAGCAAATAGAGCAGTGGGAAGCATGGGATTATACAAGCAATTAAAAGCTAAAAATCCCAAATTTAATACTTTTGATTTTAGAGTCATGCAGTATAGTGAATACCTGTAAAAGACACTAAATGTTAATTATTGAGAAAGCCTAATTACATTGTGCTATATTTGAAAGAATAACTATAAAAAAGAAAACAATGAAACAATACATTCTTAGTATAACCCTTTTAGTTTCAGTAATAGCAATAGCGCAAACAAAAGAAACAACATTACCATATTACGAAATTCAATAAAATTCTAAAACCTACACAACGGGAATAGTAGTAGCAAGGCAAATTGATGGATTAGTTTTTTTTATTGGGCTACAGAAGGTTTAACAGAAAAAGATTTAGAATATAAGCCAGGTGAAAATGTACGGACAACTGAAGAAACGGTAAAGCATATTTATGAATTATCTATAATTGTGGTTAATTCTACTTTAAATAAAGTCAATAAAAGAGGAGAAAAAGAAGAACTCTCTTTTAAAGATATGAGAGAAAAAACACTTCATAATTTAAAACAAGCAGCAGATATTTTAAGAACTAGCGAGGATATATCTAAGTTCAAAATTATTTTTGGAACAAATGAAATTCCATTTTGGAATAACATTAATGGACCAATAGCAGATGCCATATGGCATTCTGGACAGATAGCTTTCTTTAGGCGAATTACAGGAAATGCAATAGACCCTAAAGTAAATCACTTTTTTTGGAGAGTTAAAAAATAAAGAATTATAATAAGCATAAGTTATTATGAGTAAATCACGCCTTTTTCAAATACATCCAATACTAACAGCAAAAAATGTAGTAGAAGCTTTGTCTTTTTATGTAAATAAGTTAGGGTTTAAAATTGCTTTCGCGGACGATTCTAAAGCTACAACATATGCAGGTATTCGTAGAGATGATATAGAAATACATATACAATGGCATGATGAGAAAGAGTGGAAGGCAGGTTTTAATACACCCATGTTACGAATAGTTGCTCAAAATGTAGATGCTTTATTTGAAGAGTATAAAGATAAAAACGTCTATAACGAAAACACCAAAGTGCGTGATACGGAATGGGGGACTCGAGAATTTGCGTTTTATGATTTATATAATAATGGTCTTACTTTCTATCAAGACCTTCAAATAAAAAGACGAGTCTAAACTAAGTTTAAAATCGCCTTTTTATAAAAAAATCACTTGCAAAGACACAATTTTTTAATGTGTGTAAGGGGTCCGTTTATTTTGGTCAATGCAAGTGATAAACAAGATATTTTACAGTTAGTTTATATACTTGCTTCAAGAATTTTAGGAACTAAATCTATTTCAATTTGATTTTTTAATATATCATCAAAAGTTTCTCTTTGTCTAATTAAATGTGACTTATTATTATGCCATAATACTTCGGCTGGACGATAGCGAGAATTATAATTACTGGCCATAGAATAACAGTAAGCCCCAGCATTTTTAAAGGCTAAAATATCACCTTCATTGATTTCTGAAATGCGTCTGTTATTTGCAAATGTGTCTGTCTCACAGATATAACCAACTACTGAATAAAACCGTTCACGACCATCTGGGTTAGATATGTTTTCTATTTCATGTTGAGAGCCATATAGCATTGGTCGAATTAAATGATTAAAACCAGAATCTATTTGAGCAAAAACAGTAGAAGTTGTTTGTTTTACAACATTCACTTTCGCTAAAAACTGTCCAGCTTCGCTAACTAAAAACTTGCCAGGTTCGAAAGCTAGTGTTAACTGCCTGCCGTAGTTCTTACAAAAGGTATTAAATCGTTGAGTTAGTTTATTACCAAACTCTTCAATATTTGTTTCAATATCTCCTGATTTGTATGGAACCTTAAAACCCGATCCAAAATCTATAAACTCTAAATCATCAAAATGTTTTGCCGTATCAAAAAGTATTTCACTAGCATATAAAAAGACATCAATATCTAGAATATCGCTTCCTGTATGCATGTGTACACCATTAATTGTCATTCCTGTATTTTCTACAATGCGGAGTATATGTGGAATTTGATGAATAGAAATTCCAAATTTACTATCTATATGCCCTACCGAAATATTTGTATTGCCGCCTGCCATAACATGAGGGTTAATTCGAATGCAAACAGGAGTGTTTGGGTTATTAGTACCAAACTGTTCTAATATAGAAAGATTGTCAATATTTATTTGCACACCTAATTTAGCAACGGTTTCAATTTCTTCTAAAGAGACACCGTTAGGAGTAAACATAATATGTTTTGCAGGAACACCAGCAGTAAGTCCTAATTGCACTTCTTGTATAGATACGGTGTCTAAACCTGCTCCAAGAGAATGAATATATTTTAAAATAGTAAGATTAGATAGTGCTTTAACAGCATAATGTATTTTTACTTTTTTAACTTTACTAAAAGCAGACCCTAGACGTTTGTATTGAGAAGCTATAGTTTCCGAATTGTAAACATAAACAGGGCTTCCGTAGTCTTTTGCTATTTTTAGTAATTGATGCTGTTGCATAAACTTAATTTTTTTCAAAGGTATTTTTTTAGACGTTGATAAAATTTTTTTAAACAGATTATTACACTTTTTAAACAACTTGTTAATTATTTAACAAGTTAAAATTCTATAACTAATTTTCATAATTAAATATTAGGGTAAGTAATTGTGATTATTTACTTTTGTCACTCTAAAATTTTACTTTTAATAAGATGAATTTACACGAATATCAAGGAAAAGAATTATTAAGCAGCTTTGGCGTACGTATTCAACGTGGTATTGTTGCACAAAATGCTGACGAAGCAGTAGAAGCAGCAAAAAAATTAACTGAAGATACTGGTACAGGTTGGCACGTTATAAAAGCACAAGTTCACGCTGGTGGTCGTGGAAAAGGTGGTGGAGTAAAACTAGCTAAAAATTTAGACGAAGTAAAGTCTATAGCTGGACAAATCATCGGAATGGATTTAGTTACACCTCAAACTTCTGCAGAAGGTAAACGAGTACACCAAGTATTAGTAGCAGAAGATGTATACTATCCAGGAGAAACTGAAACAAGTGAATTTTATATGTCTGTATTATTAAATCGTGCAAACGGACGTAACATGATTATGTATTCTACAGAGGGTGGAATGGATATTGAAACAGTTGCAGAAGAAACACCACATTTAATCTTCACAGAAGAGATAGATCCTGCAACAGGAATTCTACCTTTCCAAGCTAGAAAAGTAGCTTTTAACTTAGGATTATCTGGTTTAGCTTTTAAAGAAATGACAAAATTTGTGACATCTTTATATAAAGCATACGTAGAATCGGATTCTTCTTTATTTGAAATTAATCCAGTTTTAAAAACAAGCGATAATAAAATAATGGCTGTAGATGCTAAAGTTACTATAGATGATAACGCATTATACAGACATAAAGATTTAGCAGAATTACGTGATTTACGTGAAGAGAGCCCAATTGAAGTTGAAGCAGGAGCTTTAGGTTTAAATTATGTAGATTTAGACGGAAATGTTGGATGTATGGTTAACGGAGCTGGTTTAGCAATGGCAACTATGGATTTAATTAAGCAAGCAGGTGGTGAGCCAGCGAACTTTTTAGATGTTGGTGGTACTGCAGATGCTGCTCGTGTTGAAGCGGCATTTAGAATTATTTTAAAAGACCCAGCTGTAAAAGCAATTTTAATTAATATTTTTGGAGGTATTGTACGTTGTGACCGTGTGGCACAAGGTGTTGTAGATGCATATAAAAATATGGGAGACGCTATTAACGTTCCAATTATTGTGCGTTTACAAGGAACTAATGCTGATATCGCTAAAGAACTAATTGATAGTTCTGGATTAGATGTTATGAGTGCTACAGAGTTTCAAGAAGCAGCAGATAAAGTACAAGCTGTTTTAGCATAAGCAAACAGTTTTTCTATAATATATAAAGAGCAGTATTTTTAATACTGCTCTTTTTTTTGTGCTTTTTTATAGCAAGACCAGTCAGGCTTTTAAACCTGACTGGTCTAAGCTGTACTAGATTAGGAATAGAATAAGATAAATAATTATAATTTGTCTGTAATAAAGACTAAAAAGATAGTTTAACTTAACTTTAAGTTTATTAACTTACAAATAAGTTGTATAACTTAAAATTAAGTTATATGTTTGTATTGCTGATTAATAACACTCATAAAGTAATGGTTATACTAACTAAGGTAGAAGAGAAGATAATGAAGATTCTCTGGGATATTGAAAAGGGATTTATTAAAGATATCATAGAAGAATATCCAGATCCTAAACCGCCTTACAATTCGGTTTCAACAATAGTAAGGGTATTGGTGCAAAAAGAAATTATAGGCTATAAAGCCTATGGTAAATCTCATCAATACTATCCGTTAATTAGTAAAGCGGATTATAGTAAAGGGCAAATGAAGCGTTTAGTTACCGATTATTATAATAATTCGCTATCTCAAGTTGTTAGCTTTTTTACAGAAAGTAAACAATTAAAAGATAGTGAATTGGATGAGGCTATGCGAATGTTAGAGGCACTAAAAGACAAGAAAAAATGATGAAATTTATAATATATTTATTTGAGTCTAGCGCCGTACTTATTGTACTTTATTTGCTTTATGAAGCGTTCTTGAAGAAAGAAACATTCTTTAATTTTAATCGGTTTTACCTTATAAGTATCGTTGCTTTTTCTTTATTAATACCTTTTATAAGTATCGATTTTAATAAAGGTAAGATAGCAGTAGTAGACTCTTCTATCGAAGAATTTAAGGAATTTAGGATGTCCTATTATGAGACTATAGAGATATGGGAGTATAAAGCTTTTAACGAGTCAATACCAGAAGAATTATCTGTCGTTTCCACTAAACAGGAAAATAGCTCTATAGACTGGGAAGCTATTATAATAATGACTTTGCTAGGCGTATATATTATAGGTGTTTTAATTTGTTTGTCTAAACTATTGTGGACATTAAACAGATTAAAACGAATGGTTTCAGCATATCCTAAAACTAAAATTAATGGTGTAATGGTAGTGAATATACCAGACCCATCAGCTTCATTTTCATTTTTTGGTTATGCTTTCATTTATAAAGAAAAACTGGAGACTACCGAAATAAATCAAATTATTGCTCATGAAAAAGTGCATATAGAACAGCGACATTCTGTAGACTCAATTTTTGTACAACTTATAGCTGCATTTTTGTGGTTTAATCCACTAATTTGGAAGCTTATTAAATCTTTAAAAACAACACATGAATATATAGTAGATCAAAAAATAATTAACACCGGTTATTCCTTAGTAGAGTATCAGACCTTACTTTTAAGCGAGTTAGTCAGCAACAACTCATACGGGTTGGTACACAATTTTAATTTATCATTTATAAAAAAAAGAATAACCATGATGACACACAATAAATCAGGATTTAGAGGGAAAATAAAGGTAGTATTAATAGTAATTTGTGCAGTGCTACTTAGTTTAGTAGCATTTCAGGTAAATTCTAAGATAACACAGGATAAAGCTTCGAGTACTTATGCTTCAAATAGGCTTATAACTACTATAAAAAAAGATGGTACTAAAAAAACGATGTCTAAAGAAGAGTACTTGAATACTGCGAAAGATTCAATACAAAAAAATAAGTTATTAAAGGTATATGAAAACTTAACTAATCCTAAAGAGTTTATAATATCAGGTGATGTATTATTACTTGATGGACAGTCTCTTGAAATTAAAGATATTGAACCAATAGTTGAAAAAGCTGGTATTGGAAGGCATGGTTTGGTACGATTGCGAATAGACGGTAAGCAAAACATGAAAAAGATAAGTGAGATACAAAAGGAGTTAAGGCGAATAGATCGAAGAAAAGTTCTTTACTATGGCGAAACTGAATCAGGAGAGCAAATGATTCAACCATTTTTAGTACCGCCAATGCACGAGGCTAATCCATCTCACAATGATAATATTGTAGTAAAAGGAGATTTAAGCGATGCCACACATAATGGAACTGTAGCAATCCGAAACGGTATAGAGTATCTTAAGGTTAATGTAAGTGAGGATAAAAATATTAGAGAAGCTGTTTATAATTTTGTAAAAAGTCATATTGCACGACAATCGACAGCTTATTTAATACGGGTTGAATATGATGATGCAGATAATTTTAAAAATTATTTAACTAATCTAGCCGAGGTATTTCAAGGTTTTGAAACTGTTTATAAAGTACGCGCTCAAGAATTATATGGTAAAGATTCAAGTGATTTAGAAATGTCAGAACGATTAGCTATTAGAGACGAAGCACCAAAATCGGTTTTTATAGCTGGAAAATAAATGAATATAAAGGCGAAAACAATCTATAAGTGACTGTCTTTGCTTTTTTTTTGAGTAATAAAAAACGAGTGTATTTTCTACTTAATTTTAACTCTGTTTTACAATACTAAAATAGTATAAAATAAGCATGTTAAATTAGTATAAATAGTTTTACATTCTGGTTACTTTAAAATAATGATTACATGCAGTTTTGGTAAGAGTAGTGTAACACACTACTCTTTTTTTGTGCCTAATTTTGTCTTGTAAATAATTAGCAACATAAAATAAAACAACAAGCTAATTATCATAAAAAGAAAAAGACAAAACACAAAAAAGATGAAAACAGTAAAATTATTAATGTTTGTATTAGCGATCACTTTTACTAATTTAAGTTTGGCAAATACCAACCCAACAAAAAAAGAAGGAACGTCTACTATTAGTAAAGCAATAGGAACGTTATTAAGCAATCCAGGGTTTGAAATTAAAAACAGTCTATTGGCAGAGGTAACTTTTATGCTTAACACAGAAAATGAAATTGTAGTATTAACTGTAGATACAGAAAGTACGCAGTTAGAAAACTACATAAAAACGAGATTAAATTATAATGAGTTAGCAATTAAATTGAGTACTAATAAAAAGTATAAAGTAGCTGTAAGACTTATAGTAGAAAACTAGTATATACTTAAATACTCTGTAATGAGTGAGGTTTTAAAAGTAGATTTGGTTTTGTCTGTATAAGTAGTAGCGACGTTACATGTTTTGATAAGCAAAAACAATTCGATAAATTTATATAGACACTAAAAGAGCAACATTAATTGTTGCTCTTTTTTAATTATCCTAAATACTAATACTAGTTTAGTAAAACAAAATAAAGTTCTAGTATAATATGAAAATTATAATGGTATTTTTTTTAATTCAATAATTAATTTTTCAATTTCTATTACTGGTAATTTAGTAACGCAATTAATAGAAGAATCATTATTCCCTATTTTTAGAACTCCAGTATTATCTTCTTCGTACCCAATTGGTATTATAGAAAAAGTAAGAGGTATGATTTCCTTAACTTTTTTTCCATCTTTAAACCATTTATAATTTACCTCGTAAGTTGTATTTAATTTAGTAAAAATAATCTTTTCAGAACCATAGGTATTCCATAATGAAATTCTTAATAAATAGAATCCAAGTAAACCAAAAACTCCAATTCCTATGAAGAAACCTATATGTAATTTATTTCCTGATAATACCGAAACAATCATTCCTAGTGAAGAAAAGGTGAAAAATAAAAACGAGAATATAAACATTACTCCTCGAACTAATAAAGGTGCTTTTTTTACTTTTAATGTCAGTTCATTATTATTTAACCAATATTGTTGCATATACTTTTAAGGGATTATACTGTAAATGATTTTATATTATCTCAATAAGAAAGATACTAATTAATACACTAATATAGTGAAATCGGCAATGGTTCTATAAAATAAAGTCTGTAGAGGTGAATTCTATAAGATTCCCTTATTGCTTTATTAGTTAATCATTTATTCATAAATAGTAATACTTCCATTAACCATTTTTAAGTTTGGGCAAGTTCCACTTACAAAGCTAACTTCAACCTTTTTTCCGTAACCAACAAAAGTATTGCCTTCAATAAAAGGAAAAGCATTTGTTGTGCCATCAACGGTAATTAAAGTATTGTCAATTTTTACATTTAAAACAACATTATTACAACCTGTATTTTGCCCTATATTTAAAGCGAAAAAAAACTCTACATCTGCATCTAAAACAGTAGTAGATGTTTTGTTTCCTATAGAGCCAATGTTCCATTGTGCTGGGATACCTTTTACATTTTTTTCTAAATCAAAAATCATCCATTTTCCACTAACAGGAAGGGTATCGTTATTATTATAATTAATTCTTGTTGTAGTATTACAACTCATAATAGCATTAGAACCTTCTGTTAATTTAACTGTATTCTTGCCTTCGCGATAAACAAGAACTTCTTTATCTGGATTGTTAACAGATGTACTATTTATGTTAAATAGGTAGTTTCCATCTAAATTTCCTATAATAATTTTGGTATTTGGAAAATTAGGATTGGTTGTCCAATTTCCAGTAATACTAACTTGAGAAAATGAAATTAAAGAACATAATAATAAGATTGAGTTAAAAATAGTTTTCATAAATATTAGTAGTTATTGATTAGTGAATCTTTTCTTTGTTAAAAAGAATATTAGTGCAAATGTATTTAGTATGAAGAGTCTTATAAATACCCAATAAAGGTTAATTATTAAAGCTGTATTTATTCTAAAACGCATTTTAGTTCTATCTCTGGTTCCATATGATAAGTAAAGGTTATTTCCTTTTTCTGAAAGGGTTGAGATAATTGCATTTCCAAAGGTAGTGTTAAAGAAGAATCGTTTCTATCTAACCAAATATCATTATATACATGAACTTTAGTATCTAATATCATAAAGAGATATTTTTCCATTTCTAATGGTTCCAAATCTATTTTAATATCTTCTAGTTGAGAAGGAATATTTTGTCCTGTATGTTGCTCTACTGCTTCACGAGCATCTACAATATTACATAATTTGTTTTCTATATACTTAGAGCTTTTTATGGAATCGGTTAACAAGCTTGCAGTAACAATAACATTTTCTGGAATTAATGTAATATCTTCTCTACATTGTGGAAGCATATTAAATAAAATAGGGACATAACATTCACGGTATAATAGAGCATCTAGGGTTTCACTAAAAAGAATATGATAAGTTTCCGCTTTTGGTATTTTAAATGTTACAGCATCTGCGAGGTGATAATTTTTTACATATTGAGTTAATTCTAAAGCTTGTATTAGTTTTTTAGCAGATTTTAATGAGTTTTCATTAATCTCTAATATCGAAAATTGTATTTCATCTACATTAAATAAGGGGGCTATTAAATTTATAAAAGGTGCATAAGGGCCACAACCAGCATAAAATATGTTTATTAATTCATCAGGATATTTAGCTTGCTTATCTTTAATGGCGGAAACCATAGCCTTTAAAAATTGTACTGTTCGTTTGTAATCTAAGAGGCATTGGGCAGCATGGTTTAAACCCAAGGCTTTACCTTTTGCTGTTGATACAGCAGCTAGGTGTTCTATTTTAGAATCGAAACCAGAAACTTCTGTTGCTTCATGAAAATGCTTGTGGATTTCATGCAATATCTTTTCTGCTTTATTAGCACTTAAATTTTCTTGTAATAGAGCTGTTACTGAAGCTTTAATATTAATAGCGATATTATTCATTGATTTTATTTTTTAATAAAACCATATTATATGGTTCTAAAGATTGTTTTTTAACAAATTTAATCTGTAACAATATCTAATATTTTCCATATAAATCCTACACGTATATTTACGTGCTTTTATATTAATTATAAAATAATAAGTTATTATGGTGGGGAAGAGTAGTGATAATGTGAGTATAAAAAAGAGCAATGTTAATCATTACTCTTTTTCTTCTGTTTTGGTTTATTTTGTCTTGGAGGCATTGGTCCGCGTAAATGAATAATTAATCCATTTAAAAAATTACGCAAAATTTGATCTCCACATTCCATGTATTTAGGGTGGTCCTCTCTTCTAAAAAAAGCACCTAATTCGCTTTTAGAAATTCTAAAATCGACGAGTTCTAAAATCTTAACAATATCATCATCGCGAAGTTGATGGGCAACTCTAAGTTTTTTAAATATGTCGTTATTTGTCATGTTTATTTGTCTGTTATTCAGTATGTTATTTATTTTTTTTAAGAAGTAAAATCTGTTTTGTGATGAAATGTCTTAAAAAGACGATATAAAACAACCCATTTTTCGACAAGATACATCTTTATGCGATTATTATGTAGAGATTGTTTGTAATTTTACAACGTGCTAAAAACTAGGATGTAAGTATTATGAATAGAGTTGAAAAACTAAGTTTGCTGTCGGAGATGATTGCTTTATCAAAACATGATGTTGAAGAAAAACGTGTAGAATATAATTTTTTAAAAACAGTTGCTGAACAGTTAGAGGTTCCATTAAAAGATTTTAATTATTTAATAGAGAATCCTATAGATTATAAACACTTACATGAGCATAGTGAGCGAATATTACAGTTTCACAGGTTAGTTGTGTTAATGACTACTGATAAAGAAAAGACACAAAAACAAATCGTTAAGTTGTATAATTTTGGTTTAAGAATGGGATTAAATCATGAATCCATTACTAGAGTATTACATTTAATGGAAGAGTTTCCAGCTCACATTGTGCCTAGTGATTTATTGATAGATATATTTAAAGTACAGTATAATTAAGTTTTAAGAGTTTCTAATTTTTCTTGATATGCCTTTATTTCATCACGTAATTGAGCTGCAATAATAAAATCTAGAGCTTTTGCAGCTTGCTCCATAAGCTTACGTTTTTCTCTAATTTTTTTCTCTAATTCAGGTTTTGTTAAATACTCACTTTCTGGTTCAGCAGCTTTTACAGCTTCCAATTCATAACTATAAGTGCTTACGGAGTTTTTAGAGAGTACGCTATCTAAACTTTTGTTTAAAGCTTTTGGTGTGATGTTATTTTCGGTATTATAAGCAATTTGTTTACTACGTCTGTATTCGGTTTCATCTATAGTTTTTTGCATACTTTTAGTTATCTTATCAGCATACATGATGGCTTTTCCATTTAAATTTCTTGCAGCCCTACCAACAGTTTGTGTTAAGGAACGGGTTGATCTTAAAAAGCCTTCTTTATCAGCATCCAATATAGCAACTAATGAGACCTCGGGTAAATCTAAACCTTCACGTAGTAGGTTAACTCCTACTAAAACATCAAATAAGCCTTTACGTAAATCCTGCATGATTTCAACACGTTCAAGAGTGTCAACATCACTATGTATATAGCGTACACGTATGTTTATTCGTGTTAAATATTTGGTTAACTCCTCAGCCATTCGCTTAGTTAATGTTGTAACTAAAGTACGTTCATCTTTTTCTGTTCGTTGCTGTATTTCTTCAATTAAATCATCTATTTGATTTAAACTAGGGCGTACTTCTATAATAGGATCTAATAAGCCTGTTGGTCTAATTATTTGCTCAACATATACACCATCTGTTTTTTGTAATTCGTAATCAGCAGGTGTAGCACTAACATAAATTACTTGGTTTTGAAGCATTTCGAACTCTTCGAATTTTAAAGGTCTATTGTCCATGGCTGCAGGTAACCTAAAACCATATTCAACTAAATTTTCTTTTCTGCTTCTATCTCCTCCGTACATAGCATGGACTTGAGAAACGGTTACGTGACTTTCATCTACAACCATTAAAAAATCTTCTGGAAAATAATCTAATAGACAGAAAGGTCTTGTGCCAGGAAGTCTTCCATCTAAGTAACGAGAATAATTTTCAATACCAGAACAATAACCTAATTCTCTAATCATTTCTAAATCAAACTCAGTACGTTCTTTTAAGCGTTTTGCTTCAAGGTGTTTACCAATTTCTTTAAAATAGTCATGTTGAACAACTAAATCATCTTGAATACTTTTTATAGCATTTTGTAATACATCTGGAGAGGTAACAAACATATTTGCAGGATATATTGTTAGGCGATCATACTTTTCTACAACTTCATTTGTTTGAATGTTAAAGGCTTCAATGTCTTCAATTTCATCTCCAAAAAAGTGAATTCTAAAAGCATCATCTGCATAACTAGGAAAAACATCTACAGTATCTCCTTTAATTCTAAAATTTCCATGTTTAAAATCTGCTTCGGTACGCGAATATAAACTTTGTACTAAATTATGCAGTAAATCTGTTCTGGATATTTCTTGGTCACGTGTTAATGTAATTACATTTTTTTGAAACTCTATAGGGTTACCTATACCATATAAACAAGATACAGAAGCAACAACAATAACATCTCGACGACCTGAGAGTAGAGAAGAGGTTGTACTTAAACGCATTTTTTCTATTTCTTCGTTTATAGATAAATCTTTTTCTATATAAGTTCCTGATGTAGGTATGTATGCTTCAGGTTGATAATAATCATAATATGAAACAAAATATTCTACTGCATTATTTGGAAAAAATTGCTTAAACTCTGAGTATAATTGTGCAGCTAATGTTTTATTGTGAGCTAATACAAGTGTTGGTCGTTGTACCGTTTCAATAGTATTTGCAACTGTAAATGTTTTGCCCGAACCAGTAACACCTAATAATGTTTGGTACTTTTCATTGCTATTAATTCCTTCAACAAGTTGCTTTATTGCATTAGGTTGATCTCCTGTTGGACTGAATTCTGATTCAATTTTGAACTTCATAGACTATTATTATGAGCTTTTGTATTGATAACATGGTTATATACCTTGAGAAAAAGGAAGATGACACTTCTAAATTAAGTTTTACAAAATTACGTAAAAAACAATCGATTTCTAAAAATAGAAAGTTAGCGAATTAAAGCAAAATGCCCTCTATATTCTTTGCCATTAGCTCTTGTAACAACGAACCAATAATCGTCACTAGGTAGTAATTTACCATTAAATGTACCATTCCATCCTATAAGAGGGTTAACGCTTCGAATTAATTTTCCATATCTATTAAAAATATTAATTTTTAATCTTGAATTAAATTGAGTGCTTGTACCATAAGGTTTCCAAGTATCATGTACACCATCTCCATTTGGAGTGAAATATTGTGGAAATCCTAAAATAGAAAATGTAATAGAAGTAGTACCACAACCATTTTTATCACGAACATATATAGTGTGCACACCTGGAGTAAGATTTTCAAAACTATTTTCATCTTGATATGAGCCAACTTCATTATCTATAGAAAATTCATAATCTCCAGCTCCAGAAACAGTAACAGTAGCTGTATTATTTGCAGTAAGTTCTGTGAACACTAAAGAATCTATAGTAGCAATGTTAGAAGCAATTACAATAATAGTTCTAGAGCTGGAGCATCCATTAGGGTGAGTTACCATAACTTGATAAGTTCCTTCTGTATTTATTTCAATAAAACTAGCATTAATACTTAAATCATTAGAATTAAGAAACCATTGATACGTGTAACTAGAAGTTGCACCATCAATTACACCAGCAGTTAAAGTAATAGTTTGCGGAAATGTATTTAAACAATATAATACAGATTCATCAGCCTGTAAGTTGGGACTAGGTAATACATTAAGTGTTAAAGGAGTAATGGCATAACATTGGTTAGTGTCTGTAGTAATTTTAACGTAAATAATTTCTGTATTAGGAGTACTATTATTATAATTCCCATCAATACTATTTGCATCTAAAAAGGCATCATCTAGACTAGTAAAAAATGTAATATTAGAATTGTCAGGGACTAAAGGAGTTATACTATTACGAATGTCATCTAAAAAGAATCTTCCTATACCATCTATATCTCCATCGTCACAAACATTAATAGAATCTAATGTTAATGTGTTTGTAGATATATCCAGAGTTATCTCCGCAATAGAACTACAATTTGTTATTTGGCTTTTTACTGTTGCATATACTATTTCCATAGCACTAGTATTATTGTAAATACTAGGATTAGGGATTTCATTAACTTCTAATTCGGCATTACTTAATGACGTATAAAAGTCAAAAACGGCTAAAGTATCATCATTATTTGTAATAGCTTCAGTTGCATTAAATAAGTTATATGTTGTTAAACCATCGATATCTATATCACAACCAATTAAAGTTGTGTTAGATACTATTGGGTTTTGAGCATATTCGATAATAATTTCCCCATAAGAAATACAGCCGTTACCTAATGTTACTTCTACATTATAAGTTCCAGGGTTTGTAACTAAAAGCATAGCATTGGTTTCTGTAGTTAATTCTACAGAATCTTTAAACCATTTATAACTATTCATACCTATTTGAGTGGCATCTAATGTTATGGTTTCATTTTCACAAACGGCATTGTTATTTGCTAATAATTTATCAGGCCCCAAATCTGTGGTTAGTTCAAAACTACCAGCCTCTAAAAATACAGCAGAGTCAAAACGAAAGTTCTGCTCATCTGCAATTACTAGTTTTACATGATACTCTTGATTTGGTGTAATTGTAGCTGTGGCTGTTAGTATTTTTGTTTGTCCATTGAAATTTATTGGAGAAACATCTCCATTAAAACTTTCAAAGTAGATTTCATTTTCTGCTTCGCACCCGTTTGGGATTTCTGGATGCACAGTCGTTACTTTTACGGGGGTATTAGTCCCAGGAACTAAAGCTATATTTTCATAGTTTGTACTGCCAGTTGGTCGTATTAGAAAACCAAATAAATCTGAAAATTGGCAAGTGTTAGGGTCTCCTTCTTGATACTCTTCTGAAGCAAATAAATACCTGAAACTAATTTGGCTTGCTATAGAAGTAAAATCGAATTCAATAATTGTTGCATTCGTTGTATTAGATTCTTGAAGAGCTAGCTCTAAATCTGTATCTCCAACCCAATTTGGAGCATCGTCATCACTTAAAGTTGTATTAGGACCTTGTACATTTGTTAATCTACCAGTGCTTAAAACGATACCATTTTGAAAAGGAAAACCAGTGCCTGTCGCATCAAAAAAACCATAGCTTTCATCTGTACCGTTAAAATTACCTCCAACTGTATTTGTAACTTGTACATTTGTAATACAGTTACTATCTATTAAAATATCTTCAATAAGTTGTTGTGGTGTATAAGTTTGGCTATCCACAGAAATATTTTGCGAAAACCCAAATGAAAAAAATAATACTAAAAAAAAGAATACTAAACCCCTCATTAATTACAATTAGTCTGCAAATATAGTTAAGGATTCAGTATTTTTTTGTAGAAAAAGTGTTAAAGTCTATTTTACCTCTTCAACGCAAAATGTGCCTTAAAAGTTTTAACCTCATTAGTACTCGGTTCTCTATATTGTACAGTAAACCAGTATGAGCTATTTGGCATTGGGTTACCATTATAAGTACCATTCCATCCGCTACCAGAA
>Ga0189290_100096_pt1 | contig 74535 bp, 70 predicted proteins | sample UW140minimetaG_FD_130318 | JGI IMG/M metagenome (GOLD analysis project Ga0189290, IMG submission 130318) | Marine microbial communities from the Costa Rica Dome - UW140 mini metaG | ecosystem: Environmental > Aquatic > Marine > Oceanic > Photic zone | place: Costa Rica: the Eastern Pacific...
ACACGAAACCGCGGACTATTGGCCGCGCTATGCACAGCGATGGACGCTGCTAAACCACGCAAGAACCTTCGGTTCGATACTCGCGGCTATTTGCTGGCTGGTTGCCGCACAGACAGTGTGAGGTCGCGTAGATGCAGGACACTTCCTATCGCGCTTGGCGGTTGCCAAGACGGCGGCTTGATCCGCCTAGCTGAGCTCACCCACCCCCGCAAGATTTCGTAACATTTGCGAAATAGTTCTGAAAAACTCCTGTTGAAAACTCTTGGTGATTGGCGCTGCGCATGTTTGCATGGCGCCAACTGGGAGGAAAAATGGGAAACACTTCGTCCGATTTGGTGACGATGCCGCAGCTGTTGGCGCGAAATGTTGCGCGCTATGGGGATAAAGCGGCTTATCGGGAAAAAGAATTCGGGATTTGGCAATCGTGGACCTGGGCGGAAGCCTCTGACGAGATCCATCAGATTGCGCGGGGCTTTGTAGCACTTGGCCTGAAAGAAGGGGACAGTGTTGCGATCATTGGGCGCAACCGGCCTGTTCTATACTGGTCGATGATTGCGGCTCAGATGTGCGGGGCCACGCCGGTGCCGCTCTATCAAGACGCGGTCGCGGAAGAGATGGCCTATGTGTTGGACCACTGTGGCGCTCGGATCGTGATCGCGGCAGATCAGGAGCAGGTCGACAAAACCATCGAAGTGCAGGAGACCGTCAAGGGCATTGAGCAGGTAGTTTATGTGGACGGGCGCGGCCTGCGGAAATACGACCACCGTACGATGCATTCGATGGATGATCTCAAGGCCATGGGTAAGCCTGAGCATCAGGCGGAGCTAGGCGCTCGTGCGTCGCGTCAGAACGGTGATACAACTTGCGTGATCCTCTATACCTCTGGCACGACGGGGCGGCCGAAAGGTGTAGTGCTTTCCAACAGCAATATCATTGAGACGTCGAAGAATTCGTCCGACTTTGATCATCTGCGCGCGGATGATGATGTGTTGGCCTATCTGCCGATGGGGTGGGTCGGCGATTTTATCTTCTCTATTGGGCAGGCGATGTGGACGGGGTTCTGTGTGAACTGCCCAGAGAGCGGCGATACGCTGCATACGGACCTGCGCGAGATTGGACCGACCTATTATTTCGCGCCTCCGCGCGTGTTTGAGACGCAGTTGACCAATGTGATGATCCGAATGGAGGATTCCGGTCGCTTCAAGAAGTGGTTGTTCGATCACTACATGGCCCACGCCAAGAAAGTTGGACCTGCGATCTTGGATGGTGAGAGCGTCAGCGCTGGCGATCGGCTGAAGTACCGGCTTGGCAATCTTTTTGTCTATGGGCCGCTGAAGAACACCCTTGGGTTCAGCCGGGTCCGCGTGGGCTACACCGCGGGGGAGGCGATTGGGCCTGAGATTTTTGATTTCTACCGCTCGCTCGGGATCAACCTGAAACAGCTTTATGGGCAGACGGAAGCCTCTGTTTATATCACTCAGCAACCGGATGGAGAGGTGCGCGGGGATACCGTTGGTGTGCCGTCGCCGGGGGTGGAGTTGAAGATCGCGGACAGTGGCGAGGTGTTTTATCGCTCACCTGGCGTGTTTCAGGAGTATTTCAAGAACGCAGACAGCACGGCCTCGACGAAGGACCCCGAGGGCTGGGTTGCGACGGGGGATGCGGGCTTTATCGAAGAAGGGTCCGGCCATTTGCGGATCATCGACCGTGCCAAGGATGTGGGCAAAATGGCGGATGGATCGCTCTTTGCGCCGAAGTATGTGGAGAACAAGTTGAAGTTCTTCCCCAATATTCTGGAAGCGGTCGTGTTCGGCAACGGGCGCGATCGCTGCACCGCGTTTTTGAACATCGACCTGACGGCGGTGGGCAATTGGGCGGAGCGGAACAACATCGCCTATTCCTCCTATCAAGAACTAGCCGGGCATCCGCAGGTGATGGATACCCTGCAAGCTCATGTGGAAGAGGTGAATTCCTCGGTCGCGGAAGACCCGATGTTGGCAGGCTGTCAGGTGCATCGCTTTGTCATTCTGCACAAACAGCTAGATGCCGACGACGGGGAGCTGACGCGGACCCAGAAGGTGCGGCGCAAGATCATCGAAGAGAAGTTCGAGGATCTGATTACGGCGCTTTATGACGGATCGGGGTCCGTCTTTACCGAGACTGAAGTGACCTATGAAGATGGGCGCAAAGGCAAGATTTCCGCAACCTTGGAGATCAGAGACGCGGCAGTTGTTGCGCCAATGGCGGTGGCTGCGGAATGAAAGATACAGTGGACAGCTACGTCACCGCAGACGGTCGCACGATTGGCGGCGTGATGATGGAGATGCGCAATATCACGCTGCGGTTTGGCGGTGTGAAGGCGATCTCTGACATCTCCTTTGATATTCGCGAAGGCGAAATCCGCGCGATCATTGGGCCGAATGGGGCGGGCAAATCCTCCATGCTCAATGTGATTTCGGGGTTCTATCATCCTCAGGAGGGCGAGGTTTGGTTCCGAGGTGCGAAACGCCCGACTATGAAGCCTTATCAGGTGGCGCAGCAAGGGATCGCGCGGACGTTCCAGAATATTGCGTTGTTCGAAGGGATGACCGTGCTCGATAACGTGATGACGGGCCGTCTGAACAAGATGAAGGTTGGCATGTTCGGGCAGGCGATCTGGAAAGGGGCGGCTGAGCGCGAAGAGGTTGAAAACCGAGAAGCGGTCGAGCGCGTTATCGATTTCCTTGAGATCCAAGCCATTCGGAAGACGCCGGTGGGCCGTTTGCCTTATGGGTTGAAAAAGCGCGTGGAACTGGCGCGGGCTTTGGCAGCGGAGCCGAAGCTGTTGTTGCTGGACGAACCCATGGCGGGGATGAACGTTGAAGAAAAGGAGGATATGAGCCGCTTTATCCTCGACGTGAATGACGAATTTGGCACCACAATTGCGCTGATCGAACACGATATGGGCGTGGTGATGGACCTATCCGACCGTGTGGTCGTGATGGACTACGGCCGCAAGATTGGGGACGGTACACCGGATGAGGTGCGCAACAATCAGGACGTGATTGATGCATATCTGGGAGTGAGCCATGACTAAGGGGCAGAACCATGTCAGCTGATTTTCTCTATGGCATAGAAGTTGTGATCAACGGGCTGATGGCTGGGGTGCTATATGCACTTGTGGCATTGGGGTTCGTGCTGATCTTCAAGGCCTCGGGCATTTTCAACTATGCGCAAGGGGTGATGGCCTTGTTTGCGGCGCTCACTCTGGTGGGCATCATGGAAGGACAGGTGCCGTTCTCACATTTGATCAACGCGATCTTCGGGACCGACCTGCACTACTTTGGCTGGACTGTTCCGGCGCTTTTGGCGATCGCGATAACGGTTGTGATCATGATATTCTTCGCCTGGGCGGTGCAAAAGTTCGTGTTCCGACATTTGGTCGGGCAAGAGCCGATCATTCTGTTCATGGCGACCATCGGTTTGGCGTTTTTCCTTGAGGGCGTCGGCGACTTGATGTGGGGGTCCGATATCCGCACCATCGGTTTGGGATTGCCGCAGGGCGGGAGCCTTTGGATCGAAGAGGCGACGGCCAGCCTGGGCGGTGACGACTTCTACGGTTTCTTCCTTGATAAGTTGGATATTCTTGCCACGGCCGTTGCCGCTGTTCTGGTGGCGGCGCTGGTCGCGTTTTCTCAATACACCAAACAGGGCCGCGCGATGCGCGCGGTTGCGGATGACCACCAAGCCGCACTTTCGGTGGGTATCTCCCTCGATTTCATCTGGATTTTGGTCTGGTCCATTGCTGGTTTTGTGGCCTTGGTGGCGGGTGTTCTGTGGGGCGTGAAATCCGGCGTGCAATTCTCGCTGTCGCTCATTGCGCTGAAGGCTTTGCCGGTGCTGATGTTGGGCGGCTTTACGTCGATTCCCGGGGCCATCGTAGGTGGCTTGATCATCGGAGTCGGGGAGAAGCTGTTCGAATATCTCGTAGGACCCTTGGTTGGCGGAGCAACCGAGAACTGGTTCGCTTATGTGCTGGCACTGATTTTCCTGGTCTTCCGACCGCAAGGCCTTTTCGGCGAAAAGATTATCGAGAGGGTGTAGGATATGCTGTATCGTGAGGCCGGTGACTTTAAGACGTCCTATGCGGCGGATAGCCAGACATTCCCCATTGCCTTTGACCGGTATCGCTATTGGGCGGTTTTGGCGGTGGCGTTCCTAGTCGTCCCATTCTTCGTCAATGACTATTGGGCGAACGCGATTCTAGTGCCGTTCCTGATCTACGCCATTGCTGCGATAGGGTTGAACATCCTGACGGGCTACTGTGGGCAGGTATCTTTGGGCACGGGTGGATTTATGGCTGTGGGGGCTTTTGCCTGCTACAAGCTGATGACCGCCTTCCCAGATGTGTCGATTGTTATTCACCTGATCCTCTCTGGCGTAATCACCGCGGCGGTGGGCGCGGCCTTTGGGCTGCCCAGCCTTCGGATCAAAGGGTTCTATCTGGCGGTGGCCACTTTGGCGGCGCAGTTCTTTCTTGTCTGGCTCTTTAACCGTGTGCCGTGGTTCTATAACTACTCGGCCTCCGGTCAGATCAATGCGCCGGAACGGACAGTGTTCGGCGTACCTGTGACAGGACCGAACACCGAAGCTTGGGCGCAATATTTGATCTGCCTTGTCTTTGTAACAGTGTGCGCGATCATTGCGCGCAACCTGACGCGCGGCACACAAGGCCGCACATGGATGTCGATCCGCGACATGGACATTGCAGCAGAGATCATTGGGGTGAACCCGTTGCGGGCTAAACTAACCGCCTTTGCCGTAAGCTCATTCTTTGTCGGCATCGCAGGCGCGCTGTTCTTTGCCGTCTACCTCGGCGCCGTTGAAGTGGGCGAGGTGTTCGGCATTCAGAAATCGTTCCTCGTACTATTCATGATCATCATTGGCGGCTTGGGATCGATCTTTGGGTCCTTCGCAGGGGCTGCATTCCTTGTGATCTTGCCTGTCGCGCTGAAGCTCGTGGGCGTTGACCTGTTGGGGTGGCCAACCGACCTTGTGGCGCATTTGCAGCTGGTGATCATTGGTGCGTTGATCATGTTCTTCTTGATCAAGGAACCACACGGCCTCGCCCAATGGTGGCGGGTCGCGAAGGAGAAATTAAGACTGTGGCCGTTCCCCTACTAGGGGCGGTCCAACGATACGACCGGGATGAACTCGGCTTTAATCAATCGGATGAACCAAGGGAGGAGAAACCCGATGAAAATTAAAACTTTGGCCGCATTGGCCCTTTCCAGCGCATTGGTTGCTGGCTCTGCCGCAGCGGATCTTGTGATCCCTGATCTGTCTTATCGGACGGGTCCGTATGCTGCGGGTGGTACGCCTGTGTCTGACGGCTATCAGGACTACTTCAACATGCTTAACGCTCGTGACGGCGGCGTCGGCGGTGTGCCGTTCCGCATTGTGGAATGCGAAACCGGTTATAACACCGAAAAAGGTGTTGAATGCTACGAGGCCACCAAAGGCGAAGGCGCGTTGATCTATCAACCGCTCTCCACCGGCATCACCTATCAGCTGATCCCCAAAGTGACAGCGGACAACATCCCACTGCACACGATGGGCTATGGCCGGACTTCCGCCGCGAACGGTGAGATTTTCCGCAACGTGTTCAACTATCCTGCGAACTACTGGGACGCAGCCTCTGTGGCGGTGAACTACCTGTTGGATGAGAACGGCGGATCGCTGGACGGTAAAACCATCGCGCTGGTCTATCACAACTCCGCATATGGCAAGGAGCCGATCCGCACGCTGGAAGCGCTGTCCGAGATGCACGGGTTTGACTTCACTCAGATCGCCGTGGACCACCCTGGTCAGGAACAGAAATCACAGTGGTTGCAAATCCGTCGTGAGCGCCCAGACTATGTTCTGATGTGGGGCTGGGGCGTCATGAACCAGGTTGCTGTCCAAGAAGCCGCGAACATTGGCTTCCCAATGGAGAACTTCATCGGCAACTGGTGGTCTGGTGCAGAGCATGACGTGACACCTGCGGGCATGGCAGCGGATGGGTATAAGTCGCTGAACATGAACCGTGTGGGTGACCTCGCTGTGTTTGATGACATCAAGACACTTGTACACGATGCAGGCAACGCAGCAGGTGACGGATCGAACCTTGGGTCGGTGCTTTATACACGCGGAATGTATGCAGCCATGCTGGCAGCGGAAGCTGTCGCCAAAGCGCAAGAAATCCACGGTGTGGCAGAGATCACGCCAGCGATGATGCGCGACGGCATGGAAGCACTGGAGATCACGGATGAGCGGATGGCTGAACTGGGTATGGCGGGCGTTGGTCCTGCGTTCTCTGTCAGCTGTGCGGATCACGGCGGTTCCGGTCTTGGTATCGTTCAACAGTGGGATGCGGCGGCAGGCAACTGGGTTGCTCTGACCGACTACATCGCGCCTGACGATAGCGTCACCGGTCCTCTGATTGCCGAAGACTCCGCTGCGTTTGCGGCTGAGAACGGCATCGAGCCTGGCTGCTCCTAAGAGCCTTGCGGGCGGTCCAAGCCGGGCCGCCCGTTTCTGAGTTCATTGACCTAGATGATGAAGAGCGAATTCCATGTTGGATAGTGGCGAACAGTCAGTTGAGACCCTTTTGGAGGTCAACAACATTGAGGTGATCTATAATCACGTCATCTTGGTTCTAAAGGGCGTGTCCCTAACCGTGCCCAAGGGCGGGATCACCGCCTTGCTGGGCGGCAACGGGGCAGGGAAGACCACGACCCTGAAAGCGATCTCCAACCTGCTGCACTCTGAACGCGGTGAGGTGACGAAGGGATCGATTGAATATCGTGGAGAGCCTGTCGCTGACAGCTCCCCCTCCGAGTTGGTGAAAAAGGGCGTTATTCAGGTGATGGAAGGCCGTCACTGTTTTGAACACCTGACCATCGAAGAAAACCTGATGACCGGGGCCTATACGCGGCGTGACGGTGGCGCCGCTGCGGATTTGGAGATGGTCTATAATTACTTCCCACGTCTGAAGGAGCGTCGCAAATCTCAAGCTGGCTATACCTCGGGCGGGGAGCAGCAGATGTGCGCGATTGGTCGCGCCTTGATGTCACGGCCAGAGACGATCCTTCTGGATGAACCGTCCATGGGACTAGCCCCGCAGCTGGTGGAAGAGATTTTCGACATCGTGAAGAACCTTAACGAAAAAGAAGGCGTGTCGTTCCTTTTGGCTGAGCAGAACACCAATGTCGCCCTGAGGTTCGCACACCACGGTTATATTTTGGAAAGCGGTCGCGTCGTGATGGAAGGCCCTGCGGCAGAGCTGCGCGAAAATCCTGACGTTAAAGAATTTTATTTGGGCATGTCGGATGAGGGCCGCAAATCCTTCCGTGACGTGCGCAGCTATCGCAGACGTAAAAGGTGGCTGAGTTGACCTATTTTGATGATCTCGAAACTCGTTCCGCTGATGCGCGGGAGGCGGCGCAACTAAGCGCGTTGAATGCGCAACTCGAAATGGTTGCGAAGGCTGCAAACAGTTGCTTGCCGGATGTCGGCAAACTTCAATCACTGTCGGATTTGTCGAAATTACCCATCCTTCGCAAATCTGAGCTGGGCGCGTGGCAGAAAGATGCGCCACCGCTTGGCGGCATACCTACGCAAAACATCACACGGTTGTTCCAATCTCCCGGACCAATCTATGAACCGGGGGGGGCCGGCACAGACTGGTGGCGGTTTAGCCGGTTTCTTCATGCTGTTGGGATCGGCGCGGATGACGTTGTGCAGAACACGTTTTCCTATCATTTCACCCCAGCAGGCGCGATGTTCGAAAGCGCAGCTATGGGCGTGGGTGCCAAGGTCTTTCCCGCAGGGGTCGGGCAAACCGAACTGCAAGTCGAGGCCGCGGCGGCCTTGGGCGTGACCGCCTATGCCGGAACGCCGGACTATCTGGGCTCAATCCTAGAGAAGGCCGACGCCATGGGCGTGGACCTTTCGAAGATCACCAAGGCCGCCGTCTCAGGCGGTCCGCTCTTCCCGCAAGTGAGACAAGCCTATGCGGATCGCGGCATCACATGCCTGCAGTGCTATGGCACCGCTGACGTCGGGCACATCGCTTATGAGACGCCTGCGATGGACGGGATGGTCGTTGAAGAAACTGCGATTGTTGAGATCGTGACACCGGGGACGGGCACACCTGTCGCAGAGGGTGAAGTTGGCGAGGTTGTTGTAACAGCCCTCAACCCAGATTACCCGCTGATCCGTTTTGGCACAGGCGATCTGTCTGCGGTGATGCCGGGACAGAGCCCGTGCGGGCGGACCAATATGCGGATCGTCGGATGGCGCGGCCGCGCGGATCAGGCCGCGAAGATCAAGGGCATGTTCGTGCGCCCTGAACAGGTGGCGCGGTTTGTTGACCGGCATCCGGAAATTGACCGCGCGCGGGTGGAAGTCACGCATGACGGAAAAAGCGACGCGATGCTCGTGAGGATCGAAGCTGCGCAGCCAAATGGTGTAGACTATGCGGCGTCGATCCGAGAAGTGTTCAAGCTGCGCGCGGACATTGAGTTTGTATCGCCCGGCGACCTGCCACGCGATGGCGTGGTGATTGCGGACTTGCGGGAGTGATCGTTTAGAGCGAAGAGGTATTTATCGGCCATCTTGCTCTCTATCGCTTATGACAAAACGAAACCTTTGCTAACAACGCTACGGCAACACATCGCAACGCATAATGAAGATTATGGTATTTTTCCCCTTTGAAATATCATTCCAATACATTCTCAAAGGGTGACTGACAGTCCGTTGGGCCCGACAATCGACGTGACCATCGGACCAAGTATCTCAAAAAGCACTAAACTTCTAACGGCTAAAGTTGTCCAATCAAGTAACTTGGCCGATCAACGAAAAGCCTAAGACTTTCTTATTTCTTAGCAGGCGCTACTGGCTCACCGACCTTCGCTGAACTCGCAGCTTTTGATCCTGACAGAACCAGAAGTTTCTTTACGTCTACGTTCATTGAGGTACCTTTCTGTTGAAACTCCACCAAAAAAATGTGTTGACGGATGTTAAAACGAAGCGCGCTCGATTTGCAAGAAAAGTTGATGCAAACCTGGCCTGGCGATGCGCTCGATTCCCGAGGAATCGTTCGGTTTATCAATTCCGAAGGTACGAAACCGCCGATTTTTTGGATATTCAACGCCCCTCACGGCGCCAAGGCACTGTCAAGATTCCTTGGGCCGGATCAGCCCCTGATATTCACCAGATCAACGACGCTTATGTTTCCGGACGCCGAAACAAGAACCAGCGGCGCAGAAGCATTTTCCAAGCACGTATTGCCTGTCTTAAAAGCGAACATCGACTATACTGAACTTCGCGTTGGAACGGCTTGTGAAGGCAATAAACTGCTTTCCCTTATCTGCGTCGATCTACAAAAGTCTGGTGTACAAATTCCTGCGCTGTATCTGATCAACTGTAGCCTGGTTTTGCCAGCGCTCGGACTTCCCGCGCTCTTGATCTACGGCGACGAGGACCCCCGACATGACCCGTTCCGCGATCCATCTAGAGATGCCGAAAAAGAGGCTGCAAGCAAATTTTCGATATATCAGCGGGTCGTCCTACCAGCACAGCACAGTAAGTACTTCACTCCAAAGAATATTCGAGCAGGATGGGATAATTATGAAAAGCTCTTGGCTCAACTGTCCGATAAGACTTCGGTCAACTCCGAAACTGTCGGGTGATGCAAGACAATTGAAGGGTGTACCTCGCGCCCCAACTTTTCCTCTAATTCAGCACATAATGTCACCAAAGCAAGGGAATCGCCGCCCAAGTCATAAAAGTCGCTTTCTGCTTTGACAGTTTCCCCCGGAAACAGCGTCTCATACAGTTTTATCATCTCGGCGAGTTCAATCTTAGAAACTGACAAAGGATTCTCCACTTTCTTCAGCTTGGGCTTGCAGCTCTCGTAGGCTGATTTTTTCGGCAGCGTTCCGTGGTAACTTTGAAGAAATGAATATTCGATCCGGTCGGCGGTAGCTCGATACGGCCTTTCTTATCAAACTGCGCAGCGCCGTTTGTTCTAGATCGCTTTCCACGGCCAGGAAAATGACATCGTCACCAGTTTCTTGAGCCGCAACGGCGAAAGCGAGACAGTCATTGACCCCTTCGAGACTGCGTATGTCCTGCTCCAGTTCGATTAGATTGACATTTATCGACTGACGGGTCGCGTTCTGATGCGCTCTGCCTGTTAGAAAAAGGAAACCGTCTTCGTCTATGTACCCTAGATCTCCCGTTTCAATTTCAACCGCATTTGGGTGCAATGTATTTTTTGCAAAGATGCGACCTACACCTCCTGCGGACATATCTTGGCCATTCTGGTTTACGATCCGGACAACAATGCCGTTGAAAGGATGACCGACTGAAGCACCCTTTTGCAATGCTTCATGCCCCGACAGTCTTGATACCGGCCCTACCCCGCTTAATGAATATGAGCTTTCCACATTCGGCGTCAGAACTTGAAAGGACCGCTGAAGATCATTTCCGGAAACTGGTCCACCCACAGTTCTTAGTTGCTTTAGGTGCGGGAACGCCGGAGCGGCATTAGACCCAAATCGCGCCTCACGGAAGTGAAGCAGCTCTCGCAATGTGACGGGAGATAGGCTCGCCACCGCAACATCGTTGCGAGACAGCGCATTGTGTACGTCTTTCGTCAGATAGAAGGAATGTAAATCTAGAACCGGTGCTCCCAGGAAAAGCCACCGTATCCAAGCAAAGGAAACTGCGGCGAATGCAAGATTTCCAATCAACAAACGGTACCGCGACAGAGCTGTGTCGACACCAACAGTCCGATTTACATTTTCAATTCTGGTGACCAGGCCGCTATGCGTAACGCCACGAACCTTGGGGACACCTGTTGTACCCGAAGACGTGAACACAATCGCGTCGTCTTCTGGCCGACAAGCAGAGAATGATAAGAGGGTCTCCGAGGGCGCAATATCTCGCGGGATCGCTTCAAAATCGGATCGGCGCTGAAATGTAGGCAGATCGCTAAATTTGAATTTGACCTGCGCCGCGTCACAAATAGCGCTCATGTCCGCGGCCGACTGCCTCGGATCTAGGAAGACGACCCGAGCTCTCAAATCCCAAAGGGCAAGGGCGCATTCCAACCCTCTTCCTGCCGTTGTGCAAAGGATGGCTACCGTGTCTCCCTTTGCTATCCCAAACCTAAGTAAGAGCTTCCTCAGAGTCGAAGCTCGTGCTACAAACTCAAACCTTGTTGTCACTCGTCCTTCGAACTCAACGCAAGGAGCGTCCGGGTACGACCCCGCATGCTCAAGTATGCGTTGGCCAATGTGAACTTCAGAAATCTCATCCATTGACGATCGAATCCGCTGAAGCAAACAACTCCTCACCTAGAAGCGATAGTTTTCCTTCCTTGGATACTGTGACAGCACAATCTCGATAGGCGTTTGCAGAGTCATCAATTATGCTCTGCAACTTTTCTCTATCGAGCTTTGAACTGTTTCCGTCCAAAATGTCGGTCCCCGCAGCCACCATTCGTGCCGAGACCCACATCGCATGGAAAATGCCTTCCATCGGACGAGGTTGTTGCCGCAGGGGTGATGAATATGCAGCCTTTTCATCGTTTAGAACAACAGGATCGTCCAAATGGAAGAGGAACATCTGCAAATGAGATGTTTCATGAACCAAGCTAAGGGCGATCTGCTCGGTCGATTCAAACTGATCCGGGTTCATTAATACTGAACCAAAAGCATCAAAAACTGCTGCGCCGCCAAAAGTCCGCGTGGCGACTGCCGAAGGTGACGCTAAATATATCTGAGGGGCCAGAGCTAATATCTCTTGCTTCCACGGCATTGACGACGAACCTATCAAATCCAATGCATCTTGTATCTGGGCTGTCGCTTGAGAAACCTCCTCCTCCGATGGCGCCACTAAAGAAACTGTCAGCCCCACATCATCGGCGTAAGCTCTTTGCAACAGAACAAGTTCGTCGGGGTCCAAAGCGATGTCAGAAAACGCTATTACGTTCAGAGATTGCGGTGCACCTCCAGTCGTTGCCGAAATCCGTTCCAACTGCTCTAGGCGATCGTCAAATTGCGATGCCGCATTTGAGAGAGCCGCTTCTATCAGCGCAGAATTCGCAGCAAAGATGCTAGCACTCGGGAAGTCACTTGGCCCAACCAACGTCCTTTGAAGAGTTTCTCTATCCAAAGCGCCCCGATACTGCTTTGGATTGGCCTCAAAAATCAGATGATCAAGGGATAGAACAATGCGTTCCACAAGTGTCGCTCGGACGTCCGTGATCCACTTCAGATTTGGCAGAACATAATTCGACATTTGCGCTCAGCCTTCTGGCACCAAAAACATTTCTAGGTCGGGCATCTATACATCCCTTTGAATCAAAGACGTTACAACCCAAAAACCTTCAAACTCTCTGGCATCTGTTCAGAAGGCTCCCATCCAAAATACTCCTCTAGAGAGGGTTCTTCGCGACACTGCAAGGGTCCAAATACGGCAGCGACCTGATCACCCTTTCCGGTTATCAAACCCAATGATCTTATTACCGATTGCGGCAGCCAAAACACCCTTGTTTCAATTTCCATCGATTTCCCCAGCATTTCGGCAAGATCCCGTGTGCCGACTTTCCGACCATCATTTGGTTCGAATATTAGACCATCAGCTTTCTTCCAAACGGGATCTCCGGCTTCGACCATTTGTGAAAGAAGGGCACATAGGTTTACGATGGAAAGGTAGGTACGCGGCTCGCTCGCATTCGCGAGCGGCAAGGGCAGACCGCGTTGTACGAACTTGAGCAAGGTGCCAAAAGGTCCAGTAGCCCCCTCCCCATAGATCACAGGCGGTCGCAAGGTGACGATCTGGCAGTTGTTCAATCCATCGGCCAACGCGTGTTCCGCTGCTAATTTCTGCACGCCATAGGGCCGTTTCGATCGGTCATTTTCTTCCGCCAATCTGGCGGCGATAGAACTCAAATGGATAAGGCGTTTCACCTCTGATCGGTTCACGCTGACAGCAACCCGTGCCGCAATGTCTTTGGTCTGCTCACCTTTCGGATCGACGGCGCTGCCTGCTTTCGATGCCGCGAGATGTACGACCACATCGACGTCTGTCAAAAGATCGTTTGGAATATTCTCTCTCGCCAGATCGATGCTTGGCGTCCCGCTCCGCCCTATTCGCACAACGGTATGTCCGCAGCCTTCCAAGTGCTCACATAAATGCTTGCCCACGAAACCGGTCGCGCCGGTAACAAGGATGCGTTTCTTTTCAGTTTGGGACATGCCAACTCAAATCAATTGCTGGAAACCACTGTGGACCAAAAAGGAAACTGTGTCAGCAGGCTAGTATGCCAATCAGGCCTTGATGGCGTCTCCGACACCCTTGCCGCGGATTGTCGCCCAGATAATCGAACAGTCGAGTTTGAAAGACCTGCCTTGCACGTATTCTCGGTCAATCAATGCGAGTTTCTCAGGCACTGACATATCGACACCTTGCACCTGTGCGAGACCTGTAATTCCGGGCGAGACATCATAGACTTTGTGAGCATCCCGTGCAGCAATCAATGCGGTCTGAGACGGGAGGTTTGGGCGTGGGCCAACAAAGCTCATCTGGCCCATCAGGACGTTGAAAATCTGCGGCAGTTCGTCGAGTCCGGTTTTTCGAAGAAATCCACCGATTTTCGTGATCTGATTGGCGGAGGCTTCGTGAGAGGCGACTTCCGCAGTATCGACCGACATTGTTCTGATTTTGTAGCAGGTAAATGGCACCTGCCCTTTGCCGACTCGCACCTGCTTTAAGATTGGCGAATGTCTGTCTTCAATGAACACCAGCGCCATAAGGGCGATCATAATGGGAACCAAAATGATCAATGATACCAAGCACAGGATCAGTTCAACAAAACGGTTCATATATCAGCCAATACCCTAGTTCATAAGACAAAGATCGTTTCGAAATGACCTAAGGTCACTTTGAATTCCAATACCTTCTCAACTCAAGGGTGTCAAAGCAGTGGCTTAGTGAGTTGCGCTTCCAGTTGTCGCAGGTTTGGCTTCAAACCCTTCGACATATTGTTCCAAAATCCCCCGAATGGCATCGGCCGAAGCTGTCTCGCTGGCCTTCTGGAGATCTTTGAGGATTCTCGCCATCTCAAGTTGGGACACCGATGCCTCCTCTGCGCGCAGGATTTTTTCGTGTGGCGTGGGAAGCGCATTGTCCCCGATCAGAAGCTCTTCGTGCATTTTTTCACCGGGTCGCAACCCGACGATTTCAATCTCGATTTGTCCATTCGGATTGTTGTCGTCCTTGATCGTAAGGCCTGACAGCTCGATCATCCTTTTCGCCAGCTCTTTGATTGATACGGCTTTACCCATATCGAGCACGAAAACATCTCCACCAGTCGCGTAAGCGCCCGCCAAAAGGACAAGCCGCGCCGCTTCTGGAATGGTCATAAAATAGCGCGAGATATTGTCATGGGTCAGCGTGATCGGGCCGCCTTCGGCAATCTGTTTCTGGAACAGCGGGATAACCGAACCGGATGACCCCAATACATTACCAAACCGCACCATAGCAAATTTGGATTCTGGCGTTCTTGTTTGAAGATCCTGCACGACCAGCTCCGCCAATCGCTTCGTCGCGCCCATCACATTCGTTGGCCGCACCGCTTTATCTGTAGACACCAGAATGAAACGCTCAACCTGGGCAGCGGCCGCGGCTTCCGCAACGGTTTGAGTACCGACGACATTGTTGAATGTCCCGACAACCTCATTCGTTTCGATCAAGGGGACATGTTTGTAAGCTGCCGCGTGCAACACAATATCGACATTGGATTCGGCAAGAACCTCATCAACCGTCATCCGATCACAGACCGAACCCAATCTCGCAATCAGCTCGACGCCCAATTGCTTCGCGGTCGCTGCAAGTTCTCTTTCGATGGAATAGAGTGCAAATTCGCTATGTTCGAACAGAACCAACCGGTGTGGGTTACATCTTATGATCTGATTGCAAAGTTCTGATCCGATCGACCCACCTGCCCCAGTGACCAAAATGCTGCGCCCAGCATAGGTTCGAGCGATTTCAGGCGTATCCAAATCAACTTTGTCTCGGGCCAAAAGCATGTCAGCATCGACCGGTTGCAGTTTATCGACAATCCCGCTTTCGCCGATCAGTTCGCTGTAAGATGGAAGCGCGTAAACTTCACAATCCAGTTTGGAGAGCTCTTTGATCTTCTGACGCCTGACCCCTTCAGTGGCCGACGGCATCGCCAACAAAACACGCTGCACGCGTTTATTGCGCACCATGACGGCGAGCTTTTCCGCTGAATAAACCGGGAGGCCCGCAATCGTCATGCTTTGAAGCGTTACGTTGTCATCGACGAACAGCACCGGGCGCATCTCAAAATCTTGGCGCAACGCGGCCATAAGCTGAACGCCCGCAGAACCAGCGCCGTAAATTGCCACAGGGACGCGTTCGCTATCTCGACCCGAGATGTACATGAGCAAAGAACGCGCGAGAATACGGACCAGTATGTGAAGCGTCAAAAAGACCGTTCCGAAGATCAATGGCATAGACCGAGGACCATCCAGGCGAAGGAGGTAACTGACAACGATCGCCACGACAGTCAGGCACATCGCCGCCACCACGCCACGCCCGATATCTTGAACTTCAAAGGCAATGAGCTTGATACGATTGAGCTTGGTGAGGCTAAAAATGGGGAGAGATGCGAGCAAGACCAAAACAAACAATGGGATTGAATCTTGCAGTTGCTGTGTTTCAACCTGCACGCCAAATCGCAGTGAAAACGCCCAATACATGCTGATCGGCACCAAAGCACAATCAATCATCAACAGTATGGCTCGCTTTACGCCTCGAGGTAATGAAGCCAAGTATTGAAACATATTTTGAACCCAAACAGTCGCTGCATAGGTAGCCATCAATCCTCAATCAAAGCGCGAGTTACAAATTTTTCCGTGCTCCGTAGATCTTTGGCCAGATCACCTAGAAAGTTAAAGGTAGGTTAGTTTCGACGAAACGCTTTGTCCATTCAGATCAATAAAAGAGGCCTACTTGTTGCCATTTCATGTCGAGCCTCGCAGCTCGCAAGCACAACCCTGAACTGAAGATCCTGAGAGCTGAGCATTTTTGATAACTCTCTGCACGAAAACGAGAACTATTTTGGAGTCCCCAAGAGAACTATCTCGTCGTGATCTCTCGATGTGTTCTTCCGCACCGCATCAGAGATCGCCAAGCGTCTAATTTTCCTATAGACATATCTTTGGTCATGCGGCAGCGAACGGCTCCACATTGACCATCTGACTGACATCAATGCCAAGACCGGCCAAAATAAGATAGGTCCTGCCGCTAATCTGTAGACAAAACTAAGGTTTCTGAACCGGTAGTAGTTTTTCCATAGCGGCATGAAGACGCCAGCTGACGCGATCGTCCCACAATCGTGTTCAAATCCTATCTCGGGTGCAAACCCAACGGATCTACCCTTCTTGTTTAGACCAAGAGTATAGAGCGTATCGTCTCCGTAGATGAACAAACGGCCATCTGGATACCCATCCTCGGCAACCGCTTTTGCTCGGATGAACAAACCAACAAAAGACACCCCATCAACAGGCAAAGTACCTTTGGATTGGTAATCCTCATCGGGCGAATGAAAGCCGCGGCGACCTTTAAACATGGTACCGAAAAACGCAGAAAACGAACCAAAGGGGTTGTAGACGGGCCGGTTCATTTCGCAGATCTCTCCACTCGGATAAGTAACTGCCGCCCCGATCAGATCTAGGTTGGTTTTCTGCATCGCTCGAAAAAACGCGATAGCGCCAGGCTTTGGCCGCGCATCTTCATCCATCAAAAGAAGCCAATCAGGCGAAAGGTCGCGCATTGCCATGCGCATCCCAAACTCAAAACCACCTGCCCCGCCGCGGTTTTCTTCCATCAGCGCGAGTGTAAGCTCCGTCTGTGTTTCAAGCCATTCTATCGAGCCATCTGTAGAGGCATTATCGACCACGAGGATGTGGTCGACGCCTTGATCCTTAAGCTCAGAGACCGTCTTTTTGAGTTGCTCCAGCCGATTGAAACTAACAACGACCGCAACCAGCTTTTCCTGCAAGTCAGTGCTCAAAGCGGGTCGTGTACAAAAGTTGGGATTGGTCTGCCTTCTGAGTGTGCCGTCAGGTAGGTTTCAGCTACATCCAATGCTTCTTTGATACAAACATCCATATCCAAATACCGATAGGTGCCTAATCGCCCGATGAAAGTGACATTTTCGGTCGCTCGTGCAAGATCGACATACTCCGACAGCATCGCTTTTTCATCGACCAACCGAATAGGATAGTACGGAATGTCATCAGGACCACACTCCCGAGAATACTCTCGCGTGCAGAGAGTTTTCTCGTGTTCCTCCCAAGGCGCAAAGTGCTTGTGTTCGGTGATGCGAGTATAAGGAACATCTCTTAACCCGTAGTTCATCACAGGGGTGCCCTGCCAATCACCTTCTTCGCGGAAGTGATGAAAATCCAAGGTGCGATACCCTAAACGACCAAGTTTATGGTCGAAGTAACCGTCCAACGGTCCGGACCAAAAAACATGCGCGTCATCGGTATCTTTCGGATCAAATACCGTGTTCAGCTGCACATCAATGCGAGGATGATCCAAAATAGCCTCAACGATTGGCGTATAACCGTGTTCAGGTATCCCTTGGAATGGGTGGTTGAAATAGCTGTCATCGTAGTTGAAACGCAGAGGTAGGCGCTTCAAAATAGAAGCAGGGAGTTCCGTCGGGCTGCAGCCCCATTGCTTCTCAGTATAACCCTTAAAGAAAGCCTCGTACAAATCGGGGCCAACCATAGACAAAGCTTGGTCTTCAAAACTTTGCGGATCAACTATTGTTCCATCGGCCTGCTCAGCCACGAAAGCACGTGCTTCATCCGGCCGAAAGGCTTTGTTGAAGAATTGGTTGATTGTAAGGAGGTTGATTGGCAACGAAAAGACTTTCTCACCGACCGTCGTTTGGACCCGATGGCTGTACGGCATGAAACTGCCCCATCGCGTCACGTAGTTCCAAATATCCTCGTTTGCTGTGTGGAAGATATGTGGTCCATAGACATGAAGTAGAACACCCGTTTCAGCGTCCCGTTCGGTATAGCAATTCCCTGCAACATGCGACCGCGCCTCAATAACTCGCACATCATGACCAGCTTCAGCAAATTCCCGCGCTATGACAGCACCAGAAAACCCAGCGCCTACTATCACCGGCGATTTAGACATCAATCTTTGTCCTGCTTTTCTACTAAGGTGTCCAGTTTCTCTTCAATTTGCTTGATCTGCGCTTGTAAGACCGCGAGAGAAAACATGACATCGTCCAACTTAAATTCCGATGCATTACGACGGCCGGTCAGATTTCCCATCCCGGAAACGCGACGCCCTACATATTGAGACGCCAATCCCGCCGTGTGCCTAACTCCGGAATAGCGCAAGTGATACAGGCCATCCATAAACGGGTTGTTGGATCTGGTTCGCCCATCAAGGAACTGATTGAACTTAGCTAAGTTATTTTTTGCCAAACTGTCGGAGAGTTTCTTGGCTCTCAGCCCCTTCTTGCCGGCTACGAGCGCAGCTTCAATATCTGCTGCGTCGTACTGGCTATAGATATCTCTCAGGCAATTAAAGAGTGTTTCGCGAAGCTCTTTCGGTGTCCGTTCTGAAATCCATTCCATTTGAGACATCACCCAAGCAAATAGGTTGGCGCGATAGACTTCCTCGATCCCTCTTTCGGAAAGCCAGTCGCGAATAGTGTTGTGGTGAAGGAAGATCTTAAAGAGGCGCTCGTCAGCTGTCGACATTGTCTGTCCGGCTCTGGCCACTCGGTGATAGCAGAGGACCTCTGGCACAACTGCGATCGACTCAGCAGAAATGATGCTAAACCAATGGAATGGATTGTCTTCATAAAAGTAGTCTCCTACCGGAAAACGGATATTCTCCCTTTCGATCATGCTGCGTTTGTAGATCTTCCGCCAGGGCACCGCGATAAACCGTAAGAAATCTCGCTTGGCTTCGACATCAAGCTCATAAGACCTTTCATCAATGTCGTTCCAACGGTTGACTTCGGCAGGATCAGCAAGCTCGCCAGTGCTTTCGTCCAAGAGCTTATACTTGCACATCGCAAGGTCATGATCGCCTGCCTCAGCTGCATTTAGCAGCTTTTCGAACATATCCAGTTCGCAATAATCATCTCCATCTGCAAACCCAATATAGGGCGAAGTCGCGGCTTCCAAACCGAGATTGGCTGGCGTCGACACGCCACCGATAGAATTCTCAGACATCAATATTGGTTTGATCCGATGATCTCTTTCGGCATAGGCACGAACAATGTCGGTGGTCCCATCAGATGATCCATCGTCCACGACGATGATCTCTAGATCCCACAAGGTCTGGTTTGCGATGCTATCGAGACATTCAGATATATAGTTCTCGATGTTATAGCTTGTCACAATGATTGAAAGTGCTGGCATTCGCGAAGCCTTCAATAAAGCAAAGAAGATAGAATACTATCTGCCAAAGAAGGCGATCTTCGCCGCCTGATACTCGAATAATCACTCAGATCAATGCGATTTAGGTGTTTTTTGTATCTTTCATTGAAGGCTGGCTTCACCTGAGGCTCAAGGCGCCCGTATGCCCACCGGGATGTCCTATGTACGAAAGACCAATAATGATGCGCATACCTGCTCCGCAGTTCAGGTCTCGCGTCCAAAACATCGTAGGTTTCGTCAAGCGCATCAAACAGCGTCAATCGGACATGTGAAGCCTGATTTGTCAGATTTGAACCTGAAGCCTCAACAATATGAGTACAAACTTCTGAGTCGATCAGTAAAATGTCGTCGGCGAACAGCAAACTGTACCAATGTCCAAGAATGTCATTATTGACCGGAGTTGATCCGTAGCGAAGGCCAACCTCCCGGAAGGTCTTGGTTCGAATGACCTTGTTCCAAGGATAGTTAGAGAACCCAAGCAGTGAGGCGGCGTCATCCAGTTTGACAGTTTTTCGCTTCGCCCGACCCATTATGTCAGACCATACTTTGCTATCGTTTAAGTTCATCGCGTCATGCGACGACGAAAGGCTCCGGCGATAGAAGTACGGCATCATCGCAACGTCAGCGCCGCCCTCGTCCAAACCATTTATGGCGTCACAAATCACATCTGCATGGACAATATCATCCGCATCAAAAAAGATCGTGTAGCGTCCGACGGCTTTTTCAAACCCTACATTTCGCGCTATTCCGGCTCCTTGATTTGTGCCTTGAACAATACTCTCCACGTTCTCATGATCATCGGAAAGCTGATTGGCCAAATCAACACCTCCGTCTGATGAACCATCATCGACAAGTATAACCTGAATTGAGAAATGTGAGATCGAAAGAAAGTCTTCCGTTAGAGTGCGAAGTGTATCTGCGGCATTGTAGACAGGTATAACAACCGACAGATCGTAACTTTCAGACATTCGTTGCATTCCAAATGTAAAAGGCGGAAATCGATTCCTAAAAACGTACTGCTACGGTCAATAGGACAACCGCCCCTTTCAACCTCAAGGGGATGAGTAGATCAATCCGGATACGAAGGCAAACGACCATTTGATTGGTTCAATTTTTTTAAGGAATGTTCCTATCACTACGACTCCTTACCAAAGTGTTTTAGTTTGGGGACATTTTTGAACTCAGATAGGGTTCGTTAGAAGACTTCTCGTTGACAATTAAAGGACTTTCCACTGAATGTTGGCCACTACACCTGATAGGCTGAAACCACACTGAGAGAGGGCGCAAATTGACCAAGACAGCCGAACTCGCAGCTCCACGTAGCGTGATGGCTTTGGTGCTACGCGAAATGTCCTCCACCTATGGCAATTCACCTGGCGGTTATGTTTGGGCGGTTCTTCAACCAATAGGAATGATTGTCGTCTTATCGTTTGGTTTTTCGCTTCTTTTTCGCACTCCCTCACTTGGCACCAGCTTCATTCTTTTCTACGCGACCGGTTATTTGCCCTACGACATGTATACTCAACTGTCGCAAAAGGTTGGCACCTCAATAAAATACTCTCGCTCGATGCTTACTTACCCAAGAGTGGTTTGGTTGGATGCGATCCTCGCTAGGTTTGTGCTCAACTTTCTTACACTGCTGACTGTTTTTTGTATCGTGATAACGGGCGTTCTATTGATCGTGAACACGCCAACAATAATATCGTTAACACCAGTTCTTTTGGGGATCTCAATCGCGGCCTTAGTCGGGCTCGGCGTGGGCGTTATGAATTGCCTGTTGGTGGGGCTTTTCCCTGTTTGGGGCATCATCTGGAAAATCGCTACTCGACCAATGTTCATCGCTTCCGGCGTGCTCTTTATCTATGAGGATATGGGTGGCCTTGTTCAAACCATCCTATGGTGGAACCCAATCCTCCACGTAACTGGATTGGTCCGATCAGGATTCTATGCGAGCTACGAAGCAAGTTATGTCTCGCTTACGTATTGTTTTGGCCTGGCATTGACTTTAATCTGCTTTGGACTGCTGTTCTTGCAGGCCAATCACAAGCAGATCGTCAACAATTGAGATGACCTAGGATCAATATGGTAAAGACGCCTGCACAACCTAAACCTGCGGAAAACACTGCGCCAAAACAGTCGAAGCCAATTGCCGGACCGTCCCGAAAGAAAGGCAGGCATTGGGGCTTATTGCTCTATTTTGTCATTTTGGTTGTTTTGCCAATTGCTGCCGCTGTTTGGTACCTCAACACTAAAGCTGTGGACCAATATGCATCTACAGTGGCGTTTACTGTTCGGTCAGAAGATGTCAGCAGCGCGACAGATCTACTTGGAGGATTAGGTTCAACGTTCAGCGGGAGCACATCTACTGATACTGATATCCTTTACGAATTTATCCGCAGCCAACCACTTGTCGCGGCCGTCGATGAGCGTGTTGATCTAAAGTCGATCTACTCTCCGCCCCACGAAACAGACCCTATTTTCGGACTAAATCCGGATAGTACCATCGAAGAAATGACCGACTATTGGCAACGCATGGTTAGGGTGTCCTACGATGCAAGCTCCGGTCTTATGGAACTTAGGGTCCTCGCGTTCAATCCCGAAGATGCAACAACGCTGGCCCAAGTCATCTTCGAAGAGAGTTCCGCGATGATTAACGATCTCTCCGCAATAGCGCGCGAAGATGCAACGCGTTATGCGCGCGAAGATCTTGATCTCGCTCTCGAGCGATTAAAAGGAGCCCGCGAAGCCTTGACATCTTTTCGGATCGCGAACGAAATTGTCGATCCTTCAGCTGATATTCAAGGGCAAGTCGGTCTCGTGAACACCTTGCAAGCGCAACTGGCCGAGGCGCTCATTGAATTAGACCTTCTGACCTCTTCCACTCGGGCAGGCGATCCAAGGTTGGTACAAACGGAAAAGCGTGTTGAAGTCATCGAAGAGCGCATCCGGCAAGAACGTCGCAAATTCGGTGTCGGCAGTGCAGTCGACGACAGCGGATACGCGACAACGATTGCTGAGTTCGAACGTTTGGCGGTTGACCGAGAATTTGCAGAACAGGCTTATGGGTTGGCACTTGCGGCCTTCGATAGCGCCAGAGCGGAAGCAAACCGACAAAGCCGGTATCTTGCGGCTTACATCGAGCCAACAATGGCAGAGAAATCCGAATTCCCCCAACGCCTATTGATGATCTTTATAGTAGCTCTCTTCAGTTTCCTGATTTGGTCAATCGGCTCGCTGGCATATTATGCCCTTCGGGACAGGCGCTAGATTCTCCGATGATCCGTCTCGAAAACGTCTCAAAGAGTTTTGCGACCCCGCGCGGTCCCAAAGTCGTGGCAGACAACATCAATGCTACATTTCCTTCGGGCGTCTCCGTCGCATTGTTGGGCCGCAATGGCGCGGGCAAATCGACATTGATGGGCATGATCGGAGGATCACTAAAACCAGACAGTGGGAATATCGATATACGAGGGTCCATTTCCTGGCCGGTTGGGTTCGCAGGTAGTTTTCACCGCGACCTGACGGGTGCGCAGAATACAAGATTTGTTGCCCGCGTTTATGGCGTCGATACGGATGAACTCCTAGAATTCACCGAAGAATTCGCCGAACTGGGCGCGCATTTCCATTTACCAGTGCGACACTACTCATCCGGAATGAGATCTCGACTTGCTTTTGGGATTTCTATCGGAATTCCTTTCGATACGTATCTTGTAGACGAAGTCACAAGCGTCGGCGATGCAATTTTCAAGCGGAAGAGCAGGATAGTTTTCAAACAGCGCTTAGAAAATTCCGGCGCAATTGTCGTGACACACCAAATGAAGCAAGTCCGAAATCTGTGTGACACAGGCGCCGTGCTGGAAGACGGTCGTCTAACCTATTATGAAGATCTTGAAGAAGCTATCTCTCATCATCACCATCTAATGGGTTCAGAAGAAGAGGATTAATTAACCCTGCAGATCGTTTTATTCGAGCGTATCTGGTCGACCGCCAATTCTGTCGACCGGCAATTGATCGCTGCCCAAAGACTGCACGAATTGCTTTGCAAAAGTTTCTAGCCGTGACACCGCTTGATCAAAGCTTCCAGCGGCATTCGGATCGAGTTTTCTGTCGCCGACAACCAGCTTATGACTAGCAGAAATTGCTGTTTGAACGAGGTCTTCGTCCGTCCGAAAAACAACCGCGCCGGATTCACCTTGATCGAAGTCTTCATACTCTATGCCCATACGTTCCGACATCCATTCGATGCCAGCGCGTCTTGTCTGCTCGAATTCAGGATCGCTAGGTAAACTCAATTCGAAGCGTTCACCCTTGATTTGCCGAATCGCCTGTACCAGGCGATTGTCAAATTTTGGAGGGAGTCTTTGATCGAGTGTAACCACCACGTATTTTCGATAGAAGTACAAAAGCGCAACCGCGTCGGAGCTCATTGATGTGTTTCGCCTAACCGCCTGTTCTCCCTCTCCTGAAACGCCCGTCCACTCAAGGAAATCTGAGACAGAATCCGTCTGACGATTGCGAAGGTCTTCATACAGTCGAAGATGGACTTCAGACTGACCGTACACTCGGTCAATGCGATCAAAACGTCTTTGATACGCTGGCCACAAATGCTTAAAACCCAGATCTGAATTCCATGTCTTCAAGTGTTGCTGGAACATACTTGTCATGAATCCGGTTGGTTGCCTCACGTAGGCATAAACATCTATTCTTTGGAAATGCTTTGAAAAGAAACGATGCAGCTTCTCAACACTGGCATCTGAAGCGGACGAAATTCTCTCAGCCGAGAAAATGAATGTGGACACGGGCGTATCCTCAATCTCGGCGATCAACGCTCTGCGTGCTTTATTTCTGCGATGGCGATAGTTCTCAGCAGTGAACCCTCGACGCTTCAGAGCAAAATACTCATAAGGATTTTCTTCGAACAACAAAGTGAAAAGCGTGCTATGATTGTCCTGCTTCCAATTGAAATAATGCGCATCATCCAATGATGCATTGCGCAGCCAATGTTGAATCGAAGTGCTACCAGTTTTGTGCATTCCAGCATGTATGATCAAACGTGGTTTCATACCAAAAAAGCTCTAAGCAAAGATATCTTCAAGTCATATACATTTGCTTTTCTAAAGAAAATATCGAGTCTTTTGGCATGCTTTGATGTCAAATGCATCACCGCATTCTAACCTCGCATGCAAAGGACCACCGAGGGCATCTTATCGCAGACGACAATCAGGCCAAGGTGGAACGAAGTCGCCGAGGACTAGACCTCCCGCTCAGAAGTCGCCCGCCTAACCAAAAACTTAGCGCGCTCCGTTGGTTTCCCTGTCTTGGCTAGGATCGAGCGCAATCTCGCGATCGTTTCGTCGAAAGACCCCTTGTCGTCGGGATCCAGAGTGGAAAACGTAGGATCAAGTTTGTAACTTGCCAAAATTGCAGCACGTCTAAGGTCAGCGTCACTGCGAAAAACAACTATTCCTAATTTCTCTTCATCAAGGTCGTTTATTTCAAGACCCATGCGATTTGAGATCCACCTCATGCCAATACGCCGCTTCCGATCGAAATCGGGATCTGTTGGTAGATTTAAAATAAATCGTTCGCCTCCGACCTCTCTGATTTCCTGAACCACCTGATTGTCCCTCGAAACAGAAGGTTTCTCCTCCAAATCTGAAGTAACATACGTGCGGTAGACATAAAGTAACGCAACCGCATCCGATTTCATTGACGTATTTCGCCGGACAGCGGCTTCACCAACACCCTTCACACCGGTCCAATCAAGAAAATCAGCAACAGCATCTGTCTTTTTGTCTTTTAAGTCCTCATATCTACGAAGGTGAACTTTTTCTTGGCCAAACGCCTTGTCGAGACGCAAAAACCTACGTTTATATTCCGGCCAAAGCTGCCTAACTTTGAGTTTAGGACCCCAAGTCTTCAGGTGTTGTTGGAACATGCTTGTCATGAAACCCGTAGGCTGACGGACATAGGCGAAAACGTCTATGTGCTCGAAGTACTGGGAAAAGAAGCGCTCCATTTCGTAAACGCTATTGTCAGAAGCAGAAGAAATCCTCTCTGCCGAGAAGATATAGATGGATGCATTGGTGGTTTCGAGCTCGCGTATAAGACCATCCAAAGCTTTACGCCGTTGGTTTTCAGTGTTCTTCTCCGTAAGGCCACGTCTTTTGAGACCAAAATACTCGTACGGCTTTTCTTCGAACAACAGCGTGAACAATGTACTATGATTGGGAGTGTCCCAATTAAAGTAATGTGCGTCCTCTAGCTTGGCATTCCGTAGCCAAAATTGGATCGATGTACTTCCGGTCTTATGCATCCCAGCATGAATGATTAGGCGGGTCTTCGATTTCATTAAATTACTCAATCTAATGGGAAAACAATACTATAGATCAGTCGGGTCTTAGCAGAGAGTAGCAGCCTGGATATATATCTATCTCAGTTCGATAGGTTAAAAATCTGTACTGGTCCATCCCCCGAGCACCTGCTACGAAAGGCTGCACCAAAAATACTGGGCAGTTGGGGAAAACTGCGCACCACAAACAAGGAAAAGCTCCATGCCAAATGAGTTCTCGCACACTCAACGGGTGTTGTGGCTCGGTGCGCACAAAACTGGTACGACATATTTACAAGGTATGCTGGATGCGACCTCCGTTCACTTACAGCAAGGCGGAGTGGAATATGAGTCACTTGGATCGTTTCGTGATCGATATACGCGCCCACTGTTAAACAAGGGTTTTTTGTCGCGACCGGCTCCGGCTCGTGACTTCCGTCGTGGATCAACTCAAACAATTCTGTTCGACGAAAACATTCCCGGTCTCGTTCAAAACGCTATCTCGCGACAAATTGGCTTGTACCCAATGATGGAAATTCGCGTTCGCAAGGTCGTCAACTATCTCGATTTCGAACCACAAATCTTACTCTTTGGGATTAGAAATCTCGTCGGGTACTTGCCATCACTTTATTGCGAGATGTTGAAGTCGACACCTTACCAAACTTTTGAACACTTTATGAAACGTGTCCCAGATCAGCTACAATGGTATTGGCTGGCCAAGCGAATGGCGGCCATGTTTCCAGACGCTCCATTGTATATTTATCGTGCAGAGGATTTGCGTGGAAACGAGCGCCGCCTGTTATCCTCGCTCACAGGTGTGCCTGCCACCGACTTTAATACAAACATTGAGCAAGAACGCAGCGGCTTCTCCAAGAAAGCGATCCGGCGCCTAAAGAAACTATCGGAAACCCAAGAGGTTACCCGATCAGATGTGTTTCGAATGAACCGTCGCTTTCCCAAATCCACCGAAAATCCAGGGTTTGACCCGTTCGGAGACGCGCGGCGACAGCGGTTTAACAAACTCTACGAGAAAGATCTCGTCGAAATCGATGCTGATCCGAATATGACATTAATTGACTTCGCGAAGCTCAGCTAACGGTGCAGCCTCTCCTCCGCTTCACTCAAAATTCAAAGGGAGCCTGCTAGACGCAAGCTCCTTTTGTTGGTTCATTGGCCAATGAGATCGAACCCTACTCAGCCGCCTCCAAATACTCTTCCATCGGCGGGCAAGTACAGACCAAATTTCGGTCGCCGTAGACGTTGTCGACGCGGTTCACCGGAGGCCAGTACTTATCAACACGGAAGGCACCGGCTGGGAAACAGCCTTGTTCGCGGGTGTAAGGGCGATCCCAGTCGCCAACGAGATCCTCGACCGTGTGGGGTGCGTTCTTCAATGCGTTATTCTCAGCATCGATCTTGCCGTCCTCGATCTCGGAAATCTCCGCGCGGATTGACAGCATGGCGTCACAGAACCGGTCGATCTCAGCCTTGCTCTCAGACTCTGTCGGTTCAACCATCAGCGTCCCAGCAACAGGCCAGCTCATCGTCGGCGCGTGGAAGCCGCTATCCATCAGGCGTTTGGCAATGTCATCCACCGTCACATGCGCACTATCCGCGAACGGGCGCGTGTCCAAAATGCACTCATGCGCAATGCGACCCTTTGGACCCGTGAACATAATGTCATAGGCGCCTTCCAAACGCTTTGCGATGTAGTTCGCGTTAAGGATCGCGACACGGGTCGCTTGAGTGAGACCTTCGCCGCCCATCATCAGGCAATAGGCCCAGCTGATTGGCAGCAAAGACGGTGAGCCAAAGGCCGCAGCAGAGACCGTCCCTTCCCCACCATTCGGATCGCCCGGCAGATGCGCAACCAGATGCTCTTTGACGCCAATGGGTCCCATGCCGGGGCCACCGCCACCATGAGGGATGCAAAAGGTTTTGTGTAAGTTCAGGTGGCTGACGTCGCCGCCCAAATCACCGGGGCGGGACAGGCCCACCATCGCGTTCATGTTCGCGCCATCGATATAGACCTGACCGCCATGATCATGGGTGATCTTGGTCACCTCGGTCACGGTTTCCTCAAATACGCCGTGGGTCGACGGATAGGTGATCATACAGCCTGCGAGGTTCTCTGAGTGCAGTTCTGCCTTCGCGCGGAAATCTTCCAGATCAATATCGCCATTCTCTGCCGATTTGATTGGAACAACCTTCCAACCCACCATCTGAGCAGAGGCTGGGTTCGTGCCATGCGCCGACATCGGGATCAGACAGACATTCCGATGCCCTTGCCCGTTGGCGCGATGGTAGGAGGCAATCGTCAACAGTCCCGCATATTCCCCCTGCGCGCCAGAGTTCGGCTGCATCGAAATCGCGTCATAGCCAGTGATGTCACAAAGCTTCGATGACAGATCATCGATCATCTCTTTATAACCCAACGCCTGATCTTCTGGCGCATACGGGTGCAGCAAAGAAAACTCGCGCCAGCTCACCGGCATCATCTCGGCAGCAGAGTTCAGCTTCATCGTACAAGACCCAAGCGGGATCATGGCACGGTCGAGCGCCAAATCACGATCAGCAAGACGACGCATATAGCGCATCATCTCTGTCTCTGACCGGTTCATGTGGAAAATCTCATGCGTCAGATATTCAGACTTGCGGATCAGTTTCTCGGGCATGGAGTAATGCGGCGTGTAATCCTTGTCTTCCCGCTCGATGCCAAAGGCCCGCCAGACGGCTTCCAAAGTCGCAGGGCGCGTGCGTTCATCCAAGGTGATCCCGATCTTGGTCTCACCGACGGCCCGCAGGTTGATCCCCTCATCCACAGCGGATTTCATCACCGCCTTTTGCAGCGGTCCAACTTCTACAGTGATCGTGTCAAAGAACGCCTTAGGGCGCACTTCAAAACCAGCTTGTGAGAGCCCTTCAGCCAAACGCGCCGTCTTCCGGTGAATACGCTGCGCAATCGCCTGCAGCCCTTTCGGCCCGTGGAACACCGCATAGAAACCAGCCATCACAGCCAACAGAGCTTGAGCAGTACAGACATTCGATGTCGCCTTTTCACGACGGATGTGCTGTTCGCGTGTTTGCAAAGACAACCGATAGGCGCGGTTGCCATGCGCATCAATGGACACACCAACAATCCGACCCGGCATATTGCGGCCATAGTTCGATTTCGTCGCCATATATGCAGCGTGCGGGCCACCGTATCCGATCGGCACACCAAAGCGTTGCGTGCTGCCCACGGCAATATCGGCACCCATCGCGCCCGGCTCTTTCAACAGCGTGAGAGAGAGCGGATCAGCGGAAATAATGCCGATCCCTTTATGTTCATGCAGTTTCGAAATCTCATCGGTGAAATCACGCAGTTGCCCGTAAGTGCCCGGGTATTGGAAAATCGCACCAAAGACGGCACTTGCGTCCAGATCATCAGGCGATCCAACGATCACCTCAATGCCCAAAGGCGCCGCACGGGTTTTCATGACCGAGATGTTCTGCGGATGGCAGTTTTCATCGACGAAGAAGGCTTTGACCTTCGACTTAGACACCCGCTGCGCCATGGTCATCGCCTCGGCGCAGGCCGTAGCCTCGTCCAACAAAGATGCGTTGGCAATTTCCAAGCCCGTCAAGTCACACACCATGGTTTGGAAGTTCAACAAAGCTTCCAGACGGCCCTGCGAAATCTCTGGCTGATAGGGCGTATAGGCCGTGTACCAGGCAGGGTTTTCCAAGATGTTCCGCTGGATCGCCGGTGGCGTCACTGTCCCATGGTACCCCTGCCCGATCAGCGAGGTCAGCACCTTGTTCTTCGATGCTGTCACCCGCATGTGGTGCAGCAATTCCCGCTCTGACTTGGCCTTTCCAAAATCAAGCGGCTCCTTCTGCCGAATAGCAGGCGGGAGCGTGTCATCGATCAAAGCGTCCAAGCTTTCCGCGCCCACGACCTTCAACATCTCTTCCATCTCTTCCGGGGATGGGCCGATGTGGCGGCGGTTGGCGAAATCGTAGGGCAGATATTCTGTTGGCTTGAATGTCATGACACGTCTCCCGAATGTGCTTTATTCGACCATTGCTTTGTAAGCAGCTTCATCCATGTACTCGTCCATCTGGGACGGATCGGATGGCTTGATTTTGAAGAACCAGCCGCCTTCCATTGGATCGTCGTTCACCTTTGCAGGTTCGTCACCCAAAGCTTCGTTCACTTCCACGATCTCACCATCAATGGGCGCGAGGATGTCAGAGGCCGCCTTAACGGATTCGATCACAACGACCTCATCATCTTTGGCCACTTCAGTGCCAGCCTCTGGCAGTTCCACAAAAACGATGTCGCCCAATTGAGTTGCTGCATGCTCTGTAATGCCAACAACGACCAAATCGCCGTCCTGCTTGAGCCATTCATGCTCTTCTGTGAATTTCATTTGGGTTCCCTTCCTGTCTTAACGTTTGAAATTGGCCGGTGTGAACGGCAGTGCGGCGACCGTGAGTGGTAGGCGTTTTCCCCGAAGTTCGCCGAACACGACGGAGCCTATGTTTGAATGTTCGACCGAGACGTAGCCCATTGCAACAGGTCTCTCGACGGTCGGGCCAAAACCACCAGATGTGATCTGGCCGATGCATTCGGGACTTGTCTCATCCGCGAAAAGCGGCACCCCTTCGCGCATCGGCGCACGACCTTCGGGCAGCAAACCAACCCGCTTGCGCGAGGCTCCGTCGTCGAATTCTTGCAAAATTCGATCCGCACCCGGGAAGCCCCCTGCCCGATCACCGCCTGCGCGGCGCACCTTCTGGATCGCCCAAGTCAAACCGGCCTCAACAGGCGAGGTGCCGCTATCAATATCATGACCGTAGAGGCAAAGCCCCGCTTCCAAGCGCAGGGAATCCCGTGCGCCAAGGCCAATCGCCTCAACATCGTCATGGGCCAATAGCGCTTCGGTCAAAGCAACGGCCTGCGCTTCTGGTACCGAAATCTCATACCCGTCCTCGCCCGTATAGCCAGACCGAGAGATCCAGCAGTCAACACCGACCAATTCAACCGTGGCGACATCCATGAATTTCATATCGGCGACGATTGGGTTCAACGTGGCCAAAGCAACTTCGGCCGATGGGCCTTGCAACGCGATCAAGGCACGGTCGGTGATCGGCGTCACAGTCAGCACTGGCTCCAACGCCGCTTTTAACCGCGCGATATCGGCGTCTTTGCAGGCCGCATTCACGACCATTAACATATGATCACCCCGATTGGCGAACATCAGATCATCCTCGATCCCGCCGTCTTCATTGGTGAACAAGCCATAGCGCTGACGCCCCTCACCCAAACCCATCGCATTCACTGGGATCAATGTCTCAACCGCCGCAGCAACATCGGCATAAGGCGCGCCATCGATCCGTACCTGACCCATGTGGCTGACATCAAACAAGCCAGCTTTGGTTCGCGTATGGACATGCTCTTTCATCACACCCAAGGCATATTGCACCGGCATCTCATAGCCAGCGAATGGCACCATCTTGGCGCCCAAGCCCACATGCAAATCATAAAGCGGCGTGCGCAACAGATCGGACATCTCTTCCTCCCAATCGTCTCGCACTGATGTGACATCACGGCGAGGCATCCAGTCGCGTAAGCAAGCCTTACGCAGCGATGCCCCCTCTGTCCTTTTGCCTGAGATCGTTATCCCTTCGGCGCGCTGGCTAAGCGTCTCTCCAGAGTTTGTTCCAACTCGTCGGTCCTTGGGCCTGAGAGTTTACCGGGGCGGTTGCTCCTTCGGCACGGACGAATCCGTTCTCCCGTCGAGTTGGATGTTTCGTATCGGAAACTTTTTCACCGGGCAAGTCACAAATATGCGACGGCACACAATTGTATACCTGCCCAAATGAAATTGGCGCCCACCAGGGACAGGTGGACGCCAACCGAGCTACAACAATTGGGGGTTATTGCAGGCTCGCGGGGTCTTTATCTTCGATCGCAGGCCAGTTGGTGTCGGCAAGCTGAATGAAGCCTGGGACGTCTTCCAACCAACGTTCTTGAATGTCGGCAGAGATGTTCAGGAATAACTCGCCATCGACAACTTTCCACTGATTTGGATCGCCATCGAACTTGAAGCCCATGGCCGCACCAAAGGCACAGTAACCGCCGTACTGTGGCAGGTAGGCTTCTGGATCAGCATCAAAGGCCGCTTTGTGTTCTTCACTGGCAAAGCGGTAAGTCGCATCGTTGTAGGAAGATGTGATCGTCCAGTTGCCCGGAGTTGCTTCGCCCACGGTGAAATAGGCAACAGGGTCGTAGCTTTGCAGCGCCAAACCTGTGGAGCTTGCATTCAGCTCAACGCCGGCGGCCAAAGATTGTGTTGCAACAGCGACGGTGAGCGCAACGCCAGTAAGGATCGATTTGATTGGTTTCATGGCTAAGTCTCTCTTTTCAGAATGTGTTAGGAGCTAATCGGTTCCGAACTATTGAATGCCATTAGGAACCAATTGGTACAAATAAACTGTTTGTGATAGAACGGTCGAAACGAAAGGACGGCACGCATGGCGCGACCCAGAGAGTTTGAAACGGAAAGCGCGATGGAAGGCGCCATGACGATCTTTTGGCGTCAGGGATTTCGGGCGACCAACCTACCAGAACTTTTGGACGCCATGGGTCTGACCCGCGGCAGTTTCTACAAAGCGTTTGAGGATAAAGAGAGCGTCTACCTTGGCGCCTTGGACCGCTACGATGAAATCGTGATTACGCAGACGCTCGAAAAACTACAGGGCAGCGATGCGCCCACCGCCAGCGCCTGTCTCGAACAGATTTTCCTGCCGTCCGCGACATCGAAATGCGGCTGCTTTATCTGCAACGCGATGGTTGAACTTGGCCCCGACAATCCAAAAGTCGCCGCCAAAACCAAAGCCATGGCCGCACGGCTCAAATCAGGTATCGTCAGGGTTCTTGAACACCATGGCATCGGCGAAACACCTCAGCGCCGAGACGAATTGGGCGATGTTGTCTTACACCTTTATTTCGGCCACCAAGCCGTCGGGAAATCAGGCGCAGCCGACAAAGACTGGGGCGCGACGCTCAAACGAATATTGGGCGAGAGCGACTAGCCAACAATCAACTGCTTCAGTTGCAGCGCCTCATACTCCAACTCATTCAAGCGCGAATTCACCACATCGCCAATCGTGATCATTCCGGCCAACATGCCTCCGTTAACCACAGGCATATGCCGGAACTTACCCTCAGACATGCGGCGCAAAACCTCGATCAACGTATCGTCCTCGCTGCAGGTCACGACATTCTTTGTCATGTTCTCGGCAACTGTCTGCGGCAGGGTCTGGCCCGGTGTCTCTGCCAGTTTCCGTACAATGTCACGCTCCGACAGAATACCCGCCAAGGCCCCCATATCATCCACAACGATCAACGCACCGATGCGTTTGTCATGCAAAACTTGAACCGCGGCAGCGATGGTTTCACTCTGATTGATGGTGATGACATCATTGCCTTTCCGGTCCAGCAAATACTTGATCTTACCGGCCTCGGCATTGGCCTTGCTTTCTACAGATTGGCTGGCACTCGCCTGTTTGGCTTTGTCGCCCGCCATCGGCGCTTGATACGAAGTCGGCATGGTCTGTCACCTCAATCTGAATGCTTGGGATAAGGTGAGCTTACCAAACTTGGCGCATATTCCAAATTTATCTGGACCAAAGAGGTCTGGCACCTTCATGCGATCAAACCTAAAGTCTCGCTAACGTAAGCGGGATAAACCATGAAACTCGAATTCCATCACATCAATTTCGTATCGAAAGACGTCGATGGGATGCACGACTTTTATACTAACGTCCTTGGCATGGATGACATCCCGATGGAAAGTTTTCCCCGCACCGAGGCCGAAGATGGCAAAGGGTTTGATGGCAAAATCCGCTTTGCGACCGACAATACGATGCAAATGCACCTTGCCGAACGTGACCTGACCGTCGCCTTCCGTAATGGCCACACCATCAACCCAGTAGACCAAGGCCACATCGCCTTTCGCACTGATGATCTGGCCGCGTTCCTGAAAATTCTCGACGATCGCGGCATCCCCTACTCCGACTACGGAAACGCCTTTTCCAAGGAATGGCATCAGGTGTTCTTCCAAGACCCAGAAGGCAACGTGATCGAGGTGCATCAGAAAGTAGCCTAACCGCGCCAACTTGCGCTGGACAATTCTAACACGCCGCGCTCAACCTGCGCGCATGTCACCGATCGCGCATCTCCAAACATCGACCAAAGCCGCCAGCATCGGCATCGTCCTGGGCGGGGCGCTCTGGGGCCTGTTTTGGATACCCTTGCGCGCCTTTGAAGACATTGGCTTCGAAGGCGCCTACCCCGGCTTTGTCTTCTATATTATCGCTTTGTTGGTGTTCTTGCCGCTAACATTGGCGTTCAGAACACCGATCACATCGAAACGCGATCTTGCCCTAGCTGGGCTCCTGACTGGCACCGCGTTTTCCTTCTATGGCACTTCGATCATTTTGACAGACGTGGTGCGAGCGTTGCTTTTCTTTTACCTCACACCCATCTGGGGCACCGCAATCGGCATCCTCTTCTTGGGTGAACGCCTAACCGCCGCGCGGGTTATCGCGATCCTTCTGGCCTTTGCCGGCCTCTTCGCTGTGATCGGGTTCGGCAGCAGGGATGCGATCAACCTTGGCGACCTGTTGGCCTTCACCTCCGGCATATTTTGGACGATCGGGTCTTATAAAATCTACCAGATGAAAGACACACCTGCGGTTCAGCTTTGCACAGGGTTTCTGACCGGAGCAATCGTCGCCACAGCAGCTTTGATCGCCTTTGGCGGTGACGCTCTCCGTGGGACCGATCCGTTTCCAGCGCTTGCGCCGTTGTGGCCCTATCTTCTAGCAACCGCTCTTTACGCCCTACCGATGATCTTATTGACCATCTGGCCGCCCAAAGTCCTAACACCCGGTCGCATCGGCATCTTGTTGATGAGCGAGGTTGTCGTTGGTTTCATCTCTGTAGCCCTATTTGCAGGCGATCCTCTTGGTCCGTTTGAGATCATCGGAGCAATTCTGATTGTCGCAGCCACCAGCTTGGAAATCTTGGGTAACAAGGACGCCACCTAGAATACTGCGTGATCGCCTCGGTCCACCGTCACCCGACCCGCCACCAAATCCTGATAGAACTTGGCCAATGTGTCCGTTCCCGTTTCAGGTGTCGCATCGGCATCATACCGGCCCGCTGCTTTATCGAAGACCAACATCGACTCCGTCGCATAGTACCGACCGATCCGAGCGAATTCCGCTTTGTCTCGCGCACGGCGACTGACAACACCTACCGCTGACAACACCCCAATGATAGCAGTCATAATCCCGACAGGGACTCGTTTGACCTTTATCTCTCGCCCTAACGCGTCAGCCAACAAATGCCCTTGCTCTAACGGCGTCAAAGCAGGACCCGGTCCGCCAATCGGCAACACGCGATTTTGCAATCCGGCATCGGTCAGGCAGCGGACCATATACTCCGCCAAGTCCCGATCACTGATCGGCTTACACGCCGTCAATTCACCATCACCGAAAACCAAAAACGGTTTACCTGCCCGAAGCCGATCCAACTGCCCAGACAGAGATTTGAAGTAAGCGGTCGGGCGCACAATCGAATAGGTCAGTCCACTGCCCTTTAGCTCCGCTTCGAACGCAAGTTTGGCCTCTTGAAACGCAAGCATGGGCCGCTGCACACAGATCGCCGACAGCAAGTTAAACTGCCCAATCCCCCGCGCCTTTGCCAGTTCCAAGATGTTCAAATGCGCCGCATGATCAATCGCCCAAGCATCGGCAGGCGATCCGGTCCGCGACGCTAAACAAGAGATCACAGCGGCAAAAGGCCGCTCCGGCACTGCCGCCGCTAGACTCTCAAAAGACGTCACATCGGCCGCAACAAACTCATCTGCGTCAACCTCGGTCCGCCCGACAACGGTCACGCGATAGCCGGACGACTTCAAAGCCACTAAGACCGCGCGGCCAATCGACCCCGTCGCGCCAAATAGCAGTATGTCATGTCCCGTCGTCATCGGCCCCAGCAAATGCCGGATCAAACACAACATCAACCCAATCCCTGCCTAAACTCGCGGCAATTTCGGTAAGTTGTGCAACGTAACCCACAGAATCTCTTGCCAGATCAGAATTTCCGATCAAAACTAACCCGTCATCCAACGGGAGTATGACATGAAAGTATCTTACACGGTGTCAGCGCTTGCGCTTGGCTTGGCTGCAACGACAGCCTTTGCGGAAGAAGTCCGCGTTTACAACTGGTCCGACTATATCGACGAAGCCCTGCTCGAAAAATTCGAAGCAGAAACTGGCATCGACCTGATCTACGACGTTTTTGACAGCAACGAAGTACTCGAGACTAAAATGTTGGCAGGGTCCTCCGGCTACGACGTGGTTGTGCCCTCTGGTACATTCCTGCAGCGCCAGATTGCAGCAGGCGCGTTCCAGCCATTGGATCAAGGTCAGCTGTCGAATTCCGGCAACTTGTGGGATGTCATTGCGGACCGCACAGCGCAATACGACCCCGGCAATGCTTATTCCATCAACTACATGTGGGGTACGACTGGCCTCGGCGTGAACGTCGGTAAGGTACAAGAAATCCTGGGCGAAGATGCTCCTGTGGGCTCACTTGCGTTGGTGTTTGAGCCGGAGAACATGGAAAAGCTCGCCGAATGTGGCGTTCACTTCCTCGACGCTCCATCCGAGATCATTCCAGCCGCGCTGGCCTACTTGGGAGAAAACCCTGACAGCCAAGATCCAGACGTCATCGCAAAGGCAGAGCCGCTTTTGATGGCTGTGCGCCCCTACGTGACAAAGTTCCATAGCTCTGAATACATCAACGCGCTCGCCAACGGTGACATCTGCGTGGCCATCGGCTGGTCCGGTGATGTGCTTCAGGCCCGCGACCGCGCATGGGAAGCCGAAAATGGTGTTGAAATCGCCTACAACGCACCTTCCGAAGGCGCGCTGATGTGGTTTGACCAAATGGCCATCCCGGCAGACGCACCAAACCCAGAAGCGGCACATAAATTCCTGAACTTCATCATGGATGCCAACAACATGGCTGACGCGTCTAACTACGTCTACTACGCCAACGGCAACCTTGCCTCGCAAGAGTTCCTTGTCGAAGACGTGATTGGCGACACGGCGATCTATCCTGATGAAGCCACGCTGGAAAACCTCTACACCACAACACCTTACGGTCCACGCGTACAGCGCACCGTGACCCGTTTGTGGACGAAGATTAAGTCCGGCACCTAAGCAGGATGACATCGATTAAAATCTGGCTCGTGGCGGCATTCTTTTGCGCCGCCACGGCCGTTTCGGCGAATACAAAGCTTTTGTCCCTTGGCGACAGCCGCGTTGCGGGTGAAGAAAATAGATACCATCACACATGGCGTTATCCGCTCTGGGCTGGTCTGAATGCAGCCGGGTGCGCGGTTGACTTCATTGGTCCCCTCGAAGGGCCAGATTATCCAAACATCAACGGCATTGAATTTGATGATGACCATGCCTCCTTCGGCGGTTTCACTACAATTGATGTGCTCGAAACCTTGGAAATCGCTCTTGAATCCGGCACGCCAGATCTCGTCATTTTGTCGATCGGCGGCAATGATCTTCTCGAAGGCGAACCTGTTGATGACATCCTATTTCGATTGGCCCAAATAATCGATCTAATTCGCGATGAAAACTCCAACGTGACAATTTTCTTAGAGCAAATACCGCCTGGCATCCCCAGTGTCATGCGTGGAGGGCAGCAAGCAAGATTTGAGGCTTTCAATACCGGTGTTGCTGACGTTGCCTCGGTTAAAGACACCTCGCGATCTCGCGTCATCGCAATTGACATGCTACCGGGCTGGGATGGGAACACCATGCTGTCCGATGACGTTCACTACACTCTAAAAGGCGCGAGCTTTGTCGCCGCTAACTACGAAAAGGCAATCGTTAATGAGCTCGGCAACTGTTGAATTTTCTCCTTGGACTGACCCAGATACGACGCCTCTCATCTCGTTTGAAGGTGTCACCAAACGGTTCGGCAATTTCACCGCCATCGACAACATCAACCTCAACATCTATCCGCGCGAGTTTTTCGCTCTGCTCGGCCCTTCCGGATGCGGCAAGACCACATTGATGCGGATGCTCGGCGGTTTTGAGGAAGCCACAGAGGGCACCATCACCATCGACGGGCAAGACATGGCGGGCATCCCTGCCAACAAACGCGCGGTGAACATGATGTTCCAATCCTACGCGCTTTTTCCGCACCTCACCGTCGCTGACAACATCGCATTCGGTCTACATCGCTCGCCAATGCCGAAGTCCGAGATTCAAGGCCGCGTGGATGAAATGCTGCGCCTAGTACAGCTGCAAAAATTCGCCAAACGCAAACCGCATCAAATCTCTGGCGGTCAGCGCCAACGCGTCGCCCTAGCCCGCGCCTTGGCCAAGGCTCCGAAGCTGCTGCTCCTCGACGAACCGCTCGGTGCGCTTGACAAAAAACTACGCCAAGAAACCCAGTTTGAGCTGATGGACATCCAAGAAACCACCGGCACCACTTTCGTCATCGTGACCCACGACCAAGAAGAAGCGATGACGGTCGCCAGCCGCATCGCTGTGATGGACAATGGCCTGTTGAAACAGGTCGACACACCTGACCGCATCTACGAAACACCAAACTCCGTTTATGTGGCGGATTTCATCGGCGACGTGAACATCATCACCGGCACTGCAACAACCGTCGATGGCGATGCAACACAACTGACTTGGGCCGAAGGTGTAGCCCCAATCAAAGGCATGACAGGTGCTCGGGTCACCCAAGGAGAGCCAGCCAGTTTCGTCATCCGCCCTGAGAAGGTCTCTATCAACAAATCCGAGCCTGAGGCCTCCAATAAAGTGCAAGGCCAGGTTCTCGACATCGCTTACCTCGGCAACATGTCGACCTATCACGTTGAACTGCCGAACCGACAAATAATTAAATCCCAAACCGCCAACAACCGCCGCATCGCGCGCCGTGACATTACTTGGGAAGACACCGTTTGGCTATCTTGGACCGAAACCGCTGGAATAGTTCTGAGGGACTGATGCGCAGACTACTGATCGCCATTCCCTATATCTGGCTTCTGCTCCTCTTTTTGGTGCCGTTCGGTATCGTGCTCAAAATCTCCTTGTCAGACTACGCCCTCTCAATCCCGCCCTTTACGCCGCAACTCGACCTTTCGACAGGTTGGCAAGGCTTTGCCGAGTTCTGGTCGCAACTCGATATGGAAAACTACTGGTTCCTGACCGACGATGATCTCTATTGGAAAGCTTACCTCTCCAGCCTCCAAATCGCGGCCCTTTCCACGTTCTTTACACTCCTCGTTGGCTTCCCCATCGCCTACGGCATGGCCAACGCGCCGGAACACTGGCGTCCGACGTTGATGCTGCTCATCATCTTACCGTTCTGGACCAGCTTCCTGATCCGCGTTTACGCGTGGATCGGCATCCTCTCGAACGAAGGGTTCCTCAACCAATTCCTGCTGGCCATCGGCCTGATCAGCGCTCCGATCAAAATTCTAAACACCGATATCGCCGTCTACATCGGCATCACCTACACCTACCTGCCCTTCATGGTGCTCCCGATCTATGCGACGCTGGAAAAACTCGACGGCTCCTTGCTCGAAGCTGCCGAAGACCTCGGCTGTACCCGCCTGCAAGCCTTCTGGGCCGTCACCGTGCCCCTTTCCAAACCGGGTGTCATCGCCGGTTGCTTCCTCGTCTTCATCCCCGCATTGGGCGAATTCGTGATCCCCTCCCTGCTCGGCGGGTCTGACACGCTGATGATCGGCAAAGTCCTTTGGGAAGAATTCTTCTCCAACCGTGACTGGCCCGTCGCTTCAGCCGTGGCAATCATCCTCCTGTTGATCCTTGTGATCCCGATCATCCTGTTCCAGCGCAACGAACAAAAGCAACGGGAGGCAGGCAATTGAGACGCATGACCTCCTTCAACGTGGTATCGCTGACACTCGGTTTCGCGTTCCTCTACATCCCGATGCTGATCCTGATCATTTACAGCTTCAATGAATCGAAGCTTGTGACAGTTTGGGCAGGCTTCTCCATCAAATGGTACGGCGAACTGCTCCAGAACGAAGCCTTCCTTGACGCCGCATGGGTCACGGTCAAAGTCGGTTTCTTATCGTCAACCATCGCCACCGTCCTCGGTACCATGGCCGCCTTTGTCCTCGTCCGGTCCGGCCGGTTCTTTGGCCGCACGCTTTTTTCTGGAATGATCTACGCCCCGCTCGTGATGCCAGAAGTCATCACTGGCCTATCGCTCTTGCTCCTTTTCATCTCTCTGAGTGTAGATCGCGGCGTCTTCACCATCGTCCTCGCCCACGCGACGTTTTCGATGTGCTACGTCAGCGTCGTGGTAAGTTCTCGGATGGCGACCTTTGATCAATCCTTGGAAGAAGCCGCCTATGACCTCGGCTGCACCGGCTGGGACGCCTTCAAAAGCGTCACCTTGCCGATCATCGCACCCGCTGTCATCTCCGGCTGGCTCTTGGCGTTCACGCTGTCGCTCGACGACCTCGTAATCGCCAGTTTCACCGCTGGTCCGTCATCGACGACCCTGCCGATCAAAATCTTCTCCAGCGTCCGCCTTGGCGTAAGCCCAGAAATCAACGCTTTGTCGACGATCATTATCGGTTTGGTCACTGTAGGAGTGATCGTGGCGTCGATTACATCCAAACGTGCGCTAGTCAGACGACAGCAAGAAACGGTCTAAAGCGGCCAAGCCTCCAGTACTTCAACCAAAAGCTTAGTAAATTTGCCTGAATTGTCCCGATTCTGGCGACAATCACTAGCTTTCTGTTCAATTGAAAATAAAGACCGCAAAATGGCGGGAATTTAGCAAAAAGGGGGCTGAATTGTGTTTGAAATGTGTTATCGGTGATTCAATAAGTAACGAATGCACATTGTTAACGAGGGAATAATGGCAAAAATCACTACATTTATTGCAGCATCCTGCCTCGCTTTTGCGGGCGCAACTGCGAACGCGGCTACTGTCACAAACGGTAGCTTTGAAGACTTCGACGGCGATCTAAACGGCGGTGGCTGGAATTTCTTCGACAGCATCGATGTTGCGGGCTGGTCAGGTACGCCAAATATCGAAATCCAAACTTACAAAGGCGTAGGTAGCCCAGCAAACGGCACAATCGGCTTGGATCCAATCGATAACACTGTTGGTTCACACTATGCGGAACTCGACACCAACACGAACTCTGTGTTGAGCCAAACCATCAACTTCGCTGAAGCAGGTCGTTACGTTCTTAGCTTCCTTTACAGCCCCCGCGTTGACAATCCAGATACAGACACAAACGACATGTCTTTCAAAATTGAAGGTCAGGGAGATACTGTACTAGAGGAAACGATCCTAGGCGCACCGAACGGTGACTATCCGCACGGCGAATGGACTCGCGTAGATTCCTTGTTCACCATCGAATCACTTGGCGACTATGTACTGTCATTCGCAGCTCTTGGCGGCAGCTTGTTCAACGGCTGCGGTAACTGCGGCGCCTTGATCGACGATGTGTCTATCGCTGCTGTAATTAGTGAGAACCCACAACCAGTTCCACTACCAGCTTCTTCTCTGCTACTGCTCGCGGGATTGGGCGGTTTGGGTGCTATGCGGCAGATGAAGCGCTCTTAAGCGCTCATACAAACCCAACCACCTAAAGATAAAGGCGCGGTTCTTCCGCGCCTTTTCTAGTTTTTGCCACCTAGATAGAATTTCGAATCCGAGCCAATTGATTTTGAAACTTCCCAAACACTGGAACTTTATCAAAGGCCTTTTGCATCGCCTTGAGAGCGGCAGCGCCATCGCCAACCCGATAGGCAGACATGGCATAGTCACCTAACATCTTCGCAGGCGCCGCGTCCCAAGCAGCAGCTTGGCCCAATAGATCTACTGCCTCTTGCTTCTTGCCCATTTCGGACAGCACTAATCCTAACTTATGTACGTAAAGTGGATTATCCTGCGAGAGTTTCGAGACGCCGCGCAGAATCCTCAACGCACCTTTTTGATCATCTGCAGCTAGCAAGACATCGGCCAGACGCATCGCGTAAAGGGGGTTGTCCGCCTGCTCCTCCGCAGCGGATTCAACCATCTTTCTTGCGTTCAAATCGCCAAGGTAGCACTGCACCAATCCTTTCATGGATTGATAGGCCAAAGCATGTTTGAACATGAGCTCTTCCGGCACAGCGTCCAGCCTATCGCGCATTTTCTTCAACTGCGCCTGGTCATCTTTCAGACGTGACGCCTTCCCATCCAGAACCAAAGAATGCCAGTCCAATGCGACACATCGAAGATCCTTGCGCAGTTTCTTATTGATGACTTTACCCACCAAATACGTGCTGGAATTATCCTCTGTGGCCTTGAGCCGGAGTTGCCTGAGAATTGGCCCGTCGAAGGGTAGAAAGTTATTTTGGTTGATCATGAAGTTGAGCAACAGATGAGTCCCAGCAAGGCAGACGTCTTGGCTCAGCGGCTTGAACAAGAAGGCTTCGCGAAAAGCGATACCCGCTTTACGCCGTTGTCCGCTAGAAGCGTAGCACACAACCTCGACAGATCGCGCAGACACAAAATCATCAGGCCAAATATTTGGATTGGCCGCCGCAGCCCGCGCGTGCCCTGCGGCCATACCCCACTTTTCTTCGTGAAGCTGGCTGACCGCATGAAACACATCAATGAAGGCGTTCTCCGACCCTTCATTCTTTATGGTCTCGAGAATTGCGCTTGCCGTGCCATATCCATCGGGGGTCGCCAAATGAACCGCGACTCGAGAATAGGCATGGGCCATGTCGCTCGGCCCAAAATAACTTTCCGGCCTATTCAACAACCGATCCGCAGCCTTGGCGTTGGCAAGCGTCATCTCCGCGTCGCTCAGCACCTCTTTGAACCGTAACCGCTGCCGCCCGGAAATCCGTGCGGCCGCCGTACTATAGGCGCTCAGGATCGGGGCGATGATGTTATCAACCTTCGACATGGCATAAAGCTCAAGGAAATCGCGCTGCTCTGGGTCCAACCCCTCCAAAGGTGCTATATCCCCGATAGCATTCAAATTCGGAAACTGCGCCTGCAATCGATCAATCGACGCTTGGCTATCGGAAAAGATCAGGGCAGTCTTCTCCGGCTCTTTCTCCAGATGCGCCTCGTAATACTCATCCGGCTCCACCTTCGACGGCCAGACCGTGTGCATCCACGGTTTGGTGTCTAAGATGTCCCCGCGCCGCAGGTGATAGGCAACGCTCCCCGCCTCGCCTTTCGACAGGGTCTCATCCACCAGCGAACAGCGTTCTTTCAGAATATCGACCAATTCAATCTGATCGAAATAGCTGCGATAGGTGCCGCGCACCGCCTCGTCCTCTTCCCATGGAAACAGGACAATCTCGAACCCTTCGTCGACCAAAAGGTTCCCGCCGTTCAACAGATGCCGCTGCAACCTTTTGGGGTTCTTATCAGCAAGAAATTTCCAAAGCGGAGCGGCGTCTTTACTCAACTCATCATAGCGGTCCTTGGTTAGAAACCGCGCGGTCATCATCTGATCGGAAAACAGCTTTTCCGGATGCTCCATATTGATCGCGACGCTGTCCTTGGTTGGCCAGTAAAAGAACGGTTCAACCTCAAACTGCTCTGCGATCTTGAAGCAGTTGAGCATCATCAGCAGACGCGCGCCCAGCCCGTCCTTGCGGGAGCCTATGATGCACCCTGCCTTAGCCATTACAACTGTTGGCCCTTAAAGCTGACCTGATGGTCCAAGAACCAGCGGTAAGTATCTTGCAAGCCCTGCTCCAATTCAATGCTGGCCTGCCACCCCAAAGCCCGTAGACGTGAGACATCCATCAGCTTGCGCGGTGTCCCATCGGGCTTCGTCGCGTCCTGCGTGATCGCGCCCTCATACCCAACGACACCCGCAATCATCTGCGCCAGCTCGGAAATGCTCACATCGGTGCCCGTGCCCACATTGATATGCGACAGCATCGGGTCAGTGGCCTTGGAATAATCCTCCGTAGGCAAGCCCATCACATGCACGCTCGCCGCGGCCATATCCTCCACATGCAGGAACTCTCGCCGCGGCATGCCCGTGCCCCAGATCACCACCTCTTGTGCACCGGAGACCTTCGCCTCATGGAACCGCCGGATCAGCGCGGGCAGCACATGGCTGGTCTCCAAATCAAAGTTATCATGCGGCCCATACAGGTTCGTCGGCATCACCGATCGATAGTCGCGCCCATATTCGCGGTTATAGCTTTCGCACATCTTGATCCCTGCGATCTTGGCAATCGCGTAGGGTTCATTCGTAGGCTCTAAAGTACCGGTTAGTAACGCATCCTCCCGCATCGGCTGATCCGCCAGCCGTGGGTAGATACAAGACGATCCAAGGAACAAAAGCCGCTGCACACCCGCCTGATGCGCCTGATGGATCACATTCGACTGAATCATCAGGTTTTCGTAAATGAACTGCCCCGGATATGTGTTGTTGGCTTGAATGCCACCCACACGCGCCGCGGCCAGCACCACCGCATCAGGTGTCTCACATTGCATAAACGCAGCCACAGCGGCCTGATCGGTCAGGTCCAGCTCCGCATGGGTGCGGGCGATCACCTCATCCCCACGCGAGGCCAGTTGTGCGGCAATCGCGCGCCCCACCATCCCCCGATGTCCAGCCACATAAACGCGCATCTCTAATTCTCAATCGACACAGGCATTTCCAGCCCGTGCTCTTTCAGCAAAGCATGACGCTTGGCGCTTTTGAGGTCCTCGGCCACCATCTCTTTACACATCTCTTCGGCACTGATCGTCGGCTCCCACCCAAGCTCCTTCTTGGCCTTCGAAGGATCGCCCAACAGCGTCTCAACTTCCGCAGGCCGGTAATAGCGCTGATCAATCCGCACGATCACATCGCCGACGCTAAGCGCTGGCGCATCATCGCCCGTCACACTGTCGACTATCGCAACCTCATCCAACCCCTGCCCTTCGAAACGCAGCCCGATGCCGAGCTCCTTCGCGCTCCACGTGATGAAATCCCGCACCGAATGTTGCTTGCCCGAGGCGATGACAAAGTCATCCGGCTGCTCCTGTTGCAGCATCAACCACTGCATCTGCACATAGTCTTTCGCGTGCCCCCAATCGCGCAGCGCGTCGATGTTGCCCATGTACAGGCAATCTTCCAGCCCCTGAGCAATATTCGCCAAGCCGCGAGTGATCTTACGGGTCACAAAGGTTTCGCCCCGCCTCGGGCTTTCATGGTTAAAGAGGATGCCATTGCAAGCATACATCCCATAGGCCTCGCGATAGTTCACGACCGTCCAATAGGCATAAAGCTTGGCAATGGCATAAGGCGAGCGTGGGTGAAACGGCGTCTTTTCCGTCTGCGGCGTTTCCTGCACCAAACCATACAGCTCCGAGGTCGAGGCCTGATAAAGCCGCGTCCGCTCTTCAAACCCGAGGAAGCGGATCGCCTCCAACAACCGCAGCGTCCCAATCGCGTCCACATCCGCCGTATATTCCGGCGCTTCAAAACTCACTGCCACGTGACTCTGCGCGCCAAGGTTATAGACCTCATCCGGCTCCACCTCACGCAGGATACGCGTCAGGTTCAGCGTGTCGGTCAGATCGCCATAATGCAGCTTCAGCCGAGGCGACGGATTGTGCGGGTCTTCATAAACATGATCAATCCGCTGCGTGTTGAACGAAGATGCACGGCGCTTGATGCCGTGCACCTCATAGCCCTTTTCCAACAGCAACTCCGTCAGGAACGATCCGTCCTGCCCCGTGATGCCCGTAATCAATGCTCTTTTTGACATTCCGTCCCCTATCCAACGGCCTTTGCTTGCCGTCTGAGCGTTCTAAATCTCTGCCGCGCTTGTGCACATAACTTTGGATGCGTCTCCGCACCGCGTTCCTCAATACCGCGCATGTACCATGGCAAGGCCCGCCTTGCCCGCACCATTGGATAATACTGCTCCGGCGTCATAGTCCCGTTCGCAGTTCCCAACATGACCTCCTTCAACAGCCCCATTTTCCGCAACATTGGCGCTGCAAAATGGTTCGAAAAGAAGGTCTTTAGAAACACCGTATTCGGCCCTTGCAACCGCCGCACATGTTTCACATCCAGATCAAAAAACGGATCATAGAACACATAGGCCTTGCCCACCGTCTTCACTGCTAAAGCCCCATCGCCATAAGGCAAATCCCAGTTCTGGTTGCGCCCCATGCCATAACGGGTTTCCCAGGGCACCAAACGCTCATCCAAGGTCGACTGAGGGTTATAGGCCACCACCGTCGCCCCCGGGATCAGCTGCGAAAACACCAGCGCGCCAAAGCCGCCCATCGACGATCCGGTCAGTACCACGCGATCAAACTGCTCAAAGAACCCCGCCTTCGCACGGCCCTCCAAATACCCAATGATCTCCTCATCCCGCAGCCATGCTTTCGTCCGGCAGATCACCCCCATATGCGACCACCCCTGATCGCGGAAAAATTTCCAGCCCCAAGGCTCCCGCGCAAAGGACAGATCATTCACCGTCGCGATATTGTCGAAACTGATCATCAGCACGTCCTTGGACCGCTCATGAAACGTAATCGCATGACGATCCAGCTTCTCCAGAAAGCCGCGCCCATCCCCACCAGGATAAAGCTCCACAAACCACGGCGGTGGAGGGTCCGTCAAAATCCGCTCATACCCCGATTTGCGATCAGGGTGTTCCGGCTTCAACTGATCCTTGCTCAGCTCCTCCATCACTGCGCCACCAACAGGTTGTCCGACAACCACAACCGGAACGGATCCCAGTCTGTCCGCGTCTTGATCGAGGCGATCTTTTTCCGATGCCAAGCACAGGCCGCCTCATGCAACGCAGCCAACTCCGCATCCGCCTTCAACTCCGCCAACAGCGGTGCAGCCCCCGCAGCAGCCTCCTGAATAGACCGATCCTCTTCCTTATTGACGTTCATATCCACCCAATAGGACTGCCCCTGATCAACATTGACGTGGTTGGTCCGCCCCCGGTCCCGCTTGACCAAGAACCCCTCTAGCGAGCGAACCGAATAATGATGCAACCGGCCAAAGCTGTGATCAAAGCCCTTCCAAGCGCGCCAGCCGATCTTATCTGCCGGAAACAGATTGCCGCCTGCATCCGACCAAGCGACATCAGCCCCCTCTTCCATGCCCTTCGGCCGATGCGGCCCGAACCGCGTGAACGTCTCATTGTTCCGGAACATGGTTTTCAACCCGTAAGCCCGCCCCGAATGATAAGGAAACTCCTGATCGCACTTAACGAACTGCTCTGTCACGGGACGATCCTCAAACACAACATTCCCGGAACTGCCAAACAGCTTCCACGCGAAAGAAATCGCATCAACAGACCGGCCGGCCTTGCCCTCAACCGCGTCGATCAACTCATGAAACCCGTGATCCCCAACGCGGATGTTCCAAAACTCATCCACGTCCAGACACATCGCCCAGTCGCTCTCTTTCAATTTCGACTGCCGCCGCACTCGACGCAACATCTGATGCTGAGGGTTGCCCCCCTCGCCCACCGCATTATCCACATGCGTTGCCCAGCCAAGCGCTTGTAGCCGCTGTGCGATCAGATCGGTGCCATCGTCACAGTCATTGGTGAAGATAATGAAATGCTCCGCGCCAAGATGCCGATGAAATGCCACCCATTCGAGCATATACGGCCCCTCGTTCTTCATCGTTGTGAAGATAACGATCTTTTCTTTGTCGGCGCTGCTACTCATCAGACAGTAGATCCTTCCAGAACCTGAACAAAGTCCTTCCAATCTTCCCTCTCACGCAGTTCATCGGCCTTCGCTTTGTGCCAATCGCACGCCTCATCGTGCAATGACTTCAGCTCCGCGTCCTCCAGCATCTTGGCCTTGATCTCACGCATCGCTGGCATTTTTGCCAGTAAGCTCCGGTTTTCAACTTCGTTGTGGTTGAGCTCTTTCCAATACTCCAAACCTTGATCTTGCCCGACGTGATTGGTGCGCCCGCGATCCCGTTTCACAAGGAAACTATCGACGGATCGGACAGCATAGTGGTGAACCCTCGCATGATCGTGCGTAAATCCGCGCCACATCTTCCAACCGACTTGCGAGGCATCCGTTGTGCGTCCTCCAGCATCTTTCCAGACAATTCCGACATAAGGATGTTCAGGGTCTTTCACCGTATCCAGATTCACATGAGGCCGATGCGCCTTGTACCGCGCAAAGACATCGTTGTTGCGGAATAGTGTCTTAAACGCGCGGGTCTTATAGTGCGGAAAGGACTCTTCCTTCGTCGACATCAAGAACATCTCAGGCACAGGTTGGTCCCGATATTCGACCACACCCGCATTGCCAAACATCTGCCAGCAGATCGAAACAGCATCTGTCGGCCCTATTGCCTCCATGAAGGCTCGAATGGACCCATCACCGACACGCACGTTCACATATTCATCTACATCAAGGCTCATGATCCAATCCGCACGCTGAAAAACATCGGTACGGCGAGCCAAATTATGCGCGCGGTTTTGAGGCGTCGCCCGAGGCCCCAGCCGGTTCCGCTCATGATAGGCATATCCGAGCTCTTGCAAGCGGTCCCCGATAGCGTCAGTCCCATCCGAGCAATCATTGGTATAAATCAGAATATCATCGATCCCGATGGACCGATGATAAGCGATCCAATCAATCATGAACGGACCTTCGTTCTTCATCGTGGTTACGATCAAATATTTTTCCGCATCAGCCACTCTGATCGTACCTCACCTAAAGGGCCCCATGATGTCGCTAAATTCGGCGGCAACCTGATCTGGAGCAACCTGTGCGGCCATTTGCGCCATCCGTTCCTTACCGATCTTCCACTCTTCTGATCCAAACGCTTCTCGAGCCTTCGCGAGGCCACGGTCGACCTCCTCCTTAGAATACCCATCAATCATGAAAGGATAGTCATCACCCAAATAGTACGCGGCATCATGGACCTGCCTGTTTACCAGAACATTGGCCTTCACCGCTGCCGCGTTAAATCCTTTGGTAAAGGGTTTGGTAGATTTGACACCGAACCGTGGCCCGACCTCGGCATTCCGCACACACAAATGAAAGTTGGAGTCAGGCAGCGCCTTCAAAAACCCGTCGATGTCTTTCGGTTCATATTCCGGAACGATCGAGTTGCTAGGAATAGCATCTGTATCAGCAACATGAACCGCAGCCCCAAAGTACCCTGGTACAAGCCGGTCGAGCGCTTCACCCTCCGTCCCTGCCAGCCTCGGGTCCGCATGATGCCTTAAGTGCCGAACGATCGTGTCAGGCCCGGGAAGTAGACCGGCCAAGTTTCGCTCCATCTCGTCCTTACCTTCCCACGAGGCGGTGATATGCACATCGACAAACCCGGGCTCCATCGGCGCCACGACAAAATCAAGATGATCGATACAGATACCCGCAGCGACTTTCTTCAATGCGGCACGCGTCTCTGCATCCAAATTAACCGCAGCTGATTTATGAAAGACAACCACCGCCCCACGGCACTGTTCTAACATCTCGGCAAAGGCCTGCGTCTGCTTGGCCTTAGGAACCCGCACGGTTTCGAACGTGAATTGATGCTCCGGCAGATTGGCGCGCAGAATCTCGATCAATTGATCCACCCGCATCATCTTGCCGCCCATCCGCATTTGTCGCGGCCTATATGCAAACACGACCTTAAGCGGCTTCATCGGATCGGCCGCGACGTTGTTGGCGCAAAAGGATAGAGCCAGAGGTTAAGATCTGGCTTTTTGGCGACATTCGGAAAATCCAAGTCCGTCGGGTACCACGTTCGAGAACGACGACGCTTCACAAGGTCGGTCCGCACAAAGGAGACCTCCAAAAGACCGGGTGTAAAGAAGGTTTCGACAGGTACCAAAGGACGTGCGTTATTGGCGTGAACATGAAACAAGGTGAACTGCGCGTTCAACTTGGCCATGACACGGCTAAAAATGCCAGCAAAGCGCGGGCGCGACAAACGCCCCAAACTATGAAGCTCAACAAAAATCTGGTCAAAGCGCCCCAAGGTATCTGGCGACATCTGATCAAAGACATCCCATTCCGAACCTTCGACATCCATCTTCAGAATGGCGCCATCGAGGTTAATCGCAAATCGCTCAGCGTGCGCTTCTACTGTGAATAGCTTTTCGTCTGGTCGGTCACGACCAGCTACACCTTCCTTATGAAAGATAAGATTATCATGTGCCACCGGCGCACCGTCGATCGTGTGATCAAACTGCCAAACTTTGAATCCCGCTTCGGCCATTTCCAGATCGAAACTGACTTCGTTCGAAATGCCGTAACTCAAAATGGCTTGCTTCGGATGCAATTGATCAGCGGCGACATAGCCTCCGTCCCCGCGGCGTCCGATGCGGAACTTATCGAGATCAATGTCCCATGGTGTTAGCAACGCCAACAGCTCAAAAATTCTATCGTGATCGGTCGCGTCTTTCGACGCACCGGCACTGCCCATGTGTTTTTCGGTCATAACTGCCCGTTTTTTTTGCCGACACTACCAATGTCGCGGCAAAACAAAAGCCCTAGAACGTTCAGCTATTTGCAGTTGTTCCTATGGGGTGACACCTTCGTCAAACACGCCTGGCATCATATCTTCCCAAAACTCAAAGATCGTTTCGGCATTCAGTGCCGACATCCAGCCATGGGCCTCAAAGTCCTGACGCGCTGCCGCATCCTCAATCCGGCTCATGAAAAGCCGCTTATCCGCGTCCCGCTGCGTCGGCGTCCGCGCCGCCACCGCGTCCCGGACCGCCGTCAGCTTGCGCGCCCGCTCAGAGGACGGTTTAGGCTCCGCCGCCTCCCCTGCCCCATAATCCGCCTTCAATGCGGCAGAGAGGTAGCTGATGGGGTTCTGTACACCCTTCTGCCCCTGGACGTAAGAGATTTTCTCTGCGACGTAGGCGTCGCCATGCTCATTGATCCACTGTCGCGCCAAACGGTCGCTGACCCCCTGCCCCCGTAGCCGATCATAAACAGGCGTATTTCGCGCACCTTCACCGTCATCAATGTCTAGGATCGCCAGCTGTGGGTTCTCTTTGATCTTGAACCGAATATGGCTCACCGCGCGGCCCATCTTACGGGTCTCCGGCGTTACAATGATGTTTGAGGTCTTATTCACCTCCGCCACCGCTGGTTTGATGATTTTTGCGTTGAGATGTTTGAACACCTCGTAATAGACGCTGTCGCTCACGCCCATCAGTCGCCGGAACAATTCCAAGTCCCACCAACCGGTGCTGCCGGTGCGCACAAAGCGATAGCAATTCTCATAAAGCGCCAGCGCATGCCCACTGGCAAACCGCCGCTGGATGTTCAGATTGATCAGCGCAAAGACCTTCGGGTCATGCAATTTCTCCGCCAAAGCGGCTGAATAGGAATACTCACACACCCCACTCTTCAGCTTTGCATAGGCCAAAAGGCTCGACACGCCCCACTCCTGCTGCCCATCGGCATCGAGCATATCCCACTCAGCCAATGTCTCCACCAACCCACGGAGCGAGGCTTTCAGCGTTTCCATGTCATTGGAGTTATAGCCGATCATCGCGCAAAGCGTCCGCGCATCGATCCGATGCGTCGTCTGATGGATCAGAGTGTCATATGCATTCAGCAACAGAACATTAGACAGTTTGCGCTGCAATAACGTCAGCTTGCCACTCACATGGATCGCGGCCACGTTCTTCTTCACCGAACCGCGTCTCAGCGCGCCCGTCAGTTCGACGTTCATATCTTTGGCGGTCTGCTCTGCCATCTGTCCGACTCTGCTGGTCTTTCGCACAACTATGACAGAAAAGGCACCTCACGGCAACAAATCCTCAGGCACCTTTATACGAGTTCGGACCATCCCGTAGCCGGGTACCTTTCACGTAAGGTACCTTGATTTTCTTCGTCCAAAGGTATCCAAATACGGGACAGATACCATCACTGATGTGGATAACCCTGTGCATATCGACACAAACACGGGCCAACCCGAGTCTTGGTCCCTAAAAACCCGCGAATCGCCCCTGCTCCCCCTGCATCCGGCGCCCTTTCATCCCGCAAACCGGTACCTTTCATCCCGTATCGCGGCTCCTAATATGGCGTAACCTTATGATTATAATAGTCTTTTAAGAAATAAATACCTTAAAGACTCCAAACAGATAAAACAGCTTTAGTGCGTATATTTTACCTTATTAGGCTCTATTCTGGCTCAGAATAAGCTTTCTGATTCTCAAATTCAATTTCATGTGCGATAGTTTGCGAGAAACCATAATAACTTGCAGACATTGAGGCAAACACATGTCATCCGCGTCCAAAGCGCCCCTGCCCCCTTATCTCAACATCGATCCGACAACTGCAGCAGCCAAGCTCTCTGATCCTATCGACACCACACGATTCGCAAAAGCCGCCGCTTTCGCAGCGAAAGGTCGCGAGGATCTGGCCAAGCGCGGCCACGCCCCTGATGGCGCCAAACGCCTGCGCCGGTTCTCCACGTGGGAGGTTTGCCGCTATCTAATTCCTGTTGCTCCTTCGCACTTCCGCCGCGTCCTGAAGGCCAATCCGGACCTCCCCCAAGGCACCGGTGAAGGCAATTCCAAATGGTTCACACTGGACGATGTCTTAACCTTGCGGAAACACTTTGCGAGCGAAGGTGCAGCCGACCGCGAATACCTACCCTATCGGCCCGAAGGCCTGCCCGCCAAGATCATCAGTGTGGCGAACTTTAAGGGCGGCGTCGGCAAAACCTCCACCGCGGCGCATCTGGCCATGTCAGCCGCGCTCGATGGCTACAAAGTGCTGGTGATCGACCTCGACAGCCAAGGCTCCATGACCTCGATTATGGGCGGTCAGGTGCAGGACGAATGGCAAACGGCCTTCCCGCTGATGGCCAAAGATTTCGCCATGCACCTCGAAGCCGAAGCCAGAGAGTTTCGCAGCGAAACTCCGCAACTGGACGAAACGCTGCAAGAGGCGCGCAACATGTCCGCCCGCGATCTAATCCAAGCCACCCATTGGCCCAACATCGATCTGATCGGAGCCCAACTGAACCTCTACTGGGCGGAATTCCAAGTGCCTGTATGGCGGATGCAAAGCCGCTCTTGGCCGCTTTGGGATGCGTTAACCAACGCGCTGTCTGGTGAGGGTATCTTAGATGACTACGATGTCATCCTCCTCGATACGCCACCCGCCCTTGGGTACCTCACCATCAACGCGCTCGCCGCCGCTGACATCTTGCTGGTGCCGCTTGGCGCATCCTTTTTGGAGTTCGACAGCACCGGCCGATTTTTCGATATGCTCTACAGCACATTCGCCTCCATCGAAGACGGGGAAAACTCCGTCCGCCGTCAGCAAGGGTTGCCCGAAATGACGTTCGAATGGGACGCCGTGCGGGCCATCGTCACCCGCTTCGACGCCAGCCAGCAAACCGACCTGGCCAACGTCATCCAAGCCTATTTCGGCGACTTTATGACAACCTACCGGCAGGAGCTGACCGCCATGGTCGGACAGGCCGGAGAGAACGTGAACGGCATCTATGAAGCCGACTATCGCGACTTCAACCGCGATACCTACGTCCGTGGTCGCGAGACATTCGACCGCACATGGGCCGAGGTGAAAGAGGTGCTTTTGGGCACATGGTGGCGTGACCAACAAATGATGAAAGCTCAAGAGGAGCAGACCAATGGCTAAACGCAGACTGGAACCGCCAAGCGCCGATAAACTGGCCGAACTGGATGCAGAGTTTCGCAGCGAAACTCAAAAACGACCCAATCCCGCAACAGCTCCAATTGCGCAGGTCGCGGCGGAAACGGCCCCCTTGGGCACGGCCGAAAGCCCCGGCGCGCGGCTTAATCGGATGGACGCCGAACGGCTGAAAGAAGCGGAAGAGAAGGGGCTTCTGATCCAAGAAATCCCGCTCGACCAGATCGATGAAAAAACCATGATCCGCGACCGCTCCGTTCTTGGGCGAGCGGAGCTGGATGAGCTCAAACTGTCGATCAGCGTCAATGGCCTGCGCCTGCCGATTGAGGTCTCTCAGAAAGAGGATGGCACCTACGCGCTGCTCTCCGGCTACCGCCGCCTTCTAGTGCACCGCGAAATGGCAGAGCAATACAAGAACGGCCCAACAACGATCAAAGCGGTTGTTGTGCCCCCCAAAGACCTCGCCAGCAGCTTTATCTCCATGGTCGAGGAAAACGAAGTCCGCGAAGATCTCAGCCATTTTGAACGGGGCCGGATCGCTGTTCTGGCCGCGCGTGAAGACGCGTTCAAAAGCACCGATCACGCCATCAAACAGATGTTCTTTTCCGCCTCCAAAGCGAAGCGTTCCAAGATCAAATCTTTCGCTGAGATTTTCGAAGCTTTTGGCGACTTGCTGACCTTTGCTGAAGAGATGTCAGAGCGCCGGGGCCTACGCATCGTGAACGCATTGCGGCAGGGTGGGGAGGACCAACTGCGCGACGCTCTATCCCGCATCGCTGCGCGCGATTTTGAGGACGAATGGAATGCGATAGAACCGATCTTGAAGCAGATCGAGGAGGGCGCTCCGAAGGCTAAAAAGATGGGCCGCCCAAAGGCCGTGACACCCGCAGGCTGGGTCGGGCGGGATACGCTCAAGCTGTCCACAGGCGTGACGCTGACCAAAGGCGTCGACAGCCATGGGTACTTTATCCGGCTCAAAGGACGCGCGGTGGATGTGGAAACAATTGAAACCGCAATGATCGAGCTGCAGCGTTTATTCGAAAAAGGGTAGTTTCGCTGCGAAACTCCCTTGAAATCTGTTTAAAATCAATTGGATAGATGATTGGTTGCCTCCGGCGGAAGTATTTTTCTCAAAAGACTGGCAGGTGCTAGGCGGTAATCATCTGTCCGTCTTTTGTTTTCGGGAAGGGGATCATTTTGCCGCCTTCCTCATCATAGAGCTTCCACTGATAGCAAGAGAGGCCTTGGAAGAATCCGATCTTTACCGGCTGCAAAAGACCTTGGGCCTCAAGGTACTCATGGGCTTCTTTCAGCTTGTAGCCCGGGATTTTGGCGTTGAGGTGGTGTAGGTCGTGATAGCCAATGTTCATCACGGCTTTATGGAACAGCCAGCCCCAGTCGAGCACGGATGATCCTTCTAGAGCGCCAGTGGCGAAATCCATATCAGGGCGGGTGCCCCAGTGGATGTTTTCAAAATTGTGCACAATGTAGGGGATCAAAACACCAAGCGTTGAAGTGAGGTAGACGATCAAAAGCCAAACCCAGAGGCCATTTGTACCCGCGATCAGGTAGGTCAAGCCTATCTGACCAAGTATCAAAAGGTTGTGGATGATCTGATCTCCGATCCCAGTTCTGAGGCAGCAAAGGGGAAACCGGCGGAGCAAAAGGTAGACAATGAATGGTCCGGTGAAGACCAAAACGAAAGGGCTGCGGTAAATGCGGTAGGCGAGGCGTTTCCAGAAAACGGACTGTTCCCATTCCCGCAGGGTCATTACGTAGATTTCAAACGTGTCGCGGCGGTCGAGGTCGCTAACATGGGCATGGTGGAGGTTGTGGTTATAGCGCGTCGCCTCATAGGGCGTCATGGCGATGGGGGAGAGCAGCTTGCCCGTGATGTCATTGGTCGTGCGCATTTTGAAGAACGACCGATGGATGCAATCGTGCTGGATCATATAGACCCGCATGGTCATGGCGATCGTGATGACCATTGCGGGGATGAACAGCCAGAGGTTCGAGTATTGGGTGATGGCAATCAGATATGCCGGGACATAGAGGCCCAGTGTTCCTGCTAGTTCTCGCCATGCTCTGGGGTTGTCTGATGTTGCGAATTGACGCGCCGCTTTGCGCAGCTCCATCACACGGTCGCTCATTATGACCTCAAAAATTTATTAACGAATTAGAAACAGGCTAATGTGGTTTGTCTTGTTTGATCAAGTGTTCAGTCACTTGTCGTCTTTGTCTGACTTTCGGTTCTGCAGGTAGCGGATGCCAAAGAACAGAATGATGAAGGCAGCGGACCAGGCGAGAAGGTCGACAAGGTAGGCGGGCATTTCAAATAACTCCAAGGTGCTTTAGATACGACATAGCATTTGCGGCATTGATGGCGAACCGCAAAGTTAAGATGTCAACCCTTGGGAGTAGCGGGATAGGCGGTCGGCGAGTATGCCGACGGCGGTGTGTAAAATCACGGTGATGATTGCCAAGGTGATGAGGCTGGCGAACATCAGGTCGATTTTCACGCGCCCGCTGGCGAGCAACATCAAATAGCCTAGGCCTTCCGACGATCCGACCCATTCGCCGATGACGGCTCCAATAGGCGTATAGACGGCGGCAAGACGCAGACCCGTAGCCAAAGACGGAAGGGCATGCGGGATGCGGATGCGGCGCATGATTTGGTGTTTGGTGGCGCCCATCGTGCGGGCGAGGTCGATGAGGCCGGTGTCCACGCGGCTGAGACCGTCGTGGAACGCTGAGGTGACGGGGAAGTAGATGATCAGAACCGCCATCACGATCTTAGAGGCCATGCCGTAGCCGAACCAGAGTGTCAGGATCGGCGCGAGTGCAAAGACCGGAACGGCTTGGGTGAAGACCAGAATCGGCAGCATCAGCCGTTGTAGGGTCTGTGAACTGGCGAGTTGGATAGCGGTGACGGCCCCTAGTACGGTCCCGATCAGGAGGCCGATGATGACTTCGGTAATTGTCACCATCGCATGTTCAGCGATCAGCGCGCGGCTGGTGTAGGCCGCCTCCGCCACTTGCAGCGGAGAGGGCAGGATGAATTTCGGAACTCCCGTGATCCAGACAATCGTTTGCCAAAGGACCAGTCCCACCACCATCGCAGCGACCCCATAAAGCCACCTCATGCGCGGAACCCCCGCATATGGGCCAAGAGCTCTGATTGGGCTGAGAGCGTCTCAGGCGCGTCTACAGGGCGTATGGGTGGGATTGGCGGCACTGGCCAATGTTTCGCCTCTGAGGGCGTCAGGAGGACAATTTGGTGGGCCATACGGGCCGCCTCACCCGGATCATGGGTAACGAGCATGACGGTTTTGCCCGTCAGCACCTCTGCCGCGAGTTCTTGCATGTCGGCGCGGGTGCCTGCGTCGAGGGCGGAGAAGGGCTCATCGAGAAGCACGATGGGCCGGTCTTCCATCAGCGTGCGTGCAAGGGCAGCGCGTTGGCGCATACCGCCGGAGAGGGTGGCGGGTTTCTTGGTTTGATAGTCTGAGAGGCCGACGCGGGCGAGGAGCGTTTGGGCACGGTCGAGGTCAGGTTTTTCATCCCGTAAACGGGCACCTAACACGGCGTTTTCCAGAACGGTCAGCCACGGCAGCAGCAGATCCGACTGCGCCATGTAACTGATGCGGTTGTCTAACGGCTTTGCGTCAGAGGCTTCGATGGAACCGGTGAAGGTGCCAGCGGTGTCGAGGCCAAGGATCAGACGCAGGATCGTGGATTTGCCGACGCCCGAGGGGCCGAGGAGGCAGGTCCATTCGGCTGCGGGTAGGGTCAGCGTGATGCCATCAAAGAGCGTGCGCCCGTCGATGGCATGGCTTCCTTGCAGCGTTATGGACGGCGCCTCGTTCACGCGCCGCGCAGACCCATGCTCCAGAAGCTGACTTCGAGTTCTGTTGCTCTGGTAAAGCGGTTCTGGAGGTGTGCCCAGCGGGGCGAGCTTTGCGGGTCATCGCCGAGGCGGCGGGCGACGGCGGCGTCGAGCATGGTACCGACGGTCTCGCAGACCTCTTGGTATTCCGCACCGGCGTAGGTGTTGATCCAGTCTTTGTACGGCTCTGCGTGGTCTGTACCGAGACGTGCGCCAATCTCGCCGTAACCAAAGACGCAAGGCGCGAGGGCTGCCAAGAGATCAAGGAAATCGCCTTGTAGGCCCGCATCCATCACGTAGCGGGTGTAGGCGAGGTTTTCGGCTTCTTCGGCGGCAGTGAAAAGCGTTTCTTCGTCGATGCCTTCGGCGGCACAGGTTTGCACGTGGAGCGCCATTTCGTGGTTGACCAGTGCGTCGACAGTTCCGGCGCAAACCTTCATTTCGTCCAAAGTCTCGGATTTCACCACACCCAGCGACCACGCGCGGGAGAAGTGGATCAGGAAGACGTAATCCTGCACGAGGTAATGCAGGAACGCTGCGCGAGGCAGGGTGCCGTCGCGCAAGCCTTCCACAAAGGCATGGCGGGTGTAGTCTTCCCACGCTTGGCCGGCGCCAGCCCGAAGGCTGGCTAAGGTTTTTCCATAGCTCACGCTCATTTCGCGGTCACGTCGATGGTGATGGTGGATACATCGTTGATGGATGGGATCAGGCCCGCTTCGTTCAGGAACGCTTCAAACGCTTCATAGCGGCCTTCGTCCATCGCAGTAGGGCGCAGGGCGAAGCGCGGCAGGGTGTCGACCCAGGCGCGGGCGTTGAGTTCGTCTTGCAGTTCGGCAGAGGTGCCTGCGAAGATTTCCCAGCTCTCTTGCGGGTGATTGACGATGTATTGCGTTGCAAGCTCTGTCGCGGCGAGGAAGCGGGCGATCATCTCTTTGTCCATCGTTTCGGTGTTGGCGACGTAGATCAACTCGTCATAGGGCGGCAGGCCTTCTTCCTCGACATAGAAACACCGGCCAGCCACGCCTTCAATGTCCATCTGGTTGAGTTCAAAGTTGCGGAAGGCACCGATGACCGCATCGACTTGGCCTGTCATCAGGGATGGGGAAAGCGAGAAGTTCACGTTTACCAATTCGATGTCGTCGAGTGTGAGGTCGTAGGTGTTCAGGACCGCGCCGAGCACTGCTTCTTCCACGCCACCGACGGAGAATCCAACCTTTTTGCCCTTCAGGTCAGCGGGTGTTTCGATTGGACCGTCTTCGAGGGCAAGGAGGCAGTTGAGAGGCGTCGCAACCAGCGTACCGACGCGTTGTAGCGGCAGGCCTTCGTGGATTTGGAGGTGCAGCTGAGGTTGGTAGGAAATCGCGAGTTCGGCTTGACCAGCGGCGACCAGTTTCGGCGGGTCAGAGGGGTCGGCTGGGGCGATGACTTCAACCTCAAGGCCCTGATCGGCGAAATAGCCAAGCTCTTCGGCAATGATGATCGGGCCGTGGTCGGGGTTGACGAACCAATCGAGCAGGAGGGTCATTTTGTCTTGCGCCATGGCAGGAGCCGCGAAAAGCGCGGCGGCGGTGGTGAAAGTGGTGAGTTTCATGTGTCTGTTCCTTGGTTGGTGTTCGTGTCGCCCATGGCGATCAACTGGATTTCGCCGTCCCAATAGGACTGCAATTTACGGGCCGCTTGCCAGGCGCGGAGACCTGAGCGGCAGGTGAGGACCGCCCGCTGGCCCGGTTCGGGCGTCGGACGGGCTGTGTCGAAATCGGCGACTTGGTGGCGGAGGGCTGTCGGGGCGACGGGGGTTGGAGCCTCGTCTTTTCCGCGGAGTTCCACAATGAAATCTTTTAGAGTCAGATGGTTATGCGTTGTGAAGGTAAGGTTGGTCTCTGGTTCTGGCGCTGTGTCGAAACGGAATTGGCTGGTGCGGAGGGTGGCGAAATCGACTTGCATCAGCTGGCCGAGCGGGGACGGGGTGAGGCCCAAGAGCGTGTTCAGCGCCATTTGCGCCTGCATCGCACCCAAGGTTCCGACGATAGGACCCATGACGCCGGCGGTGGCGCAGGTGGCGAGCTGTTGCGGTAGATCGGGGAAGAGGGCGCGCAGAGACGGAGCAGTGCCGCAGAAGCCGCCCACGTAGCCTGCGAGGCCGAGGGCAGAGGCGGAGATCAGCGGTTTGCCTTGGGTGAGGCATTCGTCGGAAGCGATGTAGCTCGCGGCGAAGCTGTCGGCGCAGTCGAGGACGATGTCGGCGTTTGCGATCAGTTCGGGAACCGTGTCGGGGTTAAGGGTGCCGGTGATCGGGAGCAAGGTGACGTCGGAGTTGAGCGCTTTGAGCCTTTTGCAGAGAGTTTGGGTCTTCGGCTGGCCGACTTCGGCTTCGGTGAAGAGCGTTTGGCGGTGGAGGTTGGAGAGTTCCACTTTGTCAGGGTCGATGATCGTAATCTGGCCGATGCCTGCCGCCGTTAGGTATTGCGCGACCGGATGGCCGAGACCGCCTGCGCCGATGATGAGCGCGTGCGCTTGGGTTAGTTTGGTCTGACCCTCTTGCCCCACTTCGGGCAGGATCATCTGGCGGGCGTAGCGGGTCATTTTGTGGCTGCGATCCAGTCTCTGACCCGCTGTTCGGGGTCTTCATTGAGGGTGATGTCGGTAACGGCGCTGACCACATCAGCGCCGTGATCAAAGGCGCCTTGGGCGCGTTCGACGGACATGCCGCCGATGGCGATGAGGGGCACATCACCGATGATCTCTTTCCACGTTGTCAGCTTTTCGAGGCCCTGTTCGTGCCACTTCATTTTTTTCAGGATCGTGGGGTAGATCGGGCCGAGGGCGATGTAATCAGGGTTGACCGCCATGGCGCGGCGGAGTTCGGCCTTGTCGTGGGTGCTGATGCCCAGTTTGAGGTTGGCGGCGCGGATCGCGTCGATGTCGGCCTCGTCGAGGTCTTCTTGGCCGAGGTGGATGTAGTCACAGCCTTCTTCAATCGCGATTTGCCAGTGGTCGTTAACGATGAGGGTCGCGCCTGCATTGCGGCAGAGGTCGCGGGCGGTGCGGATTTCTGTACGCAGGGTATCCTCGTCAAGGCCTTTGGCGCGTAGTTGCACGAGCTTGATGCCAAGGGGCAGCAAGCGGCGGAGCCAGTCGGTGTTGTCGAAGATGGGGTAAAAGCGGTCGAGGGTCATAATTGGCTGCCCCGTGTTTGGCCTTTGCGGTGATCGCGCCTGGACCTCCAGGGGAGGCGTGAAGCGCCCTCCCCTCGGGGGGGAGGTCCGTGCGCTGCCCGACTTTGTCGGGCAAGGGGACTGCAAAACATCATGACAGGAACGCCTTTCCGATCACCGGCGTTGATGGTGCGGCCATGTCTCGCGGCTCCATCGGGTCGCTGATCTGCGCTTGCACGCCTGCTTTGATCGCAGCGGCGAAAGCTTCGGCCATCAACGCCGGATCGCCCGCCTTGGCGACGGCGGTGTTGAGCAAAACCGCATCGTAGCCCAATTCCATCGCTTTCGCGGCGTGGCTGGGCAGGCCAAGGCCGGCATCCACAACGAGCGGGATGTCAGGGAAATGCGCACGCATGGCGCGGAGACCGAAAACATTGTTCAGCCCTTGGCCCGAGCCGATGGGTGCGCCCCATGGCATCAGCACTTGGCACCCCGCATCCACCAGCTTGCCCGCGACAACGAGGTCTTCTGTGCAGTATGGGAACACCTCGAACCCGTCATCGGAAAGGATGCGCGCGGCTTCGGTGAGGCCGAAGACGTCGGGTTGCAGCGTGTCTTCCTCCCCAATGACTTCGAGCTTGATCCATTTCGTGCCGAACACTTCGCGCGCCATATAGGCGGTGGTCACGGCTTCCTTCACTGTGTGGCATCCAGCAGTATTGGGCAGGATGTGCACGCCGAGGTCTTTGATCAGCGCCCAGAAGTCTTGGCCCGCGCGGTCCTGCCCGCTTTCACGGCGGAGCGAGACGGTGGCGACCGACGCGCCGGAGCGTTTGAACGCATCGGCGAGGATCGCTGGCGACGGATATTGCGCCGTGCCGAGCATGAAGCCGTTGTCGAGTGTGACGCCGTAGAAATCACGCATCGCTCAGCCCCCCTGCATTGGGGCGAGGACTTCGATCTGGTCGCCTTCGGTAAGGGTGTGAGAGGCGCGGAGATTAGCGGGCACGAAATCGCCATTCACGGCCGTCGCGACAGTCGCTTCGGCATAGCCGTTTTCAGTGAGAACGGCGTCGAGGGTTGCGGCCTCTGTTGTGATCGGTTCACCATTAAGCTGCAGTTTCATCCATCACCTCCGGTGTGGTGTTGTCGAAAATCGTTTCGGCCACCATGCGGGCGAGGGCAGGGGCCAGAAGGAAGCCGTGGCGGAAAAGGCCGTTGGCCTGAATGAGGTTCCCGTCGCGGCGGATGCGCGGCAGGTTGTCGGGGAAGGCTGGGCGGTTGTCGACGCCGGTTTCTAGAATTTCCGCCTCGCCAAAGGCAGGGTTCAGGGCGTAGGCGGCGGAAAGAAGTTCTAGGAGCGAGCGGGCGGTGACGTGTTTGCTGGCCGTGGCCTCAATTTGGGTGGCCCCGAGCATGAAAACCCCGTCGCCGCGTGGCACGATGTAGAGCGGCATCCGCGGGTGCAGGAGCCTGATGGGCCTGTTTAGGGTCACATCTGGGCAGGACAGGATCAGCATCTCACCTTTGACGCCACGTAGGTCTTTCAGTGCGTCTTTCGCAACGAAGCCGCGGCAATCGATGGTCGGCCCCTTGGCGGCATGGGTGTTGGGGTCGGCTTCCTCAGCTATGAAGGTGACGCCTGCATTGCTTAAGTTTTCGCGTAATGTGGCGAGGGCATTTCGCGGGGTCAGGTGCGCTTCGGTTTCGAAGTAGAGGCCCTTGGTAAAGCGTCCTTCCAGATCAGGCTCTAATTCGGCAATATCAACGCCGTTAACCTCTTTGAATTGGCTCGTGCGGCGCGCGAACCGTTTAAGGTCGGCCTCATCCCGTGTGGGGGAGATGACGAGCGAGCCGTTGCGGGTGACGGCACCTGTGTGCTCGTCCCACCAGTGAGCCGCTTCTTGGCCAAGGCGGATCACGGGTTCTTCGGCGCTTTCACCTTCGCAGAAGGGCGCGAGCATACCGCCGGCCCACCAGGAACAAGCGTGAGGTCCGGGCGCGCCGCCTTTGTCGTAGACTGTCACCTCGGCCCCGCGGCTGAGCAGGGTCTGCGCCACGCACAGCCCCGCAACACCGCCGCCGATGATGGTGACTTGAGTCATATCAACCCCATGTGCCGTGGAAGTGGTGCACAGGGCCGTGGCCCGCGCCGATGTCGATGTCATCGGCGGCTTTGATCGCGGCGTGCAGGTAGCTGTGGGCAGTTTCTACGCCCTTTGGCATCTCCATCCCTTTTGCGAGGTTTGCGGCGATGGTGGAAGAATAGGTGCAGCCCGTGCCGTGGGTGTTGCGCGTGTTGATCCGAGGGGCGGAGAATTCGTGGCTGCCGTCTTGGGTCAGTAGGAGGTCGGTGCAGATGTCACCTTCCGCATGGCCGCCTTTGATAAGCACCGCTTTCGGACCGAGCGCCTGCAGTGCTTTGGCTTGGGTTGCGGGGTCTTCGTCTGCGCCTAGCAATCGAACGGCTTCGGGCAAGTTTGGTGTCACCAAGTCGGCACGTGGCAGGATGATGGATTTGAGTGCGTCTACGGCCTCATCTTGCAAGAGCGCGTCGCCGGACTTGGCGATCATCACGGGGTCGAGCACGACTGGTCCGTCGTAGTCCTCAAGGGCCGAGGCGACGGTTTCAATCAGCTCGGGCGAAAAGAGCATTCCGATCTTGATAGCATCGGGGCGGATGTCTGTTAGAACCGCCTCGATCTGAGCGCCGACAACATTGACGGGGATCGGATGCACGGCGGTGACGCCAACGGTGTTCTGCGCGGTGATCGCTGTGAGGGCAGAGGTGCCGAAGACGCCGTTTGCGCTGAAAGCCTTGAGGTCTGCCTGAATCCCCGCGCCACCGCCGCTGTCAGAACCTGCGATTGTCAGTGCCTTCGCGACCATGATGGCCCCCCATTTGAAAGGGCGCATCGAGCGGGGGGTTTACGGATTGGCTGCGGTCTAATTCGCACTGTTACCCGTTCCCTACGCCGGAATTGCCCGGATCAGGTTCGACGGGTCGGTATCGCTACCTCTCAGCCACAGGGCCCCCCGACGGATTTGACAGGTGTTTAGCTGACGTAGGGGGAGGGTGCAAGGCGGGGGCGATGACAAGTTAGAATTCGCAAGCTCAAGTGTTCATTTCTGGGGCTCTTCGCCCCTAAATATGGTCATCCGCTGAGGCATGTCTTTGTTCTAGTCATCTCAAGACCAGTCGAAAATCGCGAAAGTGACAAGATGCAAAGACAATTTTTCTCGTAACCCTCTTTCGGTCAGGTTACCCTTTTTTGCGCCATAATTTTGGGGCCGAAGATTTACGCTACTTTACTCAATTTTCTTGGAGGCAAGCTATGTGCACTGGAATTATGTTAAAGGCAGAGGATGGGAACCATGTACATGGTCGAACCGTTGAGTTCGCAATGTACATCGAAACTGATGTTGTATCGGTCCCGAGAGGGTACAGATTTACTGGGTAAACGCCTCTTGGTGAAGGAATGTCTTGGGAGGCCAAATTTGCTGCGATTGGTGTCATCGCATTTGGAAACTTGGCAATTATGGATGGGCTTAACGAGAAAGGTCTTGCGGTTGGTGCGTTCTACTTTCCAACTTATGCGGAATACACCGAGACAACCCCCGAAAACCAGGCGCACTCAATGTCGATGTCTGATTTTCCGAACTGGTTGTTAACCAGTTTCGAAACTGTTGCCGAGGTCCGCGACGCAATTGAGGCAAAAGACGTTTTTATTGCCCCAACGCTGATCCCTGGCTTTCCCCCCGTACCGCAACCGTTCCACTACATTGTCTATGACAAAACCGGTGCCAGCCTTGTCATCGAACCTGTTGGTGGGGAGTTGAAATTGCACGATAATCCGATCGGGTCCTTCACAAACTCGCCGACCTTCGATTGGCATATGACAAACCTGAGGAACTATATCGCACTCGAAACCCATAACGTTCCTCCGATTGAAGTCGCTGGCAGTACTTTCGAAGCATTTGGTCAGGGGTCGGGTTTGCTGGGGTTGCCGGGCGATTTCACGCCGCCTTCTCGTTTTGTCAGAGCCTCAGTGTTCAGTTCAACTGCAATCCCCGAAGCCAATACTGAGCGCGCAGTTTTGCAAGTTTTTCACATTCTGAATAATTTTGACATCCCTGTGGGTGTCGCACGCGAACAAGCACAGAGCGAAGTTCTCACTGATTATACGATGCTCACCACAGCGCGCGATCCATTAACTTTGCGGTACTATTGGAAGTCCTATGAAGATCAAACGATCAGAATGATTGACATGACAAAGATGTCTTTCGAAGGGGATGAGATTGTGAAGATATCTACAAACGGAAACCAACCTATCGTCGATATGACGCCCCAAATGGCATAGTGTGTTTCGGCGAAGGATGACTCTGAGGCTTAGTTTTGCTCTGTTTCTCTACAGGCCGGATAAGTTACGTTTGAACAAAACCAATTAATCTGGAAGCCAACATATTTGCAGATATTGCCCGGGTCGCGTCGCATGACGACCCGTCCCTTTCGGTTTGGAGTCAAGAACAGTTACCCACTAGCGAATCCCGACCGTCCGCCACTAGGGTATTCGCAACCACAGGGAGCAAACATGAAAGTTGACGGCACACACTACCGGTCGCTTTGGTGGAATGAGGCGGATGCGGCGTTGGAGATTATTGATCAGCGCTGGTTACCGCATGAATTTGTCACGCAGCAGCTGGGGTCTTTGCAGGACTATGCCACTGCGATTTATGAGCTGCGGGTACGTGGGGCGCCTTTGATCGGGGCGACGGCGGCGTATGGGGTGGCTTTTGCTATGCAGCAGGAGCCGACCGATCGGGCGTTTGAAGAGGCGTATAAGTTGCTCCATGCGACGCGGCCCACGGCGATCAACTTGAAATGGGCGCTGGATCGGGCGCGGGCGGTGGTGATGCCTTTGTCTGAGGGCGAACGTTTCGCGGCGGCTTTGCAGTTTGCGCATGATCTGGCGGATGCGGATGTAGAGACCAATCGGATGATTGGGGTGCATGGGTTGGAGATCATCAAAAAGATTGCTGCAGGCAAGCCAGCGAATGTGCCGGTAAACCTTTTGACCCATTGCAATGCCGGCTGGATTGCGACGGTCGATTGGGGCACGGCGACATCGCCGATGTATCATGCGCATGATGCGGGCATTCCGATCCACACTTGGGTGGACGAGACGCGGCCACGGAACCAAGGGTCGCTGACGTCATGGGAGTTGGGGAGCCATGGGATCCCGCACACGTATATTGTCGATAATGCCGGTGGGCATCTGATGCAGCACGGTCAGGTCGATATGGTGATCGTAGGCACGGATCGAACCACGAGGGCCGGCGATGTGTGCAACAAGATTGGGACGTATCTGAAGGCTCTGGCGGCAAAGGCGAATGGCGTGCCGTTTTATGTGGCTTTGCCTTCGTCCACGATTGATTGGACCGTACGGGATGGCCGCAAGGAAATCCCGATTGAGGAACGCGATGGGCGCGAGATCAGCCATATCTTCTGGGGCAAGAATGCTGCGGGTGAAGTGACGGAGGTGCAGATTACGCCCGATGGTGCGAAGGTGGCAAACCCGGCGTTTGATGTGACGCCCGCGGAGCTGGTCACGGGGTTGATCACCGAACGTGGGGTTTGCGAGGCGTCGGAAGAAGCACTGGCCGCGATGTTCCCGGATTTGGCGGGGTGATGCTGTACGAGAACACCACTGAGACACGACAGGCGATTATAGATGCCTGTTTGCGGATGAATGCGGAAGGGATCAATCAGGGCACCTCTGGCAATATTTCTGTTCGGACGGGGGAGCAGATGCTGATCACGCCCTCGGGCATTCCCTATGACCAATTGACACCAAAGGATATTGTGCGGGTTCGGTTAGATGACGGGTATGTGCGGGGGCTTCATAAGCCGTCATCAGAGTGGCGGTTTCATCGCGACCTGCTGGTGGCGCGGCCGGATATGCAGGCTGTGGTGCATGCGCACCCCGTGCATTGCACTGCATTGGCTATGTTGCGGGAACCGATCCCAGCTTGCCACTACATGGTTGGGTTATTTGGCGGATCAGACGTGCCGATTGCGGGCTATGCGCGGTACGGGTCAGGGGCTTTGTCGGAGGAGGTCGTGACTGCGCTGGTAGACAGACACGGCTGCCTGATGGCCAATCATGGCGCGACGGTTTTGGGCGAAGACCTCGGCAAAGCGCTGTGGCGGTTGGGTGAGTTGGAGATGCTCGCTCAGAGTTATTTGGCTGCGCGGGCGGTGGGTGACGTTGTTTTGCTTTCGGATCAAGAGATGGTCGAGGCGATCGCGGCGTTTAAGGATTATGGGCCGAAGTAGGCTTAGTCCCGTCCTAACGAGAAAAGACTGCGCCAAACGAACAAGGCGTCACCCCAGCCCCCGCGTTTCATTTGGCAGCCCATAATTTCGAAACCAGGTTCGCAAAAGATTGCTGGTTGGGCGGGGAAATACCGCCGATTACTGTTCGTAAACTATGGACGATATTGGCCCAATCGAGAAACTGTTCCGAGTGCCGCCGAGTGACGTGATTCTTGTCGGCGGAACGGTGCCGAGCCAAGCGCTAGAAACAATTGGTTTCCGGATTTGGAAAGACTGAAAAATACCCATTTAAATCTGCTGCTTAGTAGGAAAGATAGTAATCCCCCGGCCTCGATTGACAGTGGAAAACCGCCGACGACCGGCGGCGCGGCGCGTGTCCGCGACTAGATTTAGTCGCGATCTTTTTGGTCACTGTTTGGGCTTCTAGCGTCTGCGTCTACGTGGGCCGCTTTGAGGCCACTACAATTGATGGAGACTAACCTTGGATACAAAGATCGTCGGGACAGACAAATATGATCGTGTGGTTATTGGGTCAGGGGTTCAAAGTGTAGATCTGGGAGATGGAAATGATCGCATCGTGATTTATGGCGATGCGGGAGAGCCGGACCCGACCCAAACAGATGGGGCTGAGGGTCGCGTGACTGAGGCAATTGCAGAAGGCAGTGCCAATGACACGATTACCGGAGGTGCCGGCGCAGACCGATTTGAATGGCGTGCCTTGCTGGATGCCAAAGAAGAAGTGATTGCTGAGCATACGAATTTGGCGGGGCACACAAATTGGGCAAAAGTCGCAGGTGAAAATGACAATTTGCATGATCACTGGGTTGAGGGCTTTGGCCTTGATACACTGACGGACTTTAACAAAGCCGAAGGTGACTGCATTGTCGTTGAAGGGCATACGGTCACTCTGGCTTCCATCGAGTATGGTTCCGATTCAAGCGGTAGTTATTCGTTGCTCACCTTCATAAGTCAGCAAGGCGATGGTGGCGCAGGCGGTGCGAACACTGCAACGGGTGCACATGATGAAGAACCGTTGGGTCAGATCAAAGTGTATGGCGACAAGGTCTTTGAGGGCGATGTGACCGTTGTGAACAACACCGATGGGATAGATCGGTTGTACGCGGCGGATGACATTTATTCCGAGATCGATGGTGGGGCCACGCAAGAGGTCTATAGCAACACGGATGGCACGAACTATGACGGGTCACTTTACCGGCAAACGGATCGGGTAACGATCGGTGAGGGTCGTCAGGATGTCGACACTGGTGGTGGCAACGACATCATCTATAGTTTTTCCGATGGGGGTGAACCTAATCCTGCGCAGACCAATGGCGCTGATGGCCGAGTGAACCCTGCGGTGCCGGATGTCTTGGGCGATGACATCATCAAGGGCGGTCAGGGCAAGGATACCTTTGCCTTCCGGCTCCTGTTGAATGCCAAGGAAGAGATACTAGAGAAGCACACCCGCGATGATGGGTCAGTGAACTGGCGTAAGGTGGCGGGTGAGAACGACAATGTGCACGACCATTGGGTAGAAGGCATCGGCAATGACACGATCCTCGATTTCTCCAATCAGGACGGTGACAAGATCGATATTCGCGGCCACACGGTTGAGATAGCCAATATCGAATATGTTGAAGATGGAGGTGGCGATTATTCCCTAGTCATCTTGCGTTCTCAGCAGGGGGCCGGTGGCGGGGCCCATGATGAGGACCCCTTGGGCACGATCAAAGTCTACGGTGACAAGGTCACTGAGGATGACATCAGAGTGCAATCCAAGGTGTTTTATGGCATTGATCAGATTGCGGACATCGCAGCCGGTGAAGCAGGATCTCCTGCTGATACGCCTGAGCGAGAGGTTGTGCAGCCAGTTTGGGGCGCGCCGAACCCACAAGATATCAATGTAACGTTTGAAGGTACGGAGCGTTGGGATTTCATCCGCGCTGGAAGTGGCTCGCAGACTGTCTTGGCTGGCAGTGGCAATGATCGGATCATCTCTTTCGGGGATGCGGGGGAGCCTGACCCCGCGCAAACCGATGGGGCAGAAGGGCGTGTGAACCCAGTGATTCCGGCTGGGGCCGCGAATGATGTGCTGACTGGTGGAGCCGGGCGGGACAAATTTGAGTTCCACGCGCTGCTCACTGCCTCAGCAGAGGTTCTAGCCCAGCACACCAATAGCCGGGGCCAGGTGAATTGGCGCAAAGTGGCAGGTGAGAATGACAATGTGCATGATCACTAGGTCGAAGGGTTCGGTGATGACATCATCACTGACTATTCCAAGGCCGAAGGGGATAAGATCATCGTGCACGGTCACACGGTCGAGATTGCCAGCGTCACCTATGGATCGGATGAGGGCGGTGATTTCTCACTGATCTCTGTTCGGTCGCAACAAGGTAATGGCGGGGCTGGTGGTGCCAATACCGCCACCGGTGCGCATGATGAAGACAGCCTAGGCACGATCAAGGTCTACGGCGACAACGTCAACAAAGGTGATATCAAGGTTCAAGCGGCGGGCGTTTTTGACGGTGTAGATCGACTGGCTGAAGCAGACCGTTATCTGGACGCGAACGGAGGTGTGACAGAAACCCGATCTGATGTGGACGGGGCAACGATCGTCACGGCTCCTGTTGATCTGGAAACCAATGATACGGTCTATATCGAGAACGGCGCACAAACGGTGTCGACTGGAGCTGGGCGAGATCGAATTTGGGTCTATGCGGATGCCGGCGAACCTGATCCGGCGCAAACCGATGGGGCGGAGGGTCGGGTCAATCCGGCTGTTGACCCTGCCACGACCACTGACATCATCTCAGGCGGTCAGGGCAAGGATCATTTCACCTTCAACATGCTCTTGAACGCCACGGATGTCGTGCTTGCACGTCACACGAAGGATGATGGCAGCATCAACTGGCGCAAGGTCGCGGGTGAGAATGATGCAGTCCATGACCATTGGGTCGAAGGGATTGGCAACGACGTGCTGCTCGATTTCTCCAACCAGGATGGCGATAAGCTGACCCTACGCGGCCACACCGTTGAGATTGCCGACATCACCTATGGCGAGGATGAAGGTGGGGATTTCTCGCTCATCTCGATCCGCTCGCAGCAAGGTGCAGGCGGTGGCGCCCATGATGAAGACGATCTTGGAACCCTGAAGGTCTATGGCGACAAGGTCACCGAAGACGACATCGAGGTAAAGAAGAAGGTCTTTGACGGGGTGGATGCCTTTGACGGGATCGATGGTTTGCCGAACCACATCGCGGGCACCAAAGAGGATGACACGCTGGCCGGTACAGGTGCAGCAGACAATATCCACGGTGGGCGCGGCGAAGACGACATTCGCGCTGGTGGTGGCGATGATTTCGTCTTTGGTGGCGGCAACTCCGACATGTTGTTTGGCGAAGGCGGCAATGACTGGCTCGAAGGCAGTTGGGGCCGTGATGCGATGGATGGCGGTGCGGGTGTAGACACGCTTGCCTCTACAGCTGGTTTTGACACCATGACGGGGGGTGCAGATGCAGATACTTTCCTCTTTAGTGGCAATACCCGAGGTGGGACCATCACCGATTGGGAAACGGGCATCGACATGATCGATCTGTCACGCTTGGACAATGTGGATGGCTTGAGCGATGTGGGTATTGAGCAAGTCGGTGCGACCACGAGCCTTGTCACCTTTGACAACAACAAAGGCAAAGAGGTGGAAGTGACAGTTTTGTCCAGCGCGGCCTTTGAATTGTCAGCGACGGACTTCTTTGTTTGATAGCGGTGACGGGCGGCTTTGGTCGCCCGTTTTCATCCCACCTGCGCGATAAAGATATAGCCCGCACCGTAGATCGTTTTGATCACTTTGGGATTATTGGGGTCGTCGTGCAGCTTGGCGCGTAGGCGCGAGATGCGGACGTCGATGGTGCGGTCGAAATTATCGCTTTCGCCGTTCGAGAGGTCATCCAAAATTTGATCGCGGGTGATCAGGCGGTTGGGTTTGGATAAGAACACGCGCAGGACTTGGCCCTCGGCGAAGGACAAGCGTTCGACATTGCCGTCGTCAGAGGTCAGAAGGTGCTGTTCGAGATCAGCCGTCCAGCCGTTGAAGCGAACGATCTTTGACAACGTCGCCTCTGCCTTCGGGGCTTTACGGCGCAAAAGGGCTTTGACACGAGCGACGACCTCCGCAATCTCAAAAGGTTTGGTGATGTAGTCATCCGCGCCTAGTTCCAGCCCAACGATCTTATCTTGTGTGTTGGAGCGGCCGGAGATGATCAGCACCGCGGCACCAGAATTGCTGGCCACCGTGTTCACCACGCTGAGGCCGTCGCGATCAGGCAGGCCAAGATCGATGATGCAGACATCCGGTTTCAACCCGCGCATGTTGCGTTCGAATTCGGAGGCGCGCGCAAACGAGAGGGTGTCGAAACCTTCCTGTTGCAAGGTCTCGGTCAGAAGATCGCGGATTTCGCGGCTGTCTTCCAAAATGGTGATGAGGCTTTGATCATCCGCCATGACTCGTTCCCTGCAAGTGCGCGGCCAGCGCGTTGTAGTCGAAAGGCTTTTGCAGGACTGGGTAAGATCGTTCAACCGTTTGACGCAAGCTGTTGGTCGCATCCAAGCCGGTGATGACCAAAGCGGGTAGGTGATTTCCATTCGCACGCAGCTTTTGCAGTAGGTCGAACCCTGTGCCGTCGTTGCCAAGCATCAGATCGGTGACGATATAGGTGATGTCTGGCAGATCGCTGAGGGTCAGTGCTTCGGCCATATTGTCCGCTTCAATCACCGCGTGTCCCATGCGTTGCAGATAGCCACGGATGGTTTGGCGGACGTCGGCACTGTCTTCGATCAGCAGAACAAGCCCCGGTGCAGGGGGCTCTGCGGTGAGGTACGGCAGGCGGATGGTGACCTTGGCACCTCCCGTGGGCGCATTGGCAAGCCGGATGTTGCCATTGCTCGATTTCGCAAAGTCAAAGGCACTGGACAGGCCAAGGCCGCGCCCGAGGCCATCGGCTTTGGTGGTGTAGAATGGCGCAAGGGCGGTTTTTAGGGCTTCATCGGAAAAGCCGGGGCCACTGTCTTGGACGATGATTTCGAAAGAGGCGGCACCCGCTTTGCGCAGATGAATGTCGATCTCTCCTGCGCCGTTGATGGCATCGACTGCGTTTAGGGTAAGGTTCAAAAGCGTATCCTGAGCAAACCCTTCGTCGAGCATCAGGTAAGGATCGGTGATGTCGTTTTCGATGGTCAGGGCGATGTCCTCAGGTATCGCCGCCTGTGAAAGCGCGCGGAAACCATCGACGAAGCTGGCGATATGGGCGGGTCTGATTTGCAATGGGCGGCGCGTGTCCAGTTGCGACAGGCCATCCAGCAATGTGCCGCCGCGTTTGGCGGCAGCTTTGATGGTGGCGGCAATATCGGCCGCCTCTGGTGGCAAGGTGTCGAGTTGCAAGAGTCTCTCGTTCTGGCCGAGGATGATCGTCAGCAGGTTGGAAAAGTCGTGGGCAAGACCGCTGGTCAGCTGCGCCGCCAATTCGCGACGTCTTGTGTGGGTCAGCGCTTGACGCGCGTTCACTTCATCCGTCACGTCCATCGACAAAAGATAAGCCCCTTCGATCGGGCCTTCGGCACTGCGGTCAGGGGTAAAGGCCAATCGGATGAAGCGGCCGGTTTCTTTATGTTCGAACTCAAGCACCGGCGCTTCGCCGTTTAGGGTGCGGGCGAATGCTGGGGCGATGGTGGCATGGACATCTTCGCCCAATGCCTCTGCGAATTTCATTCCGACGATCTTGTTTGGTCTGCCCGGAAGGACAGAGGCCAATTTGCGATTGGAATAGGAATAGACACCGTTCTTGTCGACCCGCGCGATATGGGCAGGGGTCATGGCGTTGGTCAGGTTCAACTGATCCTGCGAAGCGGTCAGATCACGCTTAGCCTCTTCAAGTGCTGTGATCGTCGCTGTCAGATTTCGGTTGGTTTTGGAGAGTTCCTCCGACCGCGCCAAAAGTTCTTCGGAGAGGTTGGCAGAGCGATCGCGCAACAACGCCTCTTGCTGTTTCGCGCTTGTGATGTCGGAATAGACGGCCACCCAACCGCCCTGTCGGAGGGGCGAGCCTTCGATGGTGATGGTGGTGCCATTGGCGCGGGTGCGTTCAAGGTAATGCGGTTCAAACGTGCGCGCCTGTTCGGTGCGTTCCGCAATGAAAGTTTTGAGATTATCAATCGGGCCATAATCCCCCCGCACGGCGAGGTAGCGGATCGTATCCTCAAACGCGGCCCCCGCGGTGGTGAGGTGCTCGGGCAAGTCGAACATGCGTTTGAATGGGGTGTTCACGATGACGAGCTTGAGGTCTTCGTCATAGATCGAGATGGCCTGTGTGATCAGGTTGAGGCCCGACAGCGTCATATTCAGGATTTCGGGAAGCGAGCGATCCATGCGCGATTGCTAGCATCGTTAAGGGCGGTGTGGCTAGGGGGAGTGGGTGCGAGGTGGCAATGACTTCAAAGGGCCCCAAGCAAACACTGCATTGATCAGCATGCATGTGTTCCAAGTTGCAAATTGTAAGATGGCGGAGGTCCTTCAGTGCTTCGCCAAAAGCGCCGCCTCAGCAAGTCTCTTGATCTGGTTTTCATATTCTACCTGCGACCAGCCACATTCGCGTACCAAGCGCTCCCAGTTTTCGACTGACAAGAGCGTCCACAGTAGATCTGTTGCAACTTCAATGTTTAGATCAGGTCTCAGCATCTTATCTGCTGCCAAAGCTGCGACTGCTGCTGCACACCCGTGCCTGACAGCTTGCATCCGGTCGTCCCATGCCGCCGCTGCCTCAGCATCACTGTCGCGCATACTTCGCAGGGCAACCGAAAGGCCGTGGATTTCGGGAATGTAGCCACCCCATGCACCAATAAAGGACGCTAACCGATCACGTCCGGAGGTTGCTGCTCTGCTATCGGCCAGGCGCGCGACCACGTTCTTCACAGAATCAATATGCCGAGTCGTGGCAATCAGAAGCTCTGCGCGCGTGGGGAAGTGCAGGTAGAGCGCCTGTCGGCTGACGCCAACTTCTTTGGCAATATCTGACATGCGAACTTTTTTATCCCCGGATTCCAATAGGTTCCAGGTGCAATCGAGGATGCGGGTGCGGGTATCGGATGAATCTCTTGACATGATGTCAAGGTAGCGCTTATTGACACCGTGTCAACTTTACATCGTGTCAAGTAACTGACTCGGTATCAACCTCGAAAGGAGTACAACAATGAAAGTTATCGTATTTGGCGCCACAGGGACTGTTGGACGTCTCGCTGTCGAAAACTTATTGAAAGCTGGACACACCGTCACAGCCTTCGCCCGTTCGCCTCAGAACCTGAACTTAAATGACCCCAAACTGCGCCTCGTCGCTGGAGATGCGATGAAGCTCTCTGACTTGACAGACGCCGTTGCGGGGCAGGAGGCAGTCGTCGTGACCCTTGGCGCTGGGATGTCGCGCAAGAGCAAGATTCGCTCGCAAGGCACAATGAACGTCATCAAAGCCATGCAGACCCACGGGGT